>PPYF01612155.1_pt1 | contig 37646 bp, 50 predicted proteins | sample 1559871 | NCBI WGS metagenome assembly PPYF01 (sample SAMN08240021, study PRJNA423297) | Human gut metagenome, whole genome shotgun sequencing project.
GTGAACAACGTTAGTAAATATTGTTAAATTGCAAAAGCCCAGTGAATCTCCATCTTATCGGGATAAAGTATAATTTCTTTTATAAGTTTTCTGGCTATCCTCTTTTGTTCCTCATAATCTAGATCAAACATACTTACTTTGATTTGCCCTAACTCATCTATAACCTCATTTGTGCTAACTTCTGGTTTGATACTTTCAGCTTCGGTTATCTTCTCAAGTATTAACTTTTTTTCGTCCATTATTATCTTCTTCTTGTTTTCAATAACGTCCTTTGGGAAATCATTATCAATGAAAAGAGTCACTAATTTTTTTAACTGGTTATTTAAAGTCTTTAATCGTTTATTGAGACCACTAACATCGATTTGTTTTGTTTTTGAAACATGTGAGTTTATTAAGCTTGGATCATCTCTAAGTTTCTCCAATTCAGAAAGGAGTTCTTGTTCTAAGTCATCAAGATAGTATTTTGGAGATGTACATCCATTTGAATTTTTCCACATTGAAGGAGCATGACTCTTGGGAGAATATGATACACATTTGTAGTATCTGATTCTACTTCCATCGGCTCTTGGCTTGTATTGAATTATTTCAAAACGAGCTCCACAGATGCCACACTTAATTAATCCTGATAAAAGATACTTTGCCTGAAATGGGCGAGGATTATTGAATTTCTGGTAAGCTCTTGTTTGCCTTAGTTCAATTTGTTCTTGTACCAAATCGAAGGTTTCTTTACTGACAATAGGTTCATGGTTCGCTTCGAATACTTCACCTTTATAACGAATAAATCCAGCATATACAGGGTTAGTCAAAGTCCTTTTCATATTTGCATGAACCCAAGGTTCTCCTTTTCCAATATGTCCCTCTGCATTGAGTTCATCGCAGATTTTTGCCACAAGTTTTCCTGCAATATAATCGTTATATATTTTTTTCACAATTTCTGCTTCTACTGGAACAATTTCATACTTTTCTCGATTTGATTCTGGTAGCACATAACCAAAAGGAGGAATTCCCCATGCCATAGCTTTTCCAGATTTTGCACGTCCGATTTTCCCCATTAATAACCGATCTCTTATTTGTTCGCGCTCAAGTTGAGCAAACACGGCAAGTATACCAATCATAGCTTTCCCAAATGCGGTGCTAGTATCAAAATTTTCATTTAAGCTCACAAATGCTATATCGTTTGCTGCTAAGATATCCTCTATTAGATAGAGAGTATCCTTTTGGGATCTAGAAAGACGATCTAATTTATATACCAAAACAGTATCGAAAGAATTTAACTTAGCATCGTTGATCATCTCAGATAAACCAGGTCTGTCAGTGTTTGCACCGCTAAAACCGCCATCTCTATAGATTTTATAAATACTCCATCCTTTTATCTCACAGTATTTTTTTAGTTTATCTACTTGCTCGTCAAGTGAATAACCTTCCTCAGCTTGTTCCATGGTTGATACTCTTACATAAATTGCTGCTTTCATAGTAATTCCTCCTATTTTTTGATAAAATAGGGTACATTAAAGAAACCTGCACCCTAGGTTTCACATAATCCAATGCAGATACTCAAACTTTGGTCGGGGAGAGTATCTGTATTTTTTTAAAGATCAAAGCTTACTTTAACGGCTTTGCCTAATATTTTTGCGGGTGTTTCAGGTGTAATAATAATTGGCGCATATTTTGAGTTGTCCGCCAACAGCATTACAATTCCGTTTTGATGCTTAATTCGTTTTAAAGTAGCTTCAGTATCACCATTGACTAACACAGCAGCGATTTCCCCATCCTCTACTGAAGGTTGTTGGCGAATTAACACTTTACTGTTTTCCTGAATGGTAGGCATCATCGAATCTCCTTTTGTTCGTAGATAGAAGAGATTTCCTGAAGGTAAGGTTTCTTCAATTTCTTCTTGATACCCTTCGATGTTTTCCTCAGCTAATATTGGATTTCCACAATTTATAACCCCAAGAATAGGTATTAATACGCGTTTCTCACTACTTACATCTTCCATACCTAAAATCGATAAGGGACTGACTTTTAAAACTTTAGAGAGTTGAGATATTTTATCCCGTTTCATATTTGCAATATCTCCCTTTTCCCATTTACTCACAGTCGCCTTAGTTACTCCAATAGCGTGTGCGACTTCTTCTTGAGAAAGATTCAATTGTTCTCGTCGTTCTTTTAAATCAAAATTTCCCACTCCTAATCACCTTCCTTTTATAGTAGGATTTTATCATTTGTGTATCGTATTGTAAACACATATATCTTTAAAAAACAAAAATAGTGTACTTTTCGATATTTTAGTGTTGACGATTATTTAATATAATGCTAATATAAGTATCGTAAACGATACATGAAGAGAGGGGGTCACAAACATGAGAGAAGAGCTTTTAGCCGCAAGTATGGTCGCTCAAAAGATGAAAGTAAATGATTTACTTATTGCTTTAAAAAGCTATGGAGTAAGTATGAGTCGTTCCGCATTTTATAAGAAAAAGAACGGTAGCAGCGACTTCACTAGACTAGAGATTCAAGCTATTTCTAAAGTGCTTAAATTACCTAGTGAAAAAGTATTAGAAATTTTTTTTAGTTAGAAGTATCGTAAAAGAAACAAATTAAGCAGGAGGGGCTTAAATGATTATTACTAATTATGACGTTAATGGGAAAGTAATTCCGGATTTATCGAAAATTAAGCTACCAGAAGATTTCGGGCGCTTTGTTTACCAAATAAAACTGGAGTCGATAAGAAAACAGGATAGATGATTTAGATAAACTTGAATATCTATAAGTTTAGGAGGAGATAAAATGAATCAATTATCACAAACAATAACAAGCAACGAAGTAGCTGACATGATCGGGAAAGAACACAGTAAATTGATTCGAGATATCCGAACTTACATTGGATATTTAGGAGAAGCCAAAATTGGCTCTTCCGAATTTTTCATTGAATCTACTTATAAGAGTGAACAAAATAAGGATTTGCCGAACTACTTATTAACTAAGCAAGGTTGCGAACTGGTATCTAACAAATTGACTGGAGCAAAGGGAGTTCAGTTTACCGCAAAATATGTAAGTCGATTCAATCAGATGGAAGAAAATACCAAACAACAATCGAAGGTAGCTACTACACCTCGTGAGCAAGTCTTACTAGCGCTGCAAGCTAGCGAAGAAACGAATCAGCGTGTTGATGAACTAGACACTCGCGTTGCTGATTTAGAAGAGAATACGGTACTAAGTGCTGGCGATTATGGATATATCAGCAGACGAATCAATCAGCGAGTTTCGGAAGTTGCCAGAGGATTTGGAAAACTTACTCAAGAACAACGAGGAAAACTTCATAAAGATATCAATTCAGGTGTAAAAGCTGTGACAGGTGTATCTACACGGACGCAACTAAGAAACAGACATTATGAAACAGTCTTAGATTTCATCAATGATTGGGAACCGTCCACAGCAACAAAGATGCAAGTGCGACAAATGAGCTTGAATTTAGAAACTGCATAGGAAGGAATAGAGGAAATGAAACAAATCAACTTAGCAACAACGATCATCTGCATGTTAGCTATCCCAGTTTTTTCAAAATTTAGTATGTTGGCAGCATACGGCTATATCGGAATCTTTCTCCTAGCAATTGGATGGGAAAAGAAAAAGCCAACCGAGGGGGCTGACTAGATGAGACTAAAAATTGGTGGTTATGAAATTTTCATTGTGGAGGATGAAACGATTCTTCCTAATGAATCAAGAATTGGAGAGTATTCTCCTTTTGAACAAAAAATAAAACTTGCAAAGGGAATGACTAAACAGCAACAGACCGAGACTCTAATTCATGAAATCCTTGAAGCAGTCAACGATATCTATGAATTGAATCTCGATCATGATGAACAACTATGTAAGTTGTCCGTGGTACTCCATCAGATCATAAGTGATAACAAAACACTGATTAGTGCTTTGCGTTCTTATGATTGGCCAAAGTTTTTCCAGCAGTAGATTTCTTACTGGATGAACGACTAGTGGAAAGAGTTTTTCCGGCTTGTCTAACTTTAGTTGATGGTCTGCATTTTGCTTTAGCCATTAAAATACCTCCATTTCATAATTATTTGAATAAAGCTCAGTTGGTATTGGTTCTCTATTCAAAACAATGATAGCACAATATACAGTGCTCGTGTTTTCAATAGCACAACATGTTGTATCAAAACGGTTACAAATTGTAACGAATGTACGTTCGGGAGAGGTGTTTGTAATATGTGGGAAATAATTGAAGCAAAACTTGAAGAAAATGGTATGACGCAAGCTGATCTGGCACAAAAAATGAATGTCCACACAAGCGTAATTTCAGAACTGAAATTAGGAAGAATCAAGAAACCTAGTTTTAATCTGGTTTGTAAAATAGCTGATGCACTTGGAATTAAAGTAGATGAACTAAGAAACTCTACTGAAACCATATTGAAAGAGGTGAAAAGATCATGAGTCGAAAAGAAGCGCTACAAATTGGACAAATCATTGCAGATCGTTGGTGGCATCATAACGAGTCAACGATTCTAGCAAAACAGAACATCGAGCGAAGAAAAGCTTGGGAACAAAAAAAGCTCACTAAGCCGGCAAGCAATTAGTGAGCAAACAAAGAATGATTTGAGGTGATTATATCATGCTATCAGAAAAAGAAAAAGTGGCTTTGGACAAAAATATAACCGCAGTTCCTGAACCACTTGAAATTGAACCAGAGACACGAAAGAACGCTTTTGGTGAATCAGTTGAGTTTTATCAAGATGACACAGGAGCGCCGATATATGACACGGATACAATTTATCATTTATCGATTGAGACAGAGACATGTACAAAAATATTTTGGGTGCTATTCGAGCGTGCCCAAGAGTTGCTAGACGAATTTGAAGTAGAACTTGTAACAGCCAAACTTTCAAAACACGGTGATGGCAAAACTTTTAAAAAGGAAATGGAGGAATTATACAGTGAATGAAGAAAAAGAAATGAGTTTCCACGAGAAATATTGTCAGCTCGTAATGAAACTGAATACGCCAAAAGACGTTAAGAATAACTTTGCAGGTTTCGATTACAGAACAGCAGAAGGAATTTTAAAGGCAGTCAAATTAGTATGCATCGATCTTGAACTTAAAAATATTGTCGTCATAACTACTGAAGAAGTCGAGTTTAAAGAAGGACGGTTCTACAAACGTGTGACTGCAACTATTACTGACGGAATAAATAAATACACGTCAACATTTAGCGCACGAGAGCCTGAAAGCAAGCCTAAAATGGACGAATCTCAAGTAAGTGGCTCGGCTTCTACTTATGGTAGAAAATACGCTTTACAAAACTTACTGATGATTTCTGATGACGTAGATCCTGATTCGCTAGATAACAGCAAAGAAGGTCTTCCTAATCCGAAAAAAGCAACTAAAACACAACTAGAGGCTTTGAAGAAACACTCTAATGAAATAGCGCAACTAGCCAAGCTTGAAGGAATAGCTTTCTTTGAGCAAATCACAAAAAAGAAGTTTGGACAGTCAGTAGATATAAACCAAATTAATACTGAACAGCTTACAACGTTGAATAGATATTTAAATGAACTGGAGAAATACTACAAAGGCAAGAAGTGATGTAAATGAACAACTTAACGTATCTCACAAAGATAGTGAAAATATCTGGTAACAAGCTTGTGTTAGAGCTTAAAGAGGAGTTAAACATCGACCGATTGAAGACTATTTTCAGCGGATTTGACGGTGAACGACAAGCGGAACTGTTCATTAAAGATCCACGTGGGTTTACACCGCAACAGAGACGCTTTGTGTTCGCTTTAATGCAAGATATATACATTTATACTGGAGAGCCTTTAGAAAGCCTGAAAGACGTGTTTTATTGGCAATTTAGATACTTCACAGGTAAAAACATTAGTTTATCGAATGAATCAGAGAATACCGTCGATGAAGTATCTACATTGTCTGAATTGATACTAGATTTCATCTTTGAAAACAACATTCCATTTCGAGAAGGCTACGAGATACCGCCACAAAACACACAATACTATTTTTATAAATGCGTAACGACAAGAACCTGTTGTATTTGCGGTAAAAAGAATGCTGATATTGACCATTTTGATAAAGCTTTGGGAAGAAGAAAGCGAAGTGAGGTAGACCACACAGAATTTAATTTTGCAGCACTTTGTAGAACCCACCATCAAGAAAAGCATCAAATTGGTATTACAGAGTTTAGAATAAGCATCATGTTATCGGTGTGAAATTGAATCAAGACGAGATCAAGAAATTAAGGATAGGAGGTTGATTTCTTGGAGCAATTAGAATTTTCGAACATTGACTTGAAAAATCTTATTTTCTTCAATCAGAATGATATAGCTTGTGGTAATGAAGATAAGGAATTGTTTTTAATCGGCAATAAACTGATTGTCGAACTAACAAGATTGATACTAAATTTCAGATATTGTAGCAAAGAATGGTGCCCGTGCTCCCCTGAATCTGGGATATGTAGGATATTGAAGACACAAAAAGGACAAGAATATCTGAAAGAAATGGAATACTTTTCTGAGTGTAAGAAGATTTCGGAAAAGCTTAAAGGGCTGATATCGGAAAAAGTTAAGCTATCAGAGGAGGGATAACGTGGCTGAGATAAGTTGGATCAAACTAAAAACTACAATGTTTGATGATGAAAAAATACGGCTGATCCAAGCTGTCCCTGAATCTGATGCCATTTTGGTTATTTGGATACGATTGCTTGTATTAGCCGGAAAAACAAACGATGATGGCTTGATTTATATACAGCGAAATATGCCTTACACAGAAGAAATGCTTGCAACGTTATTTGATAAACCAGTAAATACAGTTCGACTAGCTCTTACTACGCTAGAAGGATTTAACATGATTGACTTGAATACAGATGGCAGCATAGCGATTACGAACTGGGAAAAACATCAAAATGTTGAAGGATTAGAGAAAATACGGGAACAAAATAGACTACGTGCTAAAAGGCATTATGAGAAAAAGAAGAATTCTAACGTTAGTCTAACGTTAGATGTAACGCAACCTAACGCAACAGATATAGATATAGAAATAGATAAAGAGAAAGATATAAAAGAAGATAGTCGCAAATCTCGCAAGCGAATTTACGATGATGATTCTCCTTATCTACAACTAGCCAAACATCTATACAAAAAGATCAATAACAACGGTCCAATCAAAAAGCCGAATTTTCAAACGTGGGCGGATGATATTAGAAAAATGGTTGAGCTTGATGAAAGAGATATAGGAAAGGTTGGACGAATGATTGAATGGTGCCAAAAAGATTCGTTTTGGAGTAGCAACATTCTTTCAGCCAAAAAACTGCGCGAAAAGTATGATGTGATGGCTCGACAAGCGAATAGAAAGCCAGAGAGAGGCTACAACAAGCCTAAAGGCAGAGTGGAAGAATTACCCTCACACATTGCCGAACCGCCTAAAAACGTCGAAATATCGCCAGAAAAGCAAGCTGAACTAGATAGGAAACTTGCGGAGTACCTAAACAAGGAGGAAAGCAAATGATCAACAATGTAGTTTTGGTCGGGAGATTAACAAAAGATCCTGATTTACGATACACAGCGAGTGGCACTGGAGTAGCAACATTCACTCTCGCAGTGAACAGAAACTTTACCAATCAAGATGGTAACAGAGATGCAGATTTTATTAATTGTGTGATTTGGCGGAAGTCAGCAGAGACGTTAGCCAATTACGCTAAAAAAGGAACGCTGCTTGGTGTGACTGGCCGCATTCAAACAAGAAGCTATGAAAATCAGCAAGGACAACGTGTCTATGTAACAGAAGTAGTTGTTGAGAACTTCCAATTGCTTGAATCACGTAGCACGAATCAACAACATAAAAATAACGATTTGAATAATTTTAACGGACAAGGGGCGTCTAATAAAAATAACAATGAATCTGCTGGCGATCCGTTCGGCGGTTCTTCAATAGATGTCAGTGACGATCTGCCAATTTAGGAGGTATTCATGTGGGAAGTCGTAAAACTCCAGTACAGCAACAGGCATGGAGGGAATTATTATTATTAACCAGCGATCCAGAGTGGTATCAGAATCCCGAAAAATGCAAACGGCATAAAGTTTTGATGGATATTATCGAAGCAGAAAAAGTTAGCCCTTCGGAACGCTTGAATATTCGCTATCAACGCTACTTAAGTCAACGCCCAGGAATGGAACAACAGATTGTCGAATTGATCAAACAAGGGCGAACAATTACTCAAATGCGTGAAGTGTTTAGAATAGATTCAAAAATATTCGCTTATGTTCGAAGGAAACACGGGTTGCCGAAATTCAAGAAATTAATCGTTCCTACTGCCGAAGAATTGGAAAAGTCATATAAAAGCGGTGGTTGGAAGAAAGCGAGTCGAGATTTTGGTGCCTCCCAAGGAACGATTTATCAATGGATGCGGAAATACGGAATTGAAAGAAACTATGTGATAAACGAAATGGAGGATTAGCATGCATATAGCAAATATCTACGGTGAGTCTATCGTGGGTGAAGAAATCGAATATCTAGATCAACCCTACAAAAACATAATTATCGTGGAGGATTCTAACGGTGACAAACACGTGGTTCACAAAGACACGATCGATAGGAATCGTAAGCGAAAACCAAGCCGTGCAGGAGTGAGGTTTGACCTTCTAGGTTGTCAGGCGCATGGAAGAAAAGGGACGTTGAGAAAGTGGCGGAGGATTGGTTAGGACATAAGAAAAAGCTCCGCAAACTGGGGCTATTACAGAGAAAAGGGAGGGAAGGCTTTGCTTCAAATATTAGAACTTTTTGGAGGGATAGGAAGCCCTCGAATCGCTCTTAGAAATATGGGAGTACCAACTAAATCAATTGATTATGTTGAAATCGATCAAAAGGCAGTCGATAGTTACAATGCTATTTTTGCAAATGATCTTGAGAATAGAGTTCAATCAGTAGTTAATTGGAATTTAAAGCCTGATATCCTCATACATGGCAGTCCGTGTCAAGATATTTCTATTGCAGGGCATCAAAAAGGAGCTGACGAAGGGTCTGAAACCAGATCAAGTCTAATGTGGGAAACCCTACGAATCATTCGAGACATGGGGATGTGGCGTCCACGAGTAGTGATCTGGGAAAACGTTAAGGCAGTAACTGAAAAGCGCATGAGAAAAAATTTCAACCGATACCTGGATGAAATGGAAAAGCTGGGATATTCCAACTCCTTTGAATTACTGGATGCAAGAGATTTCGGAATACCTCAAGCAAGGCAAAGAGTTTTCACAATTTCGATGTTAGATCAGCCAATATTCAATTTTAGTATTTTAAATCGGACACCAATGCGAGATATACGAGAGTTCCTTGTAGAGAATGATGAAGTGAGTTGTGTTTACGATGTCACACAACCTAGTGTCTTATCAGTGATAGGGAAGACTGGAATAAAACGAGCAACGGTGATCAAAGATTTTGCATACACTATTACTACGCGACAAGATCGAACACCAGCACAAATAATTGATTGCGGGGCTGGGCGCTTCCGTTATCTAACTGAATTAGAGTGCTGGAGGCTTCAAGGTTATTCAGACGCTGACTATTTTGCGGCAGCATCAACAGTCGAAAGAAATGGGCGTTTTAGAATGCCAATGTACAAACAAGCTGGTAATAGCATACCGGTAAATATTTTTGAAAGTATTTTTGAAATACTACTTTAACGGAGGAAATAAAGCATGGCAGAGACACCTAAGTTTCGTATTTGGGATGAAGAATATGGGATTCTAGACGTTACTAGAATTTACTTCGATGACCAAGTAGTTTTTGTAAGCAGTGTAGGAAAAATACTAGGATTTGAAAGAGTAAAGTTAATGCAATTAACAGAGTTTCCAGATAAAAAAGGACAAGAAATATGGGATAAAGATATTCTTGATGAGAGTTATAAGAATCCCATGACTGGTGAAACAGAAATAGTTAGATATGTTGTTGAAAAAGAAAAAGGCATGTGGAGATTACGGGATTACAAAGGGCGACAACAGTATGATAGGTACTTGTTTATGAGAAATAATAATTGTACTAAAATTGGTAACTATTTTGAAAACCCAGAGTTGTTGAAAATCAGTTAACTGAGGAAACAGCTAATTAATTAAATTGGGAGATATGGTGAAATACACAGGAACAAGCATACCAAAATACACAAATGAAATAGAGGAAGCTACTTGATCGGAGGATATCACGTAGGAGGGAGTGACTGGTTTGCCCAGAATTTTAGATGCTTGTTGCGGCAGTCGAATGTTCTGGTTTGATAAGAACAATTCTGACGTAACATTTATGGATTGTCGTCAGCAGTATGAAGAATTATCAACAGGTCATGTGATCAATGTTGATCCAGATGTGGTCGCAGACTTTCGTGATATGCCTTTTGAAAATGATGTTTTCGATATGGTTGTCTTTGACCCGCCACATTTGATCCATGCCGGTGAAAATTCATGGTTGGCCAAAAAGTATGGAAAATTAGACGAACTTTGGCCAGAAGACATCAGGCAAGGTTTTGCAGAGTGTATGCGAGTTTTACGACCTTCAGGAACATTAATTTTTAAGTGGAACGAGGAACAGATACCACTTTCTGATGTGTTAGAGGCTATTGGAGAACAGCCATTGTTTGGTAATAAACGAAGCAAAACACATTGGCTTGTGTTTATGAAAAAATTCAGCTAACGAAGTAAACAAAGGAGGAAAAGTAATGAAGATTGTATTAAATAAATGTTTTGGTGGCTTTGGGTTGAGCCATGAAGCAAAAATGGAAATTTTTAAAAGAAAAAATATTGAAGTATTCCCATACATCAATAACTTTAGCTATGACTCAGATGATGAATACACGAGACACACAGGCCAAAAGCTAGGTTCGATGGATTTTATCTACTATTTCAAAAAAGACCCGAAAATCGACAAAGTTACAGGAATTTATAGCGAAATTGACCGACTGTACGGAATTGCTGATGATTCCAGTTTTTCAAGTGATTCAAACAGAGGTGATAAGGACCTCGTTGCTGTTGTCGAAAAACTAGGAAGTGAGGCCAGTGGACCATATGCAAGTCTTAAAGTCGTTGATATACCCGATGGGGCTGAGTGGGAAATAAGTGATTATGACGGCGTTGAAACTGCACATTATGGTTTTCAAACAGGTAGTATTTAGTCCACTAATGACAACAATCAAGGAGGAAATATTATGAATAAAACTTTAGCAATCTATTTTAATAATGGAAGCACGGCTTATTTTGAGAAAGTTGAGAATTTCGAGTACGACAATGTAAGTGATATTACGATTGAGTTTGATTATTTTGGTGTTAGATCGCAAGTCAAACGTCACGCAGTGTTTAATTTTGATGTTATCGCAGGATATGCTTTACAGCAGGACGACGAATGATGGAGATCATTTTAAGCGAAGCCGATATTCAAAGCATTATCAACGGACGCGATGTTATCAAAAAAATTGATGGTAAAGAAGTAAATATCAGGATGAGCTATGTAAAAGACATGGCAGCACCTGTAATCAAAGATCGGTTCGAAGTAAAAGATACTATTATGGAAAATCAGTTGAGAGATTTTAGATCAAGTATGAAAAATACTTATGAGTGGGGCGGATAGTTCCGGTAACCACGCCTATTAAGTAGGAAGGAGAAATAGTATGGAGGACATACTTAGGTTGTTGAATGAAAGAGAACGACAGAGTGAAGATGCATTTGATAATTTCTCAAAAACTGAGCCAAATAATATTGATGATTGGCGACAAGGATATATGTATGGACTTAAGGAAGGGCGACTAAGAGAGATCAAAGATATAAAAGAAATGGTCTTAAAGAATCGTTAAACCAAGCCAATTTTATTAGAAGGAGCACCTATGACGAGAAAAAAACAAAAAGAAATACTCTTTTGTGACTATTTTGATCAATGGGTTGAGACCTACAAGGTCGGGGCAATAAAACAAGTGACACTTAATAAGTATTATATGTCTGGTAAGCAACTGAGAAATATTTGCCCGAAACTACTCATGTCAAATTTTGATCGCATTGAGTATCAAAAAATCATTAACGAGTATGCAAAAACGCACGAGAAACAAACTACCGTTGATTTCCACCACACAATCAAGGGTTGCATCTTGGACGCGTTTCACGATGGCGTACTTGATAAAGACCCGACGTATCGTGCTGTAATTAAAGGAAAAGAACCAGGAAAAAAACGCATGAAATTCTTACAAAAAGAAGAGTTAACTAAACTACTTCATTCGTTAGATTTAACGCACGGAATCAATAAAGATTGGTTCATCTTACTACTAGCTAAAACAGGAATGCGTTTCGCAGAAGGTTTAGCTATTACACCAGCAGATTTTGATTGGTCAACGAATCAATTAAGCATAAATAAAACGTGGAATTACAAAAAATTTAATGGCGGTTTTGAAACGACTAAAACCGAAAGTAGCATTCGAAAAATCGCTATTGATTGGCAGATCGTCGGACAGTTCAAACCGCTTATAGAAGGTCTAGAACCGAACGAGCCTATCTTTATTGAGAAATTGGCAGATGGTCACTACAAAAGGCAGCATAATTCAACATACGGCAACTATTTATTATCAAAATGTAGAGAATTAGGCATTACAGAAATAACGTTGCATGCCTTGAGGCATACACATGCCAGTGTTCTTTTAGCTGAAGGTGTATCAATCAACACAATATCGGGACGACTAGGACATGCGGATGTAGGAGTGACACAAGAGACATACGCTCATGTTTTAGACGAATTAAAGAGAAAAGATGATCAGAAGATGATGAGCGTTCTGATGCAGATTGCATAGCGAGGTGATCAAGCATGGCAAGTAGATGGACTGAAGATGAAGACGTTTATCTAGAATATTTTGCTTATGAGGGCGATTCGGGCATTCAAGAGGCGGCTGAATACTTGAATAGATCAAAAGCGGCTGTTGTATCACGACTACAATACTTGCGAAAAAAAGATAGCAATGTTCGATGCCTGAAAAGGAAATGGTCAGAAAAAGAAGATGAATTTCTTAGAAAAAACTATCGTGTCATGAAAAATAATGAGTTAGCAAAACGTTTAGGGCGAACATGCGCAGCAGTGGATCAACGAAAAAAAATATTAGAACTGAGGACTATCAGACCGATTACCGTTCATAAGGACAAGATTATTGAACTCATACAGAAGGGATATTACAGACCTGAAATAGCGAAAGAATTGAATATCAATGAGGCTTCATTAGTAAAATTTTTGATAATTAACAAAATCTACTGCAAGCCTGTTCCATACAAAATGAGAACCAAACAAATTAGAGAAATTAATGAGAGGCGACTTTATGTTAACTGCGAAAATAGTAAATAACCTTTTGGAAGTAGATGACAGCTACAAAGCGCCTGAATCACTTTTAAAAAAGATGCTAGATAATGACGATAGGGTCAAATTATTTGATGATTTCTTGAAGATCGAACAAGAACTGGATCGTGATTGGTTTGTCGATTACTTCCAAGAAGAACACTCAGAACGTAAGAGATTTAATCAAGATTTTACTCCATTACCAATGGCCGAGCTTTTAAATAAACTGACTGGAAATTCAAGAACCTATTTCGAATCAGCAGCAGGGTCAGGCGGTTTACTGATCAGTGCATGGGATCAGAACAGAGCTGAAGCTTGCGAACATAGGTTAGATTCAAGGGCCTATTGGTATCAAGTAGAAGAGCTGTCAGATAGAGCCGTTCCGTTCTTAATCTTCAATATGGCGATCCGTGGGATGAATGGTGTGATATTGCACGGCGATAGCTTGGAACGAACATTCAAAGAAGTCTATTTCATTCGAAATGAATCAACTGAGTTTTTAAAGTATAGCGAAGTCTTTGTAATGCCAAAAACGGAGATGTTAATGGCTGAGTTGGATATTAAAAAGTTCATCTAACTCAGCCTATCAAGTAAGAATCTATGTGATCATTAATCGATTTTTTGATCACATAGAATTTAGGAGGTATTTATGAATAAACAAGATAAGAAAAAATTGACGAAACATATAGAACTCAATCAACACATGACAGAAATTAGTATGTTTGGCAGAACAGCAGTAGTAGACGTTGTTCCATCAGATCGACTTATAGACTTAATTGATGAGTTAGCGAGTCCAGTCAAAGTGCCGAAATTCGTTGGAGAATTACTTGACTATTATCGTAATTCTACTGACGTCGACTTATTGGCGCTGCTCATCTGCTTCAAAGATTGGTACTTTAGAAAAGACAAACTCAGCGAGAATGAAGAGGCGATTGATTGGCTTGTTAGACATCCAGAAAAATTTATGAAGGCATGGCTAGACGGCTACGAAGTCGAGGAAGAGCCGAAGTGGGTGGTTAAAGTTGGTAATTTATATTTTTGTGGTTGGGAAGATACCACTGCTCAATTTGTGATGAACACGGTGCTTGGTGAAGATGAGTCGATTATCAAATATAAAAATGAGGGAACAGCTTCTTCGGTGGCTAAAAATCTCGGCGGCACAGTCGAGAAAGTGTAGGTGGCGGAATGAATGTAGACTGCTACGGAATCATGACATGCGCAGGAGTAGGCAAGCCATGGAAACTATTTCCTGAAACTTTTACTACGGGAAAAGAAGCAAGTGCGTTTTACGTAGATCATTTATCTAGTGAAGGAAACTTGTTCAGGATAATTGAAATTAACATAGTCAGCCAAAATATGCTGTATCACTAAAGATCCGGTAACCGAAGCGATAGCAGAAAAAAGACTGCCGCGGTATGAAACGGCAGTCTAGTGCTAGGTGGGGAACCTAGCTGCGCACAATTGGTGTCTTCTCAAAAGACACCAAAAGCGTAACAAGTAACCGTTTTAGTTTCAAGCGCGAACGGTAGTTAAGAAGAAATAAGTTATAAATAATTTGTAACAAAAAAGACCGCTGGGGATTGGTCAGCGGTCGTGAGCTGATTAAAATATGCTTTTAACCCGATTGAAAAAAGGAGGGGCCAGCCCATCACTATTGTACAACAAATTAGAAATGGAAGTGAGTAATATGATACCGAAGTTTAAAGCTTATATAAAAAAATCGAAGAAAATTTATCCAGTTAATGATCTCACTCTTAACGGCATAGACGATGAACCAGTAGGAATAAATGGTTGTGGTGATAGCACCTGTACTACTTGTTTAGACTGGTATCGTTTTGAAGATATTGAATTAATGCAGTCAACAGGCCTGAAAGACAAGAACGGCGTTGAGATTTATGAGGGGGATATTGTTTCAGTAAGAAATCATCCGTTTCAGAAAACAGAATTAAGTGGTGCTGGAATTGAAATAGATGGCGATTACTTAATCGGATGGTCTGATCATAATTTAACTTGGCTAGCGGGCGATTTACTTTTATATCAGTTAAAACCTTATATCGAAGTTATAGGTAATGTTTTTGTTAATCCAGAGTTGTTGGAGGTGGAATAAATGTTAGACATGAAAATATTTGATTATCGAATTACTAGCGATTCACGTCAAGTGATTTTGAGTAAAGCGCTGAGAAATGAAGATGGAGAACTGTATGAAAGAAAAACTCCTAAAGGCGAAATGGAAGAGGCTCGCAGTGTTATTGGCTACTATTCTAATGTCAGCAAGGCTTTAATCGGCTTACAACGCGATTATGTGTTACATGGCGACAAGCCTATTAACGACATCAAAACATATAAAGAAGAGCTAGAAACGATTACTAAGGCGTGTGAGGATAGATTAAACATGGGAGAACCATTTAATTAATCCGCTAATGTCGCCTATCATGTAAGGCACAATATGTTGTAGGCGAAAATAAGTTCCCACGATATATTGTGGATAAACCTGTTAATATGTGCATAACAAAAAATATACGTTGATTGAACGGGGGATAAGCTTGTCAGAATTAACTAAAACTAAGTTAGCGGATTTGGAAGAGGATTTCCGATCATATAAAAAGATACCTAGCAAGATAGCAGAGGCTTTGGTTGCTAGAGAGTGGAAACCAGAAGATGCAAATTCTTGGATTAAGGGTAGTCAAACTCATACAGAAAAAGCTCTGACTGATTTAATAAAGAGAGAAGACAACAAGAGCTACCTATACTACTCAAAGTTGTATGCTGATATTACTAATGCCTATGAGTTGCTTAGTGACGAACTAAAAGAAATTGTCGATAAATATATGTGGGGCGATAGTGACTATCTTGGTTGGACGGAAATAGCAGAACAAGTTCATTGTTCAACGGGCAGTGTATATCGTAAAAGATATAAGATACTAGAAACTTTGGCAAAACAACGTGGAATACTACCAGAATGAGAAAAAAAGCGGTATTATTCCGCTTGTCAATACCCTAAAATAGTATTATCAGAGAGTTATGAATTAATCCACCAAGCAGACGACTCAACCTAACTTTATTGGCATGAAGTTTCTCCTTATACCTCTTAACATACAAACGTCTAGCTTGGTGGATTTAATGGCGGCACAACAAAAAATTAAAGAAGAGGATGTGAAGAAACACTCCTCTTCCTTTAAAGTTCACGTGCCGCCTTTCATTTGAAAATTGAAAACTCAACAGATTCAAACCTAGTGTAGATCGTTTGAACAACGAGCTAGGGCAACGTGGGATAAGTCGTAATAAGCGAGAATACGGGATACTGTGTTCTAACTTAGGTATGGGTCGTAGTAATATGATCGGAACTAATGGTAAAAGCCATTATATGCAAAGCGGTGCGTAGACATTATGCAGAGGTAAGGTGCAAGACTTTCGGGCGAGATAATAGACGCTCCAGTGGAGAATAATCTTAGTCAGGTGTGGTGTGAGAAGCCAGACAAACCTAAGAAAACTCAAAATAATCGCTACTGATGAGAAACCTAGAAATAGGTGAATGACGAAAGAAATTGGCACGAGTAGCTTAACTTGTCAGGCATTACATTAAAATTCCAAGCTATGGAAAACAGATAATGCTGAATGTTCAAGTGAAAGTTGTTGGCTGTTATGCCAGACCACGCAAGATAAGCAAGAAGAAGCATTACTGTAGCTCGGTAGTGTTCAGCCTTCTTGGGCGTGTAACCTAATAACCTTGAAAATAATTGAAGCAGGAAGAAAAGCCTGAATCTATTGAGTTTTGAGTTTTTAAACATGTCACTGTGGCGGAACTAGAAGACGCAACAGATAAGCAGAAACCTTCACAGGCGCTATGCGATTTGATCTATTTTAGATAGATATGAGTGGGGCAGTACCACTCCAGTGACTTAGACGTGTAGCTCAGTTGGTAACCTCGTTTCACGTCAATAGCAACCGAGGATATAAGTGGTACGTGGAGGAACAGCACGATGACGGTGCTATGTAGGTTGCTTTATACATATTTGGTTAGATGGTCGGAGTTAGTGATAGACTAATTCCACGATGGCTGGGATAGAATCGGTAACCCTGTCTATCTAAAGTACATAATCAAAATTACTTGAAAGAGGTTTTGGATATGATGTTAAAACAATGGAATGAATTAAGAAATGACTACAGAACTTTTGAGAAAAACAACTTAGAAAAGAGAATTGAATTCGAAAAGAAAAACAAAGAGTTCAAAACTAAGAATGAAAAGTTCAGAAAAAATGTAGAAGAACAATTAAAGAAATATACATAATCGAGATCGCTTAGGCGGTCTTTTTATTTTGGCCGAAAACCTACATTTTCGATGGCCGATTATTTGGAGGAGGAATTCAAATGTTTAAATTCAAATTGAAGAACGGTATTACTGGGACAGCGACACCAGTAGGAACGATGCACAAAGTCGTATTTAGCAACGGTGTAGAGACAAAAGTTGATAATACGCTTGTGGAGAAGTATTTAAGCAACGGAACTTGGCAGAAGAAATAGCAGTCTCCTCGTGAGGCTGTTTTTATTTTGCGCACAAAAATAGACCACCGTTTACACGATGGCCAAGTGAAAAACAAACTCTTAAAGGATTCACCCTAAAGGGATTATATCATTGTAACGCTTACAGGACAATGCGGAAAAGGAATATAAAAATGAGAAACTATTGGTATGTATCATTAAACAATAAATATCCGCCGCCGATGAAAGGACAACGTAAACGTGTAGTGATGTCTGTTCAAATGAAGGCGAAGTATTCAATTGTCGAAATGACCAGAGAGGCAACGTCAGTAGAGATTGATTATTGCAAGCTAGTCTATTGTGGTCATGGACATTGGAAAGATGAGCATATCCAAAAAAATATCAAGAAATACGTTTAGTTTGTTTTAGTTTGGAGGTGATTTTATGAAACTTACTAATAGGCATAATAAGGCTATAGAATTGCTGTTCGAAGGCTCTTTGAAGCGGATTGAAATCGCTGAAGAACTAAAGATAAGCGAACAGACACTTTACAATTGGTTAAAAGACGAAGATTTCACTCATGCTTATGATGAATATGTAAAAACTATTATGGGTAAGTCATCTGGTAAAGCGTTGAATACAATGTTGAAGCTTTTAGCAGCCAGATCAGAAATGGTTCGTTTTAATGCAGCTAAAGATATTCTTGATCGTGGTGGATTCGCTCCTGTTGATAAGAAGGAGATTACTTCAATTGAGCCGCCTGTATTTGAGGATGACATTAGTGGTGAGCCAGATGGTTAAACTATCTGAGTATTTGCCAAAAGCTTTTCATAGTACGTGGAGAGCAGCAATTGATCCAGAAATTCTTCATATTGTTGAAAAAGGCGGTCGTGGTTCAGGTAAATCTTCTGATATTGCGCATGTAATCATACAATTAATCATGAGGTATCCAGTCAACGCGGTTGCTATTAGATTCATCGATAACACAATTGAATTATCAGTTTTTGAACAGTTGAAGTGGGCAATCGAAGAACAAGGGGTAACGAGCTATTTCAAGATCAATAAAAGTCCAATGAGAATTACCTATCTGCCCAGAGGGAACTATATTACCTTTCGGGGTGCACAGAATCCAGAACGGATAAAATCTTTGAAAGATAGCAGATTTCCATTCGCAATAGCTTGGATAGAAGAATTAGCAGAGTTTAAAACAGAAGAAGATGTAACGACCATTACAAACTCCCTTTTACGTGGAGAGCTTGCAGATGGTCTTTTTTATAAGTTTTTTTACACTTACAACCCGCCGAAGAGAAAACAAAGTTGGGTGAATAAAAAATATGAGACTAGCTTCCAGCCCAAAAATACATATGTTCACCATACAACATATAAAGACAATCCCTTTATAGCTAAAGCCTTTATAGAAGAGGCAGAAGCAACAAAAGAACGTAATTCGAGGCGTTATGATTGGGAGTATTTAGGCAAAGCCATCGGTTCAGGTGTTGTTCCGTTCGATAATCTTCAAGTAGAACCAGGAAGTATTACGGATGAGATGGTCGCGAACTTTGACAACATTCGCCAAGGCCTTGATTATGGGTACGCAACAGACCCTCTTGCTTTTGTGCGTTGGCATTATGACAAGAAGCGAAAGAGCATATATGCCATTGATGAACTATATGAAGTTAAATGCAGCAACCGTCGTGCGGCACAATGGATTAAAGGCAACAAATATGATTATCAGGACATTATTGCAGAAGTTGAGCCAAAATCAAATGCTGAGATGAGGAATGAGCATGACATATCAAGGATAAGACAAGTTACTAAAGGTCCTGATAGCGTTGAATATGGCGAAAAGTGGTTGGATGATTTAGATGCGATATATATTGATCCGCTTAGAACACCAAACATCGCCAAAGAATTCGAAAATATTGATTATCAAACGGATCGTGATGGCAATCCTAAACCGCGTTTAGAGGATAAAGACAATCATACGATTGATGCCACTCGATATGCGTTTAACGATGATATGTACGCGAAACAGGATATGAAGCAGAAAATGGACGCAGCCAAATTCTATTTTGGCTAGAAAGGAAGGTGTCTGGTGGATAAAGGAGTTACTTTTTTACGTGATCATCGGTATCACAAAAATGCAAATGCAGTGTTTAGGATGTCACAAGAAGATTTCGAAGCTTCCGATTTCGAAAGTGAAAAATGGATTCTTAAATTAGAAAAGTTTATCAATCGACATCGAACGGAACAGCTACCTAGATTGCAAGAATTGAAACGGTACTACCTAGCAGATAACAATATTAAGTATCGACCTGCTAAGACAGATGAATTCGCTGCAGACAATCGAATTGCGAGTGATTTCTCGAGATATATTACCATTTTTGAACAAGGGTATATGTTAGGGCAACCCGTTCAGTACAAAAACGAAAACGGCGAGTTGCAGCAACAGATTGACGAGTTTAACAAGCGAAACAATGAGGCCTATCACAACGTATTGATCAAAACAGATTTGTCCATTTATGGACGAGCTTACGAACTGACAACTGTTGGATTGGATAATGACCAGGCATTTGTAAAAGTTGTGAAGTTAGATCCTGAGAAGACGTTTGTTGTTTACGATGATACAACTGATAGCAATTCTCTTTTCGGTGTCTATTATTATTCGATCGACTATGGCGGCGGGGAAAGAAAAGATTTCGTAAATGTCTACACCAGTGACATGGTTTACATCTATTTGAATGATAATCAAGAAGAACGTGGACTTCATTTGGATGATTTTGATGATTATGCCTTTGATGGCGTTCCGGTAAACGAGTTTGCAAATAACGAGGATCGGACAGGAGCCTATGAACCCGTGCTTGATTCGATTGATGCATATGATCTATCACAATCAGAATTAGCGAACTTTCAACAAGACAGCATGGATGCCATTTTGATGATCACTGGTAATCCCTATACAGGTACTGCGAAAAACGACATAGACGAGGATGGAAAGGTTGTTCCAAATTCGCGCTTAGCCGTTTCTTTGGCGTTTAAACGAGCAAGAATCATGATAATGGATGATAACCCTAATCCTAATGGTTCAACACCAGATGCGAAGTACTTAATCAAAGAGTACGATGCAGCAGGGTCCGAAACATATAAACAACGTCTAGTAAATGACATCTTGCGGTTTACATTCACCCCAGATACCTTGGATACGAATTTCAGCGGTACGCAATCTGGTGAAGCAATGAAATACAAACTCATGGCTTCAGATAATAGACGAGTGATGCAACAAAGGCTTTTCGAGAAGGGGTTGATGCGTCGCTTACGTTTAGCCATCAACATTTGGCGAATTAAAGGAAATGAAACAACGGTATATGAAGATATTAACGACACTAATATCATCTTTACAGCGAATGTTCCTAAATCGGACACTGAGATTGTTTCTCTAGCCAGTCAGTTGTATGGAACGGTATCTGACGAAACGTTATTCGAGATCCTAAGTACTGTCACGGGGATTGATCCAGAAGTTGAACTAGAACGGATTAAGGAAGAGTCTTCTAGCAAAGAACTAGAGCCAAGACGACCTAAAAATAATAAGGAGGAATTGGAAGGTGAAAGAAATGATGAAGAAAATGATAGAAATGGTGATGAAGATTGATGATTTGGAATCTGATGAACAATTTGAAGCAATCGAAGAATTTTCTATTCAAACAATGGAACTTACAGCTAAAGTGAATTGGAAGTATTTTACTTTTCTAAAAGAAGCGGGATTCACTGAAGAACAAGCAATGGAAATGGTTATAGCGGGACAAAATAATGGCTAACTCCCAAGAATACTGGAAAAAGCGTATGGATGAAATCTTTGCCTATGTCGACCAAACAGATATTGATTTCTTTGACGAGTTGCAGAACATTTACACAGAAGGACGTCAGAGCGTCCAGAAAGAGATTTACGCTTTTTACGCTCAATATGCTAAAGAGAATAAAATCACTTTGCAGGAAGCGAAAAAACGGCTAATGCGAGAAGATTTGTCTGATTATCGTGAGAATGCAAAGAAGTACTTTAAACAATTCGAAAAAGACCCTGAGTTGTTGAAGCGATTAGACGAACAATATGCTGCAGGAAAGGTCACAAGATTAGAAGCGTTGCAGTTTGACCTAGCTTATCAGTTAGGGAAAATGTCTGATAAATTGCATAAATCATTTGAGTCTTATCTAAAAGAAGTAGGGAAATATGCTTATCGCAAAATCAATTTTGGTAATTCTGCCAGCACGTTAAATGGGCCAACTTTACAACAATTAGTAGAAACTCCGTTTAACGGAAAGAATTATTCTCAGAGTATATGGGGCAACGTTGATGATTTGGCTAAAGATTTGAAAGATGTTTTGATCAAAGGATTCATTCGAGGGTCAGGACCTGCCGATATTGCTCATGAATTACGAAAAAAGTACAACGTTGCTAGAAGCAGAGCTGAAGCAATCGTTCGAACGGATGGAACAAATATCATCAATAATAGCGCAGTCAAAAGGTATCAAGAAGCTGGATTAACTGAATACGAATATCTGGCTCATATCGACAATCGAACCACAGAGATATGCAAGGGACTGAATGGTGAAGTATTTAAGATTAAAGATTACCAACCAGGAACTAATGCGCCACCTATGCATGTAAATTGCAGAAGTACGATTGTGCCGACAGATAACGAGTTAGGATTATAGAGGAGTGAATATTTTGATTGTTAAAGCTATTTGCGTATTGGTAGGGATGCCACTTTTGGCGCTATCGCTTTTTATCACAATAGGAATAATTAAAGAAACGGTCAAATATCTAAGAAAGTGAATCAGCGTAGCTTTTGCTAGGCTTTTTTATTTTGTCCAAGCGTGATGACATTAAAAGCATCGGAAGTGTAAGCATTGATCCACGTTAAAAGCTATGGAAGGAGTAACAACTATGTTTAAAAAACAATTATTGCCAATGCATCTACAATTTTTCGCTGAACCTGGTGACGATGATACTCCACCGGCCGAGGAGCAAATACCTGAATTTGATGCGGAAAATTTAACTGATGAACAGTTGGCAGCCATCAAAGAAAAATTTGGATTTAAGGATAATGACGAGATCGACACCATTGTCAAAGGCAAAAAATCAAAATGGCAGAAAGAACTTGAACAGGAAAAAAACGAGGCGGCTCGACTTGCTAAACTTTCTGAATCCGAACGTCAAAAAGCATTGATACAGAAAGAAAAAGATGACTTTGAGAAAGAAAAAGCTGAGTTTCGCAAAGAGCAGTTATTTGTCGAAAAAGGAAAACAACTCACTGCAAATGGGATGCCTGCGGATTTCGCTACGCGTGTTACTGGTGAAACAGCTGAAGAAATCCTAGAAGACGTAAAAGCGTTACGCGAAGAATGGGATAGAGCAGTAGAAGCCAAAGTGAATGAACGGCTTGCTTCGAAATCAAAAACACGTGTAGGAACAGGGGCCGGGCAAATGACTAAAGCTGAAATCATGGCAATCAAGGATTCTAAAGAACGTCAGCGAATGATTGCCGAAAACAGAGATTTATTTTAGGAGGAAGACACATGAAAAATATGTCCAAAACAAACAAAGATAAATTAATGAAAATGAACTTACAAATGTTCGCGTCAGAAACAGATTTAACAAAAATGGACGATTTAGGAGAAATTAAGTCAATTGATTTTGTTAATTTGTTCGAAAAAGGAATCAAAGAGCTGCTTACGTTGCTAGGTGTCACTCGTAAATTAGAGTTGTCTCAGGATATGAAGATTCAAATGTATGAATGGGCGGCAGCTTTAAAAGATGGTGATGTGGCAGAAGGAGAGGATATTCCGTTATCAAAAGTGACTCGTAAAAAAGGGAAATCCTTCCAAGTTGCTTGGAAGAAATGGCGTCGTGCTGTTTCAGCGGAAGCAATCGCTCGTCATGGTGCATCAGTTGCCATCGATCAATCTGACCAACGTTTGATTCGCCAAATGCAGGGGAAAATCAAAAATGATTTTGTTACTTTCTTAGGAACAGCCCCTACAAAGATTTCAGAAGCAGGTATTCAAAAAGCGTTAGCAAAATCTTGGGGTAAGTTAAATACCTTCGAAGAATTTGACGGTGCTGAATTTGTATCATTCGTGAATCCGATGGATGTTGCGACTTATCTGGGTGATACGAAAGTATTGGCAGATGCCTCGAACGTTTTTGGTATGACCTTACTTAAAAACTTCTTGGGAGCAAACAACGTCATTGTATTGAATGCTATTCCAGAAGGGAAAATCTATTCAACAGCAGTAGATAACATTGTGCTTGCTTTCTTGAATATGAATACTTCTGATGTGGGTGGTATTTTTGCAGACTTCATGGATGAAACAGGGTTTATCTCTGCAACTCGTGGACGTACATTGCGTAATGCTACTTATGAATCGTTGTTTATGAATGCGTTGGTTCTATTCCCTGAAATCCCAGCAGGCGTTGTTGAGGCAACAATCGAAGCGTCAAAATAACGGCCCCAGTAATCGGGGAAGTTACACCGACTGCAGATGGGGCAACAATCGAGTTAGCGTAGGTGAAAAATATGCTAGAAAAAATTAAGCTGCTATTAGGGATTTCGGACAATCTTCAAGATGAGCTGTTGAATTTGCTAATTGAGGATAGTGATGAGCGAATTCTTGCCACTATAAATCAATTTGCATCGAGGAATGGCACAGATGAAATCGAAACTGTTCCCGAAAAGTTTAACTACATCAAACGAGATGTAACCATTAAACGATTCAACAAATTGAACAGTGAAGGTGCTAGTGCTGATAGTGAAGAGGGACGTTCGTACACATGGGAGAAATCTTATCTGGATGAATATCTCTCTTTGTTTGATGAACACACTAAACCAACTAAAATAGCTGGTAAAGGGATCGCGAGGTGGATTTAGTGATTTATAACCATCGTTGTAAGATTACTTTCTCCAAAAAAGTACCTGGTTATCTTGGTGAGGATGAAGTGAAAACAGAAACAAAATTACTACCATGCGGAAAAAGTTTACTTTCGGAATCCGAACAACTTTCTTTCTTTGGAAAATACACCAAGACAGCCTTTAAGCTTCATTTACAAGGAGTGTGGGATGAGATCAGCGAAATTGAATACGAGGACGCTAGACGCAATCTTTTTGATCTGAAACATCATCGTAACTCGACAGTAGTGATTGTTTCATGAGTAAAACAGTAAAGATTGTTGGACTGGACAAATTTACTCGTAACGTCCTTCAACAAAAAGGAAAGATGGAACAAGCCACTCATCAAGAAGTTGTGCGATCAGGGATGCGTGTTGAGAAACGCGCTAAACAACTTGCACCATTCGATACAGGGTGGTTAAGCAACACGATTTATTCTTTTGAGTCTGGAAGACTTCGCACGAATGTGGTTTCCCCCGCTGAGTATTCTATTTATGTAGAAGAAGGCACACGTTATATGGCGGCACAACCATTCCTATTTCCTGCAGTAAAAGAGGAATTTCCAAGATTTATGAAGAACATGAGAAAAATAGCAAGAGGGTGATTCAATGGAACACGCTCCGAATACACAGTTTTTAAAAGGGATTTCTGATGGCTTAGGTCAAACAGGAATCCCTATTTATTTTAAGCTCCCTGGCAAAGATGTCATGGAGCCTTTTTACGTGATAGGAACTCACCTTGACGATGACAGTCCAAGTGCTAAGTTTGGTCCTGCAGTTGTGGATACAGATTTACAGATTGATTTGTTTTACCCGACTAACAGCCGTACAGCTGCAGAAGATGCAATTCATCAGACAAAAGCGGCGCTTGGTGTGCGCAAGAAAGTGTCATCTGACATACGAATTGACGACACAATTGGGAGAGAAGTCTATCACATAATTTTTAGAATTTCAGATTATATATTTTAGGAGGAATATTCATGAAGAAAAATCAATTAATGCAAATGCACCTACAATATTTTGCGGATCCAGTGAATAATGGTGTAACAAAATTTCAAGGCACACCAATTAAAGGGAACCGTGTTTGGTATTTCATCCAAGCAGTATCCGCACCAATCGGATCACCAGCATTATTACCAGCATTTCAAACGGAAGGGACTACTACTATCGGTGGTGACAACATTGATGAACAAACCAAGATGGGTCGAATCATCCTTAAATCGACTGATGAACACAGTATTGAATTAACGCAATACTTTGCCCCTGACGATAATTCTATTCAAATTATTGAAGATGCAAAGAAGAACGGGCAATCGGTCAAAGTGTGGCGTGTCGTAGTTTCAGAAACATTGGGTAAGCCAGAAGGGGAAGAAAGCTTGAAAATCAAAGCATATCCTGCGAAATTTGGCTATGGCATTCCAGATGAATTGGAATACGACGAGGGTGACGATTTAGTAGAGATCAGCTACACGTTGAACATTGTAGGGAAATTGCAAGATGGAACATTCCCTCTTTCTGATGGAGATGTAGCTATGATCGAAAGCTTGTACAAATTCCAACGTCCTGGAGAAACAACAGGCGATTATGACGACATTAAGTCAAAATAACGGCCCCGGTTGTTGGTGAAATCACACCAACAACCGATGGGGCGACTATAGAACTTGGATAGGAGGAAAAATAATGGCACGAACATTCGAGATTAACAAAAAAGATGGGACAAAAGTTACTGAAGGGGCAAGTCCTTTGGCTATAACAGGGCTATCTGCAGGGACTGAGGTCGCAAAAGGTGACTATGTGGCTATTGCTGTTGAAGAAAGTCAAAAATCAGATCCGGTAGATATCCCGGCATTTACAGTGAAGGCATCAGAAGGTTAGTCGAAAGACTAGCCTTTTATTTTTGTACAAAACAAGGAGGAAACGAAATGGCATTTACAGTTGAATTAAAAGGAAAACCATTAGAAATAAAATTTGGATATGGCATGTTGTTCAAAGCGAATAAAAAACTAGCCAGCAAAGATAAAAACGGGAACTCTCAAAACGACGGTGCAGGAATTCTATTTGCACAAGTTCTTGAAGAAGATGATGACGCACTAGTCAATATTATCAAACTCGCCGCAAAAGGTGACCCGTCAGAAAACGACGTATTAACTGCCATTGGTGAATACGTTGAAAGATTTGAGGATGAAGAAGAAGGATACGGTAAAATCTTTTCTGATTTGAAAGCAGAGATGTTGGCTTCAGGTTTTTTCGTGAAGAAACTGAAGAAATATATTGGCAATCTAGAGAAAGCAAGCGAAGCGGTGAAAGGGATGAATCCGACCGAGGATATCGAAAATCCCGAAGCTCAATCCAAGGCTATGCAGGAATTGGCGGATCGGATGAAGAAAGAAATCTCATTATCGACTGTGCAAGACAAGGATTAACAGACATCGATCTAATTATGAATTGTTATTTGTGGGAACTTGAATCAATCCTTGAAGGTTTAGCGTTAAGGGATATTGATATACAAGAACGACAATCAATTTTTGCGTTCAATCTTCGATATGTTCTAAATGCAAAAAAACCAAAACTCACAAAAGTTTTCGACAAGAAAAAAGCGGAGAAAAAAATCAGGGATCTATTCTTAAGAACAAATTCCTCAAACGAGAAACATCAAATGGCGAAACAAGTAAAAACGGTAACAGACTATTTCAAAAATAAGAATTGGAGGTGAGGGAATGGCTTTTGATGGATCAATCAATGCAATTATCGGCGCAGATTTATCACAATATAACGATGCTATGAACAAGGTTGTAAACATGACTAATTCTGGCATGAAGGCTGCAGCAGCTGCAGCGACGAATCACAGCAACTCAATGGTCCAAAAGGTTGGGCAGATTATGAGTAAATTAAGTGCGAATATGCCGACGAACTTGGCCGGTATTGCCCCAGCAATGACTGCAGTTTTCACAAAAGCAGGCGGTCAGATTCAGCGGGTAATTGCCTCTATTGGCGAAAAAATCCCCCAGCCGTTTAAATCGGCATTCAATCAAGTTGCTAGTATTGCTCAGTCAGGGTACTCGAAAATAAGTAGCGGTTTTTCGAGTGTTCTGAACTCTATTTCCAAATCAGCTAGCGGACTAGGTTCAGCCGTTAGTAGCGGCTTTGAAAAAATTGCTTCTGTGGCCAACTACACAGCAACGAAAGTTCCAGCGCCATTTAAGCAAGCTTTTCAAACAATTGGATACACAGCCAGTACACTAGGGAATTTAACAAATAAAGGATTCTTAGGAATTGCTAGTGTCGCTCAGAATACAAGCAATAAAATTCCTTCAACATTTACTAAGGCATTCTCTGCAGTAGTATCAAGCGCCAATAATATGGCTAATAAGATCACTGCTCCAATTAATAAAGTTGTTACTACTACTGGGAATTTAGCCACACAGGTAGGATCGAAGCTAACCAATGCTTTTAGTAATGCTGGTTCTAAAGCGGCCAATGCTTTGAATAGTATTGGTTCCAATACGGATAAAGCTTCCTCAAAAACAGCAAGCTTAGTCAAACAAATTGTAGGTGTAGGTGTTGCGTTCGCTGCTTTAAATAAGATCAAAAGTGGCATTACGGATACTGTTTCGAAAGCTGCAGAGTTTGAGCAAAAGATGAGTAACATCAAAGCAGTAACCGGTGAGAGCTCGGAGACGATGAAGAAATTCAATGATGCGGCAATCAAAGCTGGTGCAGAAACTGCTTATTCAGCTAGTGAAGCGGCAGATGCCATTGGAGAGCTTTCTAAAGCCGGAGTCTCTACTAAAGATATCTTAAATGGTGGTTTGACAGGCGCTCTAAACTTAGCAACCGCAGGAGAACTAGATTTAAAGAGCGCAGCAGAAATAGCATCGACGGCACTGAATGCGTTTAAAAACGACAATCTCACTGTTGTAGATGCTGCAAATCAATTAGCCGGTGCAGCAAATGCATCAGCGACAGACGTTGGAGAATTGAAATTCGGCTTGTCCATGGTTTCAGCGGTCGCTTCTGGTGTTGGATTAAGTTTTAATGATACAACAGATGCTCTTGCAGTATTCGCTCAAAACGGTTTAAAAGGATCAGATGCGGGGACTTCATTGAAGACAATGCTTCAAAACTTACAACCGCAAACGGATAAAGCACAAGCTAAGATGCAAGAATTAGGCTTGATGACGGAAGAAGGAGCCAATCAGTTCTTTGACGCAAATGGGAAGATTAAATCTTTTGCTGATATTTCGCAATTGTTAAAAGACAAATTGTCTGGTCTTACCCAACAGCAGCAACAACAAGCACTTAAAACGATGTTTGGTACTGATGCAGTCCGTGCAGCTACTATCGCAATGAATGAAGGTGCTGATGGAGCTAATTCTATGCAAGAAGCCATCAGCAAAGTCACGGCGGCAGAAGTTGCAAAAGAGAAGCTCAACAACCTAAAAGGTGCAATAGAGGGACTAAGCGGATCTTTTGAGACGTTACAGATTAAAGTTGGAACAGCCGTTTTACCATTGTTAACAACATTAGTACAAGCTGTTGACAAATTCGTTGATAAACTTGGTCAATCTCAAGGGCTTGATAATTTCGTCAATATTTTAGGCCAATTGAATCCGATTTTAGACCATTTTGTAAATGGAACCAAATTATCAGGCGATCAATTGATTAAGTACAGAAAAGCAGTTATGGATGTCACGTCAGCAATTAAGCCTTTGATTCCTTTAGCATCTGTGGTGGGAGGGGCTTTAGCATTAGACGCTGCACTTCCAGGAATCAAATTGTTAAGCAAGGGTTTTACCAGTTTCTCTGGAATCATCGGCGGAGTAGTAAGCGGGCCGATGAAACTATTTGAAAGTGGTATTTCAAATTTGATCGGACTTTTTCCAAAAATCGGCGGGAGTTTAGCCGCTTCGTCTGCTGTCGGCATGAGTGCTTTGAACGGAATGACTACAGCTATGGCAACAATTATGCAAGTAGCTTTAGCCGCTATTGGACCAGCAGCCATTTTAGGGTTAGTAGTAGCAGGATTAGGTCTAGTAAATAATCAATTCGGAAAACAAATTGATGAAATGTTAAATACAGTTACAACCAAAGGTCCTGAACTCATCACGAATCTAGTTAATGGTATTACTTCCCAGTTGCCACAATTGATGGCCAGTGGGACAGAGTTGATTTCTAAATTTGCTAGTGCAATTTCTACAATGATCCCGGTATTGATTAATGCTGGTATGCAGATAGTTGGTACCCTAGTTCAAGGTGTAGGACAAAATGCTCCTTCTCTGATTAGTTCAGCTTTGCAAGTAGTAACATCATTTATTAGCTCTGTCGCTTCTGCCTTGCCTCAACTAATCAACATGGGGATGCAACTGCTACTGAACTTAGTAAACGGGATTATTCAAAATATTCCACAAATAGTTAGCTCGGTTCAACAAATTCTCTCTTCCTTCGTCGGATCAATCACTGAGAATTTACCACAAATTATTCAAACAGGTATTCAGATTCTTTTAGGATTGATTGATGGGTTAACTCAAATGCTCCCACAGTTATTGCCAGTTGCATTAAACGCAATCTTACAATTGATTCAAGGGCTAATGAGTAATATTCCTCAATTAATGCAAGGAGCAGTCCAGATTGTCAATGGATTATGTAATTTCATTGTGCAAAACTTACCTATGATTCTACAAGCAGCTATTCAGATAATCATGGCTATTGTAAATGGGTTGGTCCAGAACTTGCCTCAGATTATTTCTGCGGGTATTCAGATTATTATCTCGTTAGTTACAACGATCATACAGATGCTTCCTCAGATCGCGATGGCGGGCTTACAAATTATCACCTCATTAGCGTCTGCAATATTAGAAGCTATACCGAATGTTTTGCAGGGGGCGTGGGATGGTATTAAAAATGGGTTTTCGAACCTATGGAATACTATTACAGGAAAATCTAAAGAAACTAGTACAAATGTTTCTAATGACGCTACAAGCACCTCAAATAGTATGGGTTCAGCCTATAGCCAAGCGAACATGAATATTACTGCATCTATGAATCAGATGAATACGAATGTTAGCACTCTAAGCACGATGAGTTCAAACAATGCCATCAATGCAGCAGCGAATGCAAAAAACCAAACTACTGCGCAGTATCAAGGGATGCAAAGCAATGTCTCTACTAGCACAAGCAATTTAGCTAATAACGTAAGTCAAAATACACAATCGGCTTCTTCTATGGCTTCTAAGAATGCTAGTCAAGCAAATGCTAATGTCTCTAAGGATTTCCAAAGTATGTATGGAAATGTTAATCAGACAACAGCGAGCGCTTCGAATGCAGTAAGCCAGAATATGAATCAAGCTTCAAGCAACGCCTCAAAAGCATCTAATACGATGTACAAGAATGTAACTGGTAACGCGAAAAATATTAATACTGGTTCAAGTAAAGAGATATCTACTATGACTCGAAACGTGAATCAGTCAATGAATAACATGAGTCAGACAGTTACATCTGCTATGAGCAAAGTAACAAATACGGTTAATAGTGGTTTCTCTAAAATATCTACTTCTAACACGCAGTCTATTAGAAACATGGTTCAAACCCTATCATCTGGAATGAATCAAATGCGCAACGCGTTTTCTAGCGGAATGAATACAATGGTTTCGATTGCTTCTAATGTATCAGGACATATTTCATCTGCTTTTAGTTACTTAGGAAACTCTTTGTACTATGTTGGATACAACGCTGGTATTGGCTTAAACAATGGTTTAGTTAATGCGGCAAATACGATATACAACACAGCAAATAGAATTGCTAGTAATGTGGCCAACCAGATGAGAGCGGCACTTGATATCCATTCACCGTCTCGTGTTATGGCAAAAATTGGGGGCTTTATTGGTTCCGGTTTAGTCAAGGGGATGCAAGCAATGTTGCCAAAAATTGATGGTCAAGCATTAGCTTATGCGAATGCCATTTCAGATCAAGAATATTCTGCACGATCTGTTGTTACTGCAGATACTAGAGCTGTAACTGGTAAGCTTTCTTCATCTTTTAGTGAATTAAGCGATGATGTGCAAAACAGTCCTAATGCTGATATTAATCTTACGATTGAACAAAATTGGGATGGGAAAAAAGTTTACAACTATATTAAGACCGAAGATGCGCGGAATGCAAATCGAATTAATTTGATCAATAAGAACTGATAGGAGGAACATAGATGGATTTATACATTGAAAAAGATGGTCTAAAGACAAGAATGTCCTCCTTGGGCGTTCTTGTTCAGGATATTCAAGTGTCAAATGCTGTCGTTGAATCGAATCGCAAAAGAATCAATGGGAAGAATGGCAATTTGTTTATGGGTGCAACACATACTGAAAAAAAGATATCTGTTGTTGGGAAGTATTATGTTTCTGACGAACTTCAGGACGAATTAATGAAGGATAGGCTCAATGGTATTTTCGCCGATACTGAGCCTTATTTTATTACTCGAATGTACAGTACAGGAACGCTTTATGATTTCGAAAGACCTGGGCAAAAGAGAGGGTTCGATTTATTTAAATCTGATAGGCAAAGAAAATACCATTACCGTTACAAGGTGCTACTGGATGGTGAAATAGATTACATTTTCCAAGGATTTAGCGATGCAGGGCTACTTTATGAGATTAGTTTTACCTTGGTAACAGCAGATGTCCCTTTTGGTATGACAGAACCAGATACAATCGAATTGTCAGGAAAGGGTGGATTCATCGAGTACAAGGGGACCGCACCATGTAGTCAGTTAGAATGGCCGTGGGCGGTACAAGTTATAGCAAATTCCAGTCCTGGAACAAAATTTACTGTGACGATTGGTGATCGCACGCTAAGCTATGAAGGTAAAAAATCTATAGTATCAGGTGATATTTTCTTATTAGAGGGATCAAGTTTTACTCTTAATGGTCTCAATATTAACGATCAGACGAACCTTGAATATTTTGTATTGGAACCTTCCGAACGAGGTTTTATTTCCTATAATACATCGATGAATAGCGCATCAATACAACTATTAAACAAAGTTGATTTTTATAGATAGGTTTGAAGGTGAAGACTAATGACAGTATTTAAAAATGTTAAAAGTGAAGAATTTATTGCGCTTACTGAATTAACCTATAGCCATAAAGTAAATGGAGAAAAATCAATAAAAGGTACAATCTATTCTGGTGAAGAAGTTATTCGGGGTATTGATCGCGGTTGGTCAATGGAGTTTCAAGGGGAAGTCTATTTTATTACCTACGCTTTGCCGGTTGATAATGGCGAGTCAGTTACAGTTGAGTTCGATGCCATCCATGAATTTTTTTACAGAATGGGAAAGTCTTCAGTTTACAAAGTGCTTAATGGATCTAATACCGCTAAGTCTTATTTAGACCTGATTTTTAGCGGTAGTGGATACGGTTATTCATTAGAGGTCGCACTACCCGCATTTGAAAAACAGAATTTCGGACTTAAGAATCGGCTTGCTTTGTTCAATGATTTTATAAATAGCACATCCACTGAATTTAAAGTACTTGGCAAGACTGTAACGATTGTAGAAAAAGTAGGTAGCGATCTTTCAACGATCGTTCGAAAAGGATTCAATATGCAAGACTTAGGATTAGAGCACAATATCGGTGATTTTGTAACTTACGCAAAAGGATTTGGTGCTTTTGTAGATCCTGAGAATGAATCAAAGGGAAGATTGGAAGTCACCTATAAAAGTCCGCTAGCAGAAATTTATGGAATCCTTGAAGCTGATCCAGTTGTAGATGAACGTTATACAAAAACAGAAAGTATGTTGGCTAGACTAAAAGAACTTGTAGAGTCTTCCTACAGTATTTCCGTTTCTTTGACTGTTGAGGATTTACAGAAAGCAGGTTATAAGTATGCTTTCCCTGATCCAGGCGATTATATCACTGCAGTCAATGAAGACCTTAAGTTCCAACAGAAAATCCGAATCGTCGGCATTGATGAATCATTCGATGTATTAGGAAATCCTATAGAAAAAAGCGTCATTTGTAATTCTTTAAATCTGATTGATCAAAAAAACCAAGCGGATGCAAGCAATTCTCAAACATGGTCAGATATCGCCAATGGCGTGAAGGTAATTCCTAATGAGTGGTTAACAGTTGCGATACAAAACGCTACAAATGCACTGTTAGAAGCTCAGACCGAGTTGAAATTTACAAGTAATGGAATCCTAGCCGTTGAAAAAGGGAATAGCAATAGATTGGTGATTTTAAACTCTGCTGGTGTTGGCGTTTCTACGGATGGAGGAAAAACGTTTGAAAATGCTCTTACAGCAGAGGGAGTTAATGCTTCTGCAATAACTACAGGGATACTACGGGCTATCAATATTATCGGAGTATCTATAAAAGGGAGTACTATCGATGGAGGAGAAATAACCTCCACATCGGGAACATGGAAAACAATATTACGATCAGGAACTTTAAAAAACTATATTGATAATGAACTAATCACTTCATATGATGTTAACGGGTTGAGGCTTTATGGGAGTAATAGTGATGTTGCAGCATCGTTTAATAGAACTAAATATGAATCAGGGAAAATTAATGCTACTATTTCTGCATACCCAGGGCATGAGTTATGGATAAGCCATTGGGACGGTTCTGCTCATGAGGCATCTGTTGTTATAGATGGACAACAAGGGCTTGTAGGGATTTACCAACCGATGACTCTTTATGCAGACTTGGATGTGAACAGGCGTAGAATAATCGATTCTTTTATAGCTCAAAGTATGCGAATAAATCCAAATACTAAAGTTGATTTTCACTCCAATATTGATATGCATGGATATTCTATTCTAAATAGTTCGGATATCCGGCTTAAGGAAAATATTGAACAGTCGACTATAGATGCAATTGCGGAAACCAAAAAGCTAAATTTTGTTGAGTTTAATCGAAAACAAAATTACCAGAGTGATGATCCAAATAGACAGCCAAACACTAAGCGAGAACTGGGGTTAATTGCTCAATTTTCGCCATTTTTAGCCGTTAAAAGTGAGAAAGACAATTATTTAAGGCTTGATATGAATAAGCAGATAATGTTGAACACAATGACGAATAAACAATTAATTGAAATAGTCGAACGACTGGAAAAACAACTCACACATGCGAAAAAGAATAAACGGAAATATCACAGAGGGGGTGTTTAGACATGCTAAATTTGGATATTAATAAAGAAATTACCGGTAGACATATCGTTTATGGACGAGTGGGTGATAACAATAGCCATATTGAAAAAGTGAGTGTTATCAATAGTGACGGAACCCCCTTCAGTTTGACAGGTATTTCTATCTGCTTTATGGGGAATACACATCAGAATCAAACAAAAGTCATTGATTCTGATGGTGTAAAAATCGTAGATGCTGCTAAAGGGCTCTTTCAATATACTTTTCCAAGTATGGCTTTTGGTGTCGCAGGACCATATGAACGTGCATATTTTCAATTCACTAACAAGGATGGCGTGATTACGTCAACTGGAGACTTTGAAGTTATCGTACTAGATAATACTGATATTACTTCTAATGAAGCTGAAACAGTAATCACTGAATACAATAAACTAGTGGCTGAATTAAATGAACTTCAAAATCAAGCTATTGACGAAATGAATCGTAACTTCACTGAAGCTCAAGGGAGAATCTCTGAACTGGAGGTTCAAATAAATGATTTACGCAATAAAATTGATCAAGCCTTAACGGATTTTGAGAACGGGAACTTCTGGACAAAAGAAGAGAGTTTCAATAAAGAAGAAAGTTCCGCAAACGTGATCGATCAGATAGGTGGCGCTGAGTCAACAATCTTGAAAAAAGAATTGTTGGTTAATGGAACTGAGGGAATGGCGAGTCGGTTTGTTAAGGATTTGCCGTACACGAATATTATCTTAAACGGGGATTTCAAAAACGGTATAACAAATTGGTCTTATCATCAACCAGCGGGAAATCTTTCTGAGTTTGTAGACGACGTTGTTCATGCTAAATCAAATAATGGTACAGTTACGGGTGTCTTTCAACCTTCTGACCAACGATTAAAATACGGTTATTCCACAAAAGCCAATGAAAAATTTTTCTTTTACGCATTGGCAAAAGGAACAGGAACAATTCAATTAGGTTTCGACAAAAAAAGAGGTTCAGCGACACTGACACAAAATTACACGTGGGTCGGCGTAGAAAGTACGGGAACCACCGACAATGAAGTAATGACATTTTACACTACCGGTGAAATGTGGATTAAAGCGATCGTTGTTTCTAAGACCGAAATTATGAATATTGAATCTTTTTATCCCGCTGCCGAAGACGTGGGGGTTGTTCACGGACAGCCTAATTTACGGAACGGAACAAGCTCAACATTAAGTGAAGTAACATTTATTCAAACACAATATAAAGAAACGAATTTAGTTGTCAGCAATCTTTTTAAACCAAATGATCTAGTAACTTACGCCGTTCAAATTGATAACACTGCAGGGACTGCTGATGTATTTGCCCAATTAGCATTTAAAAAGAGTGACAACACGTATGTTTCGTTCAATGGATCATCAGTTTTAAAAGGGTCTATCGGTAGATCGATGGTACAAGTCACAGTTTTGGAGGAATACACAAATATTTATGTTAAACCGCTCGTAAAATCCAACTCAACTATTTCTACAACAGTAAGGTATGGTGAGGAAAAACTAATCAAAGGATCACTCGAAGCAATGGACGAATGGACACCTTCGCAAGCTGACAGCGGACTAACACCGATTAACGGCGGCATGGTTCCATTCAATGAAAAAGACTATGAAGACTTACTTTCAGATGATGGAATTGTTCGAGCAGAGACTAAAATCGTCGGGCGTGGAGCTGAGATTGAAACGCCTTTTAAAATTATTGAAGTATTTGCAAATCGATATCCTGATATTTTCGGGAAAACAACAACTGATGCTGAAAAAATTACATGCTTTAAATCAATTCAAAAAGGTGTCACTATTAAATCTACTTTGAGAGGTAGTGGTGCTAATGCTTCGAAAAATGGTCAACTATATCTAAAATATACCGATGGAACGTCAGAATTTTTAGTAAACAATCAAACATCTGAGTTTGTAGAAATATCAAAAACACTGACTGCTACGCAACTAGATCAATTATCTTCAACAGGCGTTTTGACGGTCTATGCGACGACTAAACGAAATGGCACTAATGACGCTGGTGCGATATCAGATGGTGTAACATCTGCATTATTAGAAGTGAAAGATTTACGTTTAATCGTTGAAATTGAAGCAAACGGTAAAACAATTATCGAGTCTATAATCGCGGCCTATCATGGAGAAAATATTGCTACAAAAGAAGAAGCACTTGACGGGGAATCAAATGATAAAATAATGACTCCTTTACGTGTAAAAGAAGTGTTAAATGCCCGTGAAAATGAAATTGTTACAAGTAATGTATTTTCAGCAGCTTTTATGCGGAGTGGGCAAATATCATTCATGAGACGTGGACCGATATTAATTGTGAATGGAACAGTCACAGTGAAGACGGCACAAGCTGCATTAACAGATTTATTTGTCCCTGATTTAGGAGGAAAAGTACCTCTAAACAATGCTGGGAATATTTTAGCGATATCTGATAAGGCTCCATACACAAAAAGATTTTTAATTTCTTCTAATGGCGGTAATTTTAGGACAATCTCTGCATTGGAAGTAGATGAGTATCTAGCATTTAGTGGATCAATTATGTTAGCGCCTTAAAAAGAGAAACTTTTAGTTAAGCACACTTTCGAGTGTGCTTTTTCAATTATTGAAAGGAAGGCGGAAAGCATGTGTTAGAAAAATTTCTGGAAATTAACAGTTTCTTGATGGCAATTGGATTAGGG
>PPYF01157538.1_pt1 | contig 37569 bp, 29 predicted proteins | sample 1559871 | NCBI WGS metagenome assembly PPYF01 (sample SAMN08240021, study PRJNA423297) | Human gut metagenome, whole genome shotgun sequencing project.
TCACCCCGGGCAACTTCACCTTCCGCACCCGCGAGTTCGAGCAGATGGAGTGCGAGTTCTTCTGCAAGCCCGGCACCGATCTGGACTGGTTTGCTTACTGGAAAGACTACTGCGAGAACTGGCTGCTGAGCCTGGGCATCAAGAAGGAGCACCTGCGCCTGCGTGACCACGAGCCCGCAGAGCTGGCCTTCTACAGCCGCGCCACCACCGACATCGAGTACGCCTTCCCGTTCACCGACTGGGGCGAGCTGTGGGGCATTGCCGACCGCACCAACTACGACCTGACCCGCCATCAGGAAGCATCCGGCAAGAGCCTGGAGTACTTCGACAGCGAGACCAACGAGCACTACATCCCCTACGTCATCGAGCCGTCTCTGGGCTGTGACCGCGTGGCTCTGGCCTTCCTGTGCGAAGCCTACGACGAGGAGCACCTGACCGACAGCAAGGGCAAGGAGGATATCCGCACCGTGCTGCACCTGCATCCGGCTCTGGCTCCCTACAAGTGCGCCGTGCTGCCCCTGAGCAAGAAGCTGGGCGAAAAGGCCATGGAGATCCGCAACGAGCTGAGCAAGTACTTCATGGTGGACTACGACGATACCGGTTCCATCGGCAAGCGTTACCGCCGCGAGGATGAGATCGGCACCCCGTACTGCATCACCGTGGACTTTGACACCGTGGGCGACGAGGCCAAGGGCATCGCGGCCGACAACTGCGTCACCGTCCGTGACCGCGACACCATGGAGCAGGTCCGTATGCCCATCAGCGAGCTGAAGAGCTACATTGAGAGCAAGATCGAGTTCTGATCCGTTTTTTGAAAGAACTGTGCGCCCGTCCGCATGCCGGAACTTCCGGAAGCGGGCGGGCGCTTTTGTTTTGAAAATGCTGCACTCCCTATTTTGCGTCACTTTGCGTCACACAGCAGCCCGCCTGTCCGGCCCGGACAGGCAAAAAGCCGGGAGGAACGTCCATTTTTCCAAAATTTTCCGATGCCGAGACAAACGACAACAAGTTTGACGCAGCCATGCAAAAAATAGTATAATGACCCCAGGACGGACCATAGAAAAGAAGGGAGACACCGGGGTGCAGGACAAGGACGAAAAGACGGCACAGGGCGGATCAATGACCCGGCAGCAGGCCGAACAGGAAATGGAGCAGCTGCGCAAGGTGTTCCCCTCGGTGCGCATGCTCACTGCAGAGCAGGTGCAGGCCGGGGAGGCATTGGGAGATGCTGCCCGGCAGGCACTGGAAGAAAAGATCACCCACAGCCGGATGGAGTACCGCGGGCAGGAGCTGTACGAGGTGACGGCCCTTTTTGCGCAGGTGGAAGGCACGCCCTGCGTGCTGGAGCTGGAGCGCAGGCTGGACCGGATCATGCTGCTGGACCCCGAAGAAAGCGAACAGTTGTTCAACAACCTTGCGGAGTACCGTGGAAAACTGTACCGCGATGCGGTGACCGGCGCGTACAATGAGCGCTATTACCAGGAAAAATACCGCAGCCGCATCCTCACGGCTGGTGTGGCGGTGCTGCGGGTGGACGACTTCAAGGCGGCCAACGACGTATATGGTCGTTACGCCGGAAACAGCGTGCTGGAAACCGTGGCCGGGGTGCTGCGCCGGAATCTGGGCGAGAAGGACCGCCTCATCCGCCGCGGCGAGGACCGGCTGCTGCTGCTTCTGCCGGAGGTGGGGCAGAGCGACTTCGGCCAGAAGCTGGAGCATCTGCGGCTGCAGCTGGCGGCGGCCGGTGTTCCGGGCTACTCCCATCTGCACATCTCGGTGAGCATCGGCGGTGTGTGGATCCAGGACGGGGAAGTATCGGCGGCGGTGGAGCACGCAGAGCGGCTGGCGACCTATGCCCAGATGCAGAAGAACACCGTGATCACCGAGCAGCAGCCGGAGCGCACGGCCGCCGCGCCGGTGCATCGCCGCCAGAGCGTGCTCATCGTGGATGACTCTGAGCTGAACCGCAAGATGCTGGGGCAGATGTTGGGCAGCCGGTTCGACATTGCCGAGGCGGCCAGCGGCGAGGCCTGCCTGCAGCTGCTGGAACAGAACGCCACCGGCATTTCCATTGTGCTGCTGGACATCCATATGCCCGGCATCGACGGTTTTACGGTGCTGGAAGAGATGAACCAGAAAAACCTGCTGGAACAGATCCCGGTGATCATGATCTCCAGCGAGGACACCGTGGACGCGGTGCGGCGGGCCTTTGATCTGGGAGCCTCGGATTACATCAGCCGCCCGTTCGACGCCAAGGTGGTCTATCAGCGCATCATCAACACCATCCAGCTGTACGCCAAGCAGCGCCGCCTGAGCGCCATGGCGGCGGATCTTGCTTTTGAAAAGGAACGCGCCAGCCGGATGATGATCGGCATCCTGAGCCAGGTGGTGGAAAAGCGCAACGGTGAAAGCCGCGACCATGTGCAGCGGGTGGCGCAGCTCACCTCCATGCTGCTGGCCGGGCTGGCCCAAAAGACCGACCGTTACCCGCTCACACGGGAGATGCGCCGCACCATTGCCACGGCGGCAGCTCTGCACGACATTGGCAAAATGGAGATCCGCGAGGACTTGCTGCACAAGGAAGGCCCACTGACCGAGGCCGAGCGCCGTACCCTGCAAAGCCACACCCTGCTGGGAGCACAGATGCTGGAAGAACAGCCCGAATGCCGGGACGACGCCTTTGCCCGCACGGCGTACAACATCTGCCGCTGGCACCATGAGCGGTACGACGGCGGCGGCTATCCGGACGGCCTGCAGGGGGAGCAGATCCCCATCGAAGCACAGGTGGTGGGCCTGGCGGACGTGTACGAGCGGCTGGTGAGCCGCCCGGTGGACGGCCGCGCCCGTACCCACAGCGAAGTGGTGCAGATGATCTGTACCGGGGTGTGCGGGGCCTTCAATCCGCTGCTGCTGGACTGCCTGCAGGACATGGAAGCCGAGATCGCGCGTGCCATGCAGGACACGCCGGAAGAAACCTGAAAACATCACACCAACCGGGAAGTGCACGGGAAACCAGCGCACTTCCCGGCTTTTTGTGTGCATAAAACAGAAGTCCGGTCCTTGCCCGCAGACACAGGCTGTGTTAAACTAAAGGAAAACAGATCGCATTATGAGGAGGAATGGTTCGTGAAACAACTGCAAGGGTTTGTGCGCCGCGCTGCGGCGCTGGTGCTGGCGGCGGTGCTCTGCCTGTGTGCTCCGGCAGCACTGGCAGCGGACAATGCTGCCGTGTCCGGCGGTGCGGTGACCATGGGCGGTGCCAACACCACCCTGATCCCGGCGGAAGAGGAAAACTGCCTGAGCTGGCTCTTCGGCTCCGGCGACACCATCACCCTGCCGTACCTGAACATCCGGGGGCAGGGCCTGAAGAAAAACGTCACACTGAACCTGGTGGACTGCCTGGTGGGCATCACCTACAACGAGCTGGGGTCCATCGGCAGCTATGTCAGCGCCAGTGCGGCCCAGCAGGCCTGGAAGGCACAGGCCGTGGCGGCCCACTCCTATCTGGAATATCACAAGCAGTACGGTTCTTCGGCCAATGCACTGGTCTACACCCCGGTGGATCAGATCCCCTCCGCTGCCCGGGAAGCCATCCGCAAGGCGGTGGAGCCGGTGAAGGATGAGATCCTCACCTACAACGGCAGTGTCTGCGACGCGGTGTGGTCGGCCAGCGCGGGCTACAACACCCAGACCGGCGTGTACGGCACCTGTTCCAGCCGCGATGCCTGGGGCACCGAGGTGCCCTATCTGCAGAGCGTGGAAAGCCCCTATGAGGAGCAGTATCACAACCTGCTGCGCCGCTCCATCGGCAAGGATTATACCTATGTGGAGTACAACGACAGCCGCACCGGGGAGCCTTATACCGATGCGGACACCACCCACAAGAGCCTGGGCGGCTATGTGCAGTACAACACCTTTGTGTCCAACGGGCGCAGCTACCGCTACATCGGGCAGTTCGTCTCGTCCCGCTACTGCTTTGACTTTGGCACGGACGAAAACGGTACCCCCTGCATGACCTACTACGGCTTTGGCCACGGTGTGGGCATGAGCCAGTGCGGCGCGGTGGGCTATGCCGCAGAGCGGAACATGGGCTATAAGGCCATCCTCCGGCATTATTACAAGGGTGCCAGCATCACGAGCCAGGGCAGCAGCGGCGGTCTGTTCGGCTGGCTGCGCAGCCTGTTTGGCTGACAAAATGCGCCCCGCGGCCATGGTACACGGCCTGAGCGGCCTTCTGGTGTCACGTTGGCGGCAAAAAAGAACCTCCAAAATTCTGGCAAGGGCTTCTCAAGTGCGGCGCAATTTGGTATACTATCGCAGGGACGAAAGGTTTCTGTGATATAAAACAACGCATCTGCGTGATACACGTTGGCGGCTTGTCCGCATCAGACGTTTGGAAAATAAAAGTGTTTGCCAAGGAATGGAGAAGGAAGCATGGAGTTGGATCAGGAAAAATTGACCCGGAATGAATCGGAGCGCAGCCGGGAGCTGGCACAGCGCATCCGGCGGGAGCTCGGCCCCTGCAGCGTACAGGTGCTGGGCGGCGTCGGCGCACTGGAAAGTGCACTGGAAGCGACCGGTGCCGTGCAGCCTGCCGAGGGTGCTCTGCCGGAACTTCTGGTGGTGGTGGACCCGGAGTGGGTCACCCTGCCGCAGCAGCTGGCCGACCGGGTGCTGCTGGTGTGCAGCGAAGAAACGATGCTGGCCGCCTGCGCAAAGCAGCTGGCACAGCAGGGCCTGTACCGCGATTTTTCGTGGCAGAGCCGGGGCCGCGCTTTGCAGACGGCTCTGTTTTGCCGCACGGACGCCCCGGATGCAGCCGGGCAGCTGGCCGGATATGAGGAAGAACTGGACATCCTGCGGGAGCGCATGGAGCTGGCCGAGCGCACCGGCGAAGAGCAGGGCCGCCAGCTGGAGCGCCTGCGCAGCGACCTTTCGCTGAGCCGCAGCCACGAGCAGGACCTGGAAAAAACGCTGAACAGCGTGGTCCAGTCCCAGTTCTGGAAGCTCACCTGGCCCATGCGGTATCTGGTGAGCAAGTGCCGCCAGCTGTGGCGCACCTTCCCGCTGTTCGTCTTTCTGGCAACGCTGCGCCGGGTGGGCATCTCCGGCGTGATGGCCCAGGCGAAGGCCAAGCGGGAGTACAAAAAGCTGTTCCCGGGCAAAGCCATGCCCGCCGACCATTTTGCCACCCCGGAGCTGCTGGTAAAGCAGGCGGCCAACCAGCCGGCAGGCCCGCTCATCAGCATCGTGGTGCCGCTGTACAACACCCCGCAGCAGTTCCTGGTGGAGCTGCTGGACTCGGTGCAGAACCAGAGCTACCGCAACTGGGAGCTGTGCATGGTGGACGCCGGGCAGGATGAGACGGTGGGCCAGACCGTGAAGGCTCGCGCCGCCTCCGACCCCCGCATCCGTTATCGGAAGCTGGACAAGAACGACGGCATTGCCGGCAACACCAATCAGGGCTTTGCTATGGTCAAGGGCGACTATGTGGCCCTGCTGGACCACGACGATATCCTGCATCCGTGCGCTCTGTGGTATGTGGCACAGGCCATCGCCGAGCAGGGAGCCGACTTCGTGTATACGGACGAGGTCACCTTTGAGGGCGACATCGACCACCTGACGGTGTACCACTTCAAGCCGGATTATATGCTGGACAACCTCCGCTCCAACAACTATATCTGCCACCTGAGCGTGTTCAGTGCCGCGCTGCTGGCCAAGGTGGGCGGCGACGAGCGGGCGGAGTTCAACGGCAGCCAAGATTATGACCTGTACCTGCGCCTGACCGAGCAGGCCAAAAAGGTGGTGCACATCCCGCACCTGCTGTATTACTGGCGCTCCAGCCCCACCAGCGTGGCAAGCAACATTTCGGCCAAGATGTACTGTCTGGAAGCCGCCATGAAGGCCCTGCATGCCCACTACAAGCGCGTGGGCGTGCCGGTGGATGACGTGACCATGATCCCCAACACCCCGGGCTTCTACAAGACCGACTACACCATCACAAAGCCCGGCAAGGTGAGCATCCTGATCCCCAGCTGCGACCATGGGGCAGATCTGCGCACCTGCGTGGATTCCATCTACCGCAAGACCACCTATGCGGACTTTGAGGTCCTCATCATCGAGAACAACAGCAAGGAGGACGGCACCTTCCGCCTCTACGAACAGCTGCAGAAGGAGCACCCGGACAACCTGCGGGTGCTGTACTGGAAGGGCACCGGCTTCAACTACAGCGCCCTGAACAACTTTGGCGCCAAGGAAGCGACCGGCGAATACCTGCTGCTGCTCAACAATGATACCGAGGTGATCACCCCTCGCTGGCTCGAGGAGATGGTCATGTATGCCCAGCAGGAGCGCGTGGGCTGCGTGGGCGTCAAGCTGCTGTACCCGGACAACACCATCCAGCATGCAGGCATCGGCTTTGGCTACCTGACCCTGGCCGCCCACATGCACAAGAACTTCCCGGTGGGACACCCCGGCTACATGGGCCGTCTGGTCTATGCGCAGGATGTCTATGCCGTGACCGCTGCCTGCCTGATGGTGCGCAAGAGCGTGTACGACGAGGTGAACGGCCTGGACGAGAGTTTTGCTGTGGCCTTCAACGATGTGGACTTCTGCGTCCGCGTGCGGGAGGCCGGGTATACCAATGTCTTTACCCCCTTTGCCCAGCTGTATCACTACGAGAGCAAGAGCCGCGGCCTGGACGAGAGCCCGGCCAAGCGCAAGCGCTTTGAGTCGGAAGTGAAGCGGTTCCAGCAGCGGTGGACCAAGCAGCTGGCCGCCGGGGACCCCTGCCTGAACCCGAACTTTGACCTGATGAAGGAGGACTTCACCTTCGACATCAAGCCGCTGGAGTGACCCTCTCAGTCTGCTGCGCAGACAGCTGTTCCTCACTCTGTCACTTGCGTGACATCTCTCCCCGGCGCGGGGAGAGCCTTTCCCGAAAGGGGGAGCTTTGTTCGGAAAACTGATTGAAAACGAAAAGAGGAACTCTGGTGGAACTTTCAGCCTGTATCGTAGTTTATAACGGCGCAGAAGAGGCCCTGCGGGCGGCCCAGACCGTGCTGGACTGCACCCGCCGCCATCCACTGACGCTGTATCTGGTGGACAATGCCAGCCCGGATGGCAGCGGCCAGCGCCTGACCCGCGCGGCAGCCGACGGCACCCTGCGCACGGCACCGGGCCAGCAGGTGCAGGTGCTCTGCCGGACCCAAAACGGCGGCTTCGGCACCGGGCACAATACGGTGCTTTCACTGCTGCACAGCCGGGTGCATTTTATTCTGAACCCGGACATCCAGCTCACCGCCGACACCCTGAGCGACCTGGCAGACTGGATGGTGCAGCACCCCGGTGTGGTGATGGCCCGCCCGGCCCTGACCTTTCCGGACGGGCAGCCCCAGCGGCTGCCGCTGCGCCGGTGCAATGTGCGGGCCATGGTCTACCGCCAGCTGCCCTGCCTGAAGTTCTGGGCAAAGTACAACGAACGCTACCTCATGGCGGACCGGGACCTGACCCAGCCCACTGAGATCGAGTTCTGCACCGGCAGCTTTTCGGCGGTGGACACAGCTGTATTCAAAGAAATCAGCGGTTTTGACGAGGGCTACTTCATGTATGTGGAGGATGCCGACCTCACCCAGAAAATGCGCACAAAGGGCAAGGCGTATTTGGTGCCCCAGTGCACGGCCATCCATGCCTGGCACCGGGCAGCCCACCGCAGTCTGAAGCCCTTTCTGTGGCAGCTGCGCAGTCTGCTGCGTTATTTTTCCAAGTGGGGCTTTGCGTGGTAAGATAAAAAATTTTTGCAACGGCTTTTCCGGAAATTTTGCCGGAAGGGCCGTTCTTTCTTGCTTTTTATGTGAATTGATAGTAAAATAAAGTGAACTGTTATCTCCTTTTGCAGGAGAGGGCAGTGCTGAACAAGTTGACAGCGGACGCAGCTCCGCTTTGAATCCATACGCAGTCCGGCCGGTACGCCGCCCGGGCTGCGTACAGCTGCACAACTTTTTACAAAAGATTAAAGGAGTGCACAAGTATGAAAGGTATCATTCTTGCCGGCGGTGCCGGCACCCGGCTTTACCCGCTGACCATGGTCACCAGCAAACAGTTGCTGCCGGTCTACGACAAGCCGATGATCTACTACCCCCTGTCCACGCTGATGCTGGCAGGCATTCAGGACATCCTGATCATTTCCACCCCCACCGACACGCCCCGCTTTGAGGCGCTGCTGGGGGACGGCAGCCAGTACGGCATCCGTCTGCAGTACAAGGTGCAGCCCTCCCCGGACGGCCTGGCACAGGCCTTCATCCTGGGCGAAGAGTTCATTGGTGACGACTGCTGCGCCATGATCCTGGGGGATAATATCTTCTACGGCAACGGCTTCTCCAAGATCCTCAAGACGGCTGCGTCCAACGCAGAGAACAAGGGCCGCTGCACCGTGTTTGGCTACTATGTGCAGGATCCCGAGCGCTTTGGCATCGTGGAATTCGACAAGGACGGCAAGGTGCTGAGCGTGGAGGAAAAACCCCAGCATCCCAAGAGCAACTACGCCATCACCGGCCTGTACTTCTACAACAAGGAAGTGGTGCAGATGGCAAAGCAGGTCAAGCCCTCTGCCCGCGGTGAGCTGGAGATCACCACCCTCAACGACATGTACCTGAAGAAGGACGAGCTGGACGTCCAGCTGCTGGGCCGCGGCTTTGCCTGGCTGGACACCGGCACGATGGAGAGCCTGGTGGATGCTGCCGACTTCGTGCGTATGGTGGAAAAGCGTCAGGGCATCAAGATCAGCGCCCCGGAGGAGATCGCCTTCAAGTATGGCTGGATCGACCGCGAGACCCTGCTGACCAGCGCCGAGCGCTACGGCAAGAGCCCCTACGGCCAGCACCTGAAGAACGTGGCCGACGGCAAACTGCGCTACTGAGAAGAGAGGCACATTGGTATGAAGATCATTGTTACTGGATGCAGGGGCCAGCTGGGCACCGAGATCCTCAAGCAACTGCGGGAAGGCCGCAGCGAGATTGGCCCCATCCCGGAAAAGCTGCTCAACGCCACCGTTCTGCCGGTGGACCTGCCGGAGCTGGATATTTCCAACTACCGGATGGTGGATGAGTTCATCCGCCGCAACCGCCCGGATGTCATCATCAACTGCGCCGCCTACACCAACGTGGACGGCTGCGAGGTGAACCACGACGCTGCCTTCAAGGCAAACGCACTGGGCCCCCGCAATCTGGCTCAGGCCGCCGAAAAGACCGGTGCCCGCCTGGTGCATGTGTCCACCGACTATGTGTTCTCCGGTCGCGAGAACGGCGGCATCCCGCAGGATGAAGCCACCATCCCCGGCCCCATCAGCGCCTACGGCTCCACCAAGCTCATGGGCGAAAAGTATGTGGAGCAGTTCTGCCACCGCCACTTCATCGTGCGCACGGCATGGCTGTACAGCTACTACGGCAAGAACTTTGTCAAGACCATCGTCAATGCCGGCAAGAAATTCGGCAAGCTGGAGGTGGTCAACGACCAGTGCGGCAACCCCACCAACGCGGTGGACCTGGCCCACGAGATCTTGCAGCTGTGCGTGACCCACGAGTACGGCCTGTATCACTGCACCGGCGAGGGCGTGTGCTCCTGGTATGACTTCGCGTCCGAGATCATCCGCCTGTCCGGTGTGGACGCCACCGTGGCTCCCTGCACCAGCGAGGAGTACAAGGCAAAGCACCCGGACAGCGCCGACCGCCCCAGGTGGAGCGCTCTGGACAACCGGATGCTGCGCTGCACTGTTGGCAACGACGTCCGTGACTGGAAGGATGCACTGGCCTGCTTCTTCACCCACTGGGACGGCGACAACGGAATGAAAGACTGAGATGAACCCCTCTCCGTCTGCTCAGTTCCCTCGCATCCACCTCTCCCGAAGGGCGAGGTTTTATGCATCTGGAGGGAACGCTGAAAAAAGCTCCCCCTTCCGGGGGAGCTGGCATCGCACAGCGATGACTGAGAGGGATTTACTACAACGAAACTTTGAGGAAATAAACTTATGAAAACCTATCTGATCACCGGCTGCGCCGGTTTTATTGGTTCCAACTTTGTGCATTATATGCTCAAGAAATACCCGGAGATCCTGCTGGTCAACCTGGATAAGCTGACCTACGCCGGCAACCTGGAAAACCTGAAGGACGTGGAGGGGGACCCCCGCCATGTGTTCGTGCAGGGCGACATCTGCGACAAGGAACTGGTGGAGAGCCTGTTCCAGAAGTACGATTTCGACTACGTCATCAACTTTGCCGCCGAGAGCCATGTGGACCGCTCCATCAAGAATCCGGAGATCTTTGTGCAGAGCAACGTGATGGGCACCGTCAACCTGCTGCAGCGCGCCAAGGAAGCCTGGTACGATGCCGAAGCCAAGACCTGGAAAGAGGGCAAGAAGTACCTGCAGGTGTCTACCGATGAGGTGTACGGCGCCCTGGGTGCCGACGGCTACTTCATGGAGACCACTCCGCTGTGCCCCCACAGCCCCTATTCTTCCTCCAAGGCCAGCGCTGATATGTTCGTCATGGCATTCCATGACACCTACGGCATGCCGGTGAACATTACCCGCTGCTCCAACAACTACGGCCCCTATCAGTTCCCGGAGAAGCTGATCCCCCTGATGATCAACAACGTCAAGCACCACAAGCAGCTGCCCGTGTACGGCGACGGCATGCAGATCCGCGACTGGCTGTATGTGGAGGATCACTGCAAGGCCATCGACATGGTGGCCAACGGCGGCAAGATTGGCGAGGTGTACAACGTGGGTGGCCACAACGAGCGCCCCAACATCTTCATCGTCAAGACCATCATCAGCCAGCTGCATGACCGTCTGCAGGACGAGGGCATCAGCGAGGACCTGATCAAGCATGTGGCCGACCGTCTGGGCCATGACCGCCGTTACGGCATCGACCCCACCAAGATCAAGAACGATCTGGGCTGGTACCCTGAGACCCCGTTCGAGAAGGGCATCGTGCTGACCATCGACTGGTACCTGAACCACGAGGAGTGGATGAACCACGTCACCAGCGGTGATTACCAGAACTACTATCAGGATATGTACAAGAATAAGTAACATTCCGTAAAACAACAAAAGCGCAAAAAAGCACCTGCTGCAGAGATTTTCTGCGGCAGGTGCTTTTTGTGTCGTGCGTTCAGTCGGTGGTGGTGTCCATCACGAAATCGGCGGCATCCTCGATGTTGTGCTGGGTGAAATAGGCTTCTTCCAGCGGGATCCACCGGGCGGCAAAGTCCGGGTAGCGGTCGCCCTCCCGGGCCTGCAGGCGGCGGGTCTGCTCGGCATCCGAGCAGGTCATGAACACCCGGAAATCCTCATACGGGGCCAGCAGCGGGTGGTGGCTGTAGCTGCCCTCCAGGATCACCAGCGGCTGTGCGGCAAGTTGCTGCACGGGCAGATAAGCACCCTCCCGGCAGGAGTAGGCCCGGTAGAGCACGGGCTTTCCGGCGCGGGCCGGGGCCAGCACCTCGTCCCGCAGGCGGGCAAAGTCCATATTGGCACAAGGCGTCTGTTCCCAGCCGGGCACACGGTCGGCGGGCGGCAGGTAGAAATCGTCGGTGTGCAGGACGATGCTGTCCGGAAACTGCTCTGCCAATGCGGCGGCCATCGTGGTCTTGCCGCTGCCGCAGCGGCCGTCCAGTGCCAGCACCACCGGCGCAGCGGCGTTGGCCAGAAGCGGCTCCAGACAGTGGATGATGTAGGGGTGAATCGGGTACTCTGCCATGAAAACAACTCCTTTGCTCTGAAAAATGAGATATACAGCATTATAGCACAACCCACCCCAAAAGGACAGACCTACGTACAATAAAAATCGACTGGTTTGTTACGAATAACTTTTTTGCGAAAAAGTGTTGACAGGAGGCTTTGCCTGTGGTAAGATACAGTCACGTTAGAAATGACTAACCGCGGAAGCGGAACGGCAGACCCTGCAAAACGGGTGCGCCGATTCTTTTTGAATTACGGGTTAGAAACATCTAACTCATAAAACCGCCTGTTTCCGGCCATACTGGCAGGGAAGCACGCAGAGGAGGGAACAGCCCATGGAACGCAATTTTGAGACCGTGATGATCGAGCAGTGCGCGCCGGTGCTGGCCAGCCTGAAACCTGCGGGCCTGTTCCGCTACGAGACCCGGGACTGCGCCGACCTTGCCCGCCGGGTGAAAAACTGGAACGAGCAGCTCCAGCCCAAGGGCCTGCGGGTCCGGGTGCTGAAGGGCTGCGCACGCACCCACCAGTATCTCGTTTATGTGTACCGCGAGAGCATGCTGCGCGCGGTGCTGACCGACGAGACCGTGCAGGGCTTTCTCCGGCAGGAGGGCTACCATCTGCCGGCAGAACGGGCCGACTGCACGGCCTGGCTCACCCAGCTTTCGCGCAGACTGTGCTGCTCGGCCGAATTCCCGCATGAGATCGGCGTTTTTCTGGGCTACCCCCTGAGCGATGTGGTGGGCTTTATTGAAAACAGCGGCCGGAACTTTACCTGCTGCGGCTGCTGGAAAGCCTACGGGGACCCGCAGGCGGCACAGCGTCACTTTGCACAGCTGCGCAAGTGTACAGCCGTGTATCTGCGGCTGTTCCACAGCGGCACCCCCATTCTCCGCCTTGCTGTGGCGGCTTAACACGGACATTCTCTTTTCAAATACTCTCTTTTTATCCTGGCGCCCGCCGGTGTCCACGCACCGACGGGAAGAAATCCTCCTTTTGACACGCGGCCGCGCGGCGCAGACTGACCACTGCACCGTGCGGCTGTGTCACTTTCCGGAAAAATTTTTCACGCCGCACCGGCCGGTCGGCGCAATATTTCCCGGCGGAACAACGCTCCGGAAACCGGCTTTGGCAGAGTGCACAGCCGGTGACCGTAAAACGGGTGCTTGAATGTTAATATGCACGAACTTTGCATCAAAAAGCTGAGTTAGTTATTGTTGATTGTGATAAAATCCGGAGGGTTGCGGACATAAAATTTGTTTGTTTATATAAACTAACTTTGAATTATGAAAAAATTATTGACAAGAGCGGTTAGCGAGCGTAAACTATCCATGCTGATAGTTGCGGCTGACTAACCGCCGCACATCTCCGATTCAATGAGAAGGGAAGCGGAATATATGATGCCTCTGACGATGGCAAAAGCAGGAGAGACGGTCACCATCAAAAAGATCACCGGCAAGGACGAAGTCCGGCTGCATCTGGCAGAGCTGGGGTTCGTGGTGGACAGTGAGGTGACCGTGGTCAACGAGATCGCAGGCAACCTGATCATCCAGGTCAAGGAGAGCCGCATCGCGCTGGACAAGACCATGGCAAACCGCATTATGATCGGCTGATTACAGACTGAACAGTGCCCGCAACACTGTTTGGGAGACACTCCGAAACTGGACTGGTCTCCAATAAAGACAAGCAGAGGAGGATGATTTGCAATGAAAACTCTGAAAGACGTTAAGGTCGGTGAGACTGCCACCGTGGCCAAGCTGCATGGCGAAGGCCCGGTGAAGCGCCGCATCATGGACATGGGCATCACCAAGGGTGTGGAAATCTATGTCCGCAAGGTGGCTCCCCTGGGCGACCCCATGGAGCTGACCGTGCGCAACTACGAGCTGAGCGTGCGCAAGGCCGATGCCGAAATGATCGAAGTAGTCTGATTCCAAAGGGAGGAAGGATTAAGCAATGAGCATTAAAATTGCACTTGCCGGCAACCCGAACTGCGGTAAAACGACCCTGTTCAACAACCTGACCGGCTCCAACCAGTACGTCGGCAACTGGCCCGGCGTTACCGTGGAAAAGAAGGAAGGCAAGCTGAAGGGCGACAAGGATGTCATCATCCAGGACCTGCCCGGTATCTACTCGCTGTCTCCGTACACGCTGGAGGAAGTCGTCTCCCGTACTTATCTGGTCAAGGAGAAGCCCGACGCTATCCTGAACATCATCGACGGCACCAACATCGAGCGCAACCTGTACCTGACCACCCAGCTGATCGAGCTGGGCATCCCGGTGGTCATGGCTGTGAACATGATCGACCTGGTGCGTAAGAACGGCGACAAGATCGACCTGAAGAAGCTGAGCGCCGAGCTGGGCTGCGAGGCGGTCGAGATCAGCGCCCTGAAGGGCGAGGGCACCGAGGCAGCTGCCAAGGCTGCCGTGGCAGCTGCCCAGGGCAAAAAGGCCGGCGAGCTGCCCCATGTGTTTACCGGCAGTGTGGAGCACGCCATTGCCCACATCGAAGAGTCCATTCAGGGCAAGGTGGATGACCGCTTCCTGCGCTGGTACGCCGTCAAGCTGTTCGAGCGCGACGACAAGGTCATGGAAGAGCTGAAGCTGGATAAGGACCTGATCGCCCACATCGACGAGCACATCAAGGACTGCGAGAAGGAAATGGACGACGATGCCGAGAGCATCATCACCAACCAGCGCTATGCCTACATCAACACCGTGGTCTCCAAGGCCGTCAAGAAGAAGGCTCGTGTGGAGCATCTGACCATCTCCGACAAGGTGGACCAGATCGTCACCAACCGCATTCTGGCGCTGCCCATCTTCGCAGCGGTGATGATCCTGATGTACTCCCTGTCCATGGGCACCTCCATTGCAGACGGAGGCTGGTCCATCGGTACCTTTGCTACCGACTGGACCAACGATGTGCTGTTCGGTGAGATCGTGCCGGGCGCACTGGGCGGCTTCCTGGAGAGCATCGGCGTGGCAGGCTGGCTGTACGGCCTGATCATGGACGGCATCGTCGCCGGTGTCGGCGCAGTTCTGGGCTTCGTGCCGCAGATGCTGGTGCTGTTCTTCCTGCTGTCCATCCTGGAGGACATCGGCTATATGTCCCGTGTGGCCTTCATCATGGACCGTATCTTCCGCAAGTTCGGCCTGTCCGGCAAGAGCTTCATCCCCGTGCTGGTGGGCACCGGCTGCGGCGTGCCGGGCGTCATGGCTTCCCGTACCATCGAGAACGAGCGTGACCGCCGCATGACCATCATGACCACCTGCTTCATCCCCTGCGGCGCCAAGATGCCCATCATCGGCCTGATCGCAGGTGCCATGTTCGGCGGCTCTCCGCTGGTGGCTGTCTCCGCTTACTTCATCGGCATGGCTGCCATCATCTGCTCCGGCATCATCCTGAAAAAGACCAAGATCTTTGCCGGTGACCCCGCTCCCTTCGTTATGGAGCTGCCCGCTTACCATGTGCCTGCCTGGGGCAACGTGTTCCGTGCTACCTGGGAGCGCGGCTGGTCCTTCATCAAGCGTGCCGGTTCCGTCATTCTGCTGGCGACCGTCGTGCTGTGGTTCCTGCAGGGCTTCGGCTTCGAGAACGGTGTCTTCGGCATGGTCGAGGATCAGGACAACTCCGTCCTGGCAGCCATCGCCACCAAGATCGCATGGATCTTCGCTCCTCTGGGCTTCGGCAACTGGCGTGCAACCGTTGCTTCCGTGTCTGGCCTGATCGCTAAGGAGAACGTTGTTGGTACCTTTGGCGTTCTGTATCACTTCGGCGGCGAGCTGTCTGAGAACGGCGACGAGATCTGGGCCGCTGTGGCACAGGATTACACCGCACTGTCTGCTTACGCCTTCATGATCTTCAACCTGCTGTGCGCTCCCTGCTTCGCAGCGATGGGCGCCATCAAGCGCGAGATGAACAACGGCAAGTGGACCGCCATCGCCATTGGTTATATGTGCGCTCTGGCTTACTGCTCTGCACTGGTCGTGTACCAGCTGGGCGGCCTGATCACCGGTGAGATCGGCTTCAACTTCTTCACCATCGTGGCTGCTGTTGTTCTGGTGGCCTTCATCTACCTGATGGTGCGTCCCAACAAGTACGCGGGCGACAACGAAGTCAAGATCGACGTGACCAAGATCTGATCAAACTGCACGACATGTGAAAGGGTGTGTTTTGTATGATGGAATTCCTTGCTGCAAATTTTAATCTGCCCACGATCATTGTGGCAGTCATCGTGTTTGGCGGTGTGGGCTGGATCACATGGCACTCCCACAAGCATGGCGGCGGCTGCAGTGGGTGCAGCGGCTGCGGCGAAGGCGGCTGCAATGGCAGCTGCAGCGGTTGCAGCGGTTGCAGCGGCTGTCACTGAGCATTGAAATGATCCGCAAAGGGCGCGGGCTGGAACATTCGGCTCGCGCCCTTTTTTCAGAAACAAAAAGTTAGCTTTGGATAACATTGGAAAATCTATCAGAAAAGAGAGTGATCGGCATGGAACTGACGTCGGCACATCTGCGCTATCTGCTGGCGATCTATGAGGTCTCGCGCACCCACCTGGACATCAGCTCCCGCAGCATTGCGGAAAAGCTGGGGGTGACCAAACCCTCGGTGGTGCGCATCATGAATCTGCTCATGGAGCGCGGCATGATCGTAAAGGAGCACTACGGCAAAATCTATATGACCGACCGGGGCATCTGGGTGGCCAAACAGGTGCATGCGGAGATGGAAAGCATTCTGGAGCACTTTCCGCCGGTGAGCCAACCCCTGACCGAGGAGGAAAAGACCGCTGCGGCCCTGGCCATGACCAGCGCCCTGCCGGACCGCATTTTTACCGGCGAATACGACCGTCTGTTCGGCGCTGACGCCGACCGGACAGAAAGGGAGAAGAATCCGTGATCAACAAAAAACTGCTCTCCTTTGACCGCGGGGCCCTGCGCTTTGTGGGGGCCAACGTGGCGTTCCAGTGGCTGGGCATGCTGTGCAACGTGATCTTTGTGCGGGCCATCGCCCGGCTGGTGGGGGCGGCCTTTGCGGGCATGCTCACCACCGGGGTGCTGTGGCAGAACCTTCTGCTGTGTCTGGGCACGGTACCGTTCCGGTTCGCGTTCACCCTGCTGGCATCCGGCATGAGCGACCAGGCTTCCAAGAACGTCAAGCGCACTCTGCGCAGCAACATTTACAACAAGCTGACCCGTCTGGGCCCCAATTACACCGAGACCGCCGCCACCAGCGAGGTGGTCATGCTGGCCAGTGAAGGCGTGGAACAGATCGACACCTACTTTGCCAAGTACCTGCCCCAGCTGGTATACAGCCTGCTGGCCCCGGTCACCCTGTTCGTGCTGCTGGTGGGAGTGCACGCACGGTCGGCCATCATCTTGCTGTGCTGTGTGCCGCTCATCCCCATGTCTATCGTGGCGGTGCAGAAATTTGCCAAAAAGCTGCTGGCAAAATACTGGGGCGAGTACACCACCCTGGGCGACAGCTTTCTGGAAAACATCCAGGGCCTGACCACCCTGAAGATCTATCAGGCCGATGGCTGGAAGCATGAGCAGATGAACGCCCAGGCCGAGCGCTTCCGCAAGATCACCATGAAGGTGCTGACCATGCAGCTGAATTCGGTGACCCTGATGGACCTGATGGCCTACGGCGGGGCCGGGCTGGGCATCATCAGTGCGGTGTCTGCCTTTGCCAAGGGTCAGCTGAGCCTGACGGCCGCGTTGACCATCGTGCTGCTGGCGGCAGATTTCTTCCTGCCGCTGCGGCTGCTGGGCAGCTATTTCCACATTGCCATGAACGGTGCTGCCTCGGCAGAAAAAATCTTCAAACTGCTGGCAGCAGAGGAACCCGCCGATGGCGAACAGACCGTGCCGGAACAGGCTGCCCTGCAGCTGGAGCACGTTACCTTTGGGTACGAGAAGGACCGCACCATTCTGCAGGACGTGTCCCTGACCATCCCGCAGGGCAGCTTTGTCTCGCTGGTGGGTGAGTCCGGCTGCGGCAAGAGCACCATTGCGGCGCTGCTGTCCGGCAGCCGCACCGGTTACACCGGCAGCGTGACGCTGGGCGGTGTGCCGGTGGAACAGCTGCAGCGGGCCCAGCGCCTGCGTGCCCTGACGCTGGTGCCCCACAATGCCACCATTTTCAAGGGCACGGTGGAAGCAAACCTGCGCATGGCAAAGCCCGATGCCACCGAGGCCGAGCTTTGGGCCGCGCTGGAACAGGTGAACCTGGCCGACTTCTGCCGCAGCCAGGACGGCCTGCAGACGGCCCTGCATGAGGGCGGCAGCAACCTGTCCGGCGGCCAGCGGCAGCGCCTTGCCATGGCCCGCGCCCTGCTGCACGACACCCCCATTTATCTGTTTGACGAAGCCACTTCCAACGTGGACGCCGAGAGCGAAAACGACATCATGGCAGCCATCCGGAGCCTGGCGGGCCGCAAAACGGTGATCCTGATCTCCCACCGGCTGGCCAACGTGGTGGACAGCGACTGCATCTATGTGCTGGACAAGGGCCGCATCGCAGAGCGGGGCACCCACGCGGAACTGCTGAAAAAGCAGGGCGCCTACAGCCGTCTGTACACGGCCCAGAAGCAGCTGGAAACGCTGGAAACGGAGGATGCCTGATATGAACGAACCCAAGCATCGCAGCCCCTTTGTCCTTGTGGGCCGCCTCATCGTGCTGGTCAAGCCCATGCTGCCCATCATGCTGGCGGCCATCGTCATGGGCGTGGCGGGGCACTTCTGCGCCACCTTCATCACCATTTTCGGCGGCTTTGGCATCCTGCGGGCGCTGGGGCTGGCCAGCCCGCTGCGCTCGGTGGGCGTTGCCTTTGCCTGCATTCTGGTATTTGCCCTGCTGCGCGGCATCCTGCGCTATGCAGAGCAGGCTTCCAACCACTCTATCGCCTTCAAGCTGCTGGCCCTCATCCGGGATCAGGTGTTCGGTGCGCTGCGCCGCTTGACCCCGGCCAAGCTGGAGGGCCGTGACCGCGGCGACCTGATCTCCCTGATCACCGCCGACATCGAGGCGCTGGAAGTGTTCTATGCCCACACCATCTCGCCCATCTGCATTGCCTGCATCTGTGTCATCGGCATGACCGGTTTTGTGGCCAGTTACCACATCCTGCCCGCACTGGTGCTGCTGGCCGGGTATCTGCTGGTGGGCGTGGCCCTGCCGGTGTGGAGCGCAAAGCGCGGTGACAAGGTGGCCCGGGAGTACCGGCAGGCCCTGGCCGACACCAACAGCTATGTGCTGGAGAGCCTGCGCGGCCTGCGTGATACCCTGCAATATCAGGACACCGCCGCCCGTGCGGCCGGCATCACGGCCCACAGTGAGACACTGGGCGAGAAGCAGAAGGCCCTGAAATACCGCGAGGGCCTGACCGTGGCCATCACCAACACCCTGATCCTGTTCACGGTCATCGCGGTGCTGGGAGTGAGCCTGCAGCTGTACCGGAACGGGCAGATGGGCGTGGAAGGGGTGCTCATCTGCACCCTGTCGGCTCTGAGCTCTTTTGGCCCGGTGGTGGCACTGGCCAACCTTGGTGCCAGCCTGACCCAGGTGTTTGCCAGTGCCGACCGTGTGCTGGACCTGCTGGACGAAGAGCCTGTGACCGCCGACGTGACCGACGGTGCCCACACGGCCTTTGCGGGGGCGCAGGCGGAGCATGTGAGCTTCGCCTATGCGGACGAAGAGGTGCTGCACGACCTGAGCCTGACCATTCCGGAAAAAAAGATCGTGGGCATCACCGGTCGTTCCGGCAGCGGCAAGTCCACCTTCCTGCGGCTGCTCATGCGTTTCTGGGATGTGAACACCGGCACCATCCGCTTTGGCGAGGAGGACATCCGCCGAGTGAACACGGCCACTTTGCGGGCACAGGAGAGCCTTGTGACCCAGGAGACGGAGCTGTTCAACGACACCATCGAGAACAATATCCGCATCGCCAAGCGGGATGCCACCCGCGAAGAAGTGGAAGCGGCCTGCAAAAAGGCTGCGCTGGACGGCTTTATCCGCAGCCTGCCCAAGGGGTATGACACCCCCGTGGGTGAGCTGGGCGGGGCCTTGTCCGGCGGTGAGCGGCAGCGCATCGGTGTGGCGCGGGCATTCCTGCACGATGCACCCTTCCTGCTGCTGGACGAGCCTACCTCCAACCTCGACAGCCTAAACGAGGGCGTGATCCTCAAGGCGGTGCGGGCCGAGTGCCGGGACAAGACGGTGCTGCTGGTCTCCCACCGCAAGTCCACCATGGCTGCCGCCGATGTGACCTACTCGGTAGAAAGCGGCCGACTGAGCTGAGAAAACAACTGCAACCCCCAAAAAAGGGCCTGTCTCACAAGAGACAGGCCCTTTTTTGCTGCATGTTTATGGATCAGTGATTGACGGCTTTGAGGATCTGGCGGCCAATGTACTTGTGGCCGGAAACGGTGGGGTGGCCGTCGTTGGCAGTGCGGGTATAGGGGATGGGCACATAGGTCACATCATACTGGGCAGCCAGCTTGGCTGCGGCGGTGTTCAGCCGACGGAAGTGGCGGCTCCAGGAGGGCATCAGGGGCACCGGGTTATTGTAGCTCAGTACCAGGATCTGGGCCTCCGGGTTCAGCTCACGCAGGTCCTTCATCACACGCTCCAGCTGGGTCACAGTGTCGGCGTAGGTGGAGGTGCAGATCTGGCCCATGCCGGTGGTCAGCAGATACATCACGGCACGGAACTCCGAGGGGGTCAGGGTCAGCTGCTTCAGGCAGTCCATAAAGTAGTCGATGTTGTCCGGGGTCAGGTTGCGGAACATTCCGGTGACCATGCTGTTGGCCAGCTTTTCACTTTTCCAGTTGGTAGCCTCGCCCAGGGCCACGATGGTACGGATCAGGGCATCGTTGGCACCGATCTGCAAGGTGATGAGGTCCGCTTTCTGGATATATTCCTTCAGCTCCGGCACCGAGGTATACTGCACGCCGGAATACTGGTTCATGGCCGGCATGGCACCGGTCTCGATCAGGTCTGCCAGGTCGCGGGTCATCACGGCGGGCAGGCCCAGGTTGATGGCGTGGTCACGATCCAAGCCCAGCTGGTCGGCTACATAGCCCACAAAGCACTGGCCATCGTAGCCTTTGTAATTGCCGGACATATCGAAGCCGTTCTGTACCAGCTTGTACTGCAGGCCGCTCAGGCCCACACCGGCAGTCACGCTGTCACCGATGGCGACATAGGTGTACTCTTTTTTGGCGGTGGGCTCTGCAACAGGCGCCACAGCATCGTCTTCGGTAAGAGCTTCCGGCTCCACTTCCTGCACGGCGGTTTCCGGCTCAGCAGTCTCTTCGGTGGTGGGGTTCTCTGCAAAGGCAGGAACGGCCAGCGACAGCAGCAGCGCGGCCGACAGCAGCAGGCTTGCAATGCGTTTTGTTTTCATGGTCATCATTCCCTCTTTCCCCGCAACATCTCAAGGCTGCGGAACTGCTTCCATGATAAGGAAATGAAGGGGAAATGTCAATTGACAAAACGTGGAAAATCGCAGGAAAAAGTTGTCAAAATAGAAGCTTTTGAAGCTGAATGCCGGAAATAAACGTAGGAAAGCAAAAAGACCCTGCCGGACAGGCAGGGCCTTGAAAAAACGAAACGTTTACTTGCGGACGGTCTTCAGGATCTGGCGAGCGATGTACTTGTGACCGCACACCGTGGGGTGACCGTCGTTGGCAATGGAGGTATAGGGGATGGACACATAGTCTGCGCCATACTGCTGGGCCAGGGCCTTGACGGAGCGGTTCAGCAGGCGGAAGTGTCTGCCGTAGGTGGGCAGGAAGGGCAGGGGGTTGTAGTACCCCACCAGAATGATCTGGGCGTCAGGGTTCAGGGCTCTCAGTTCCTGGAGGATCTGTTCCACGTTGGCCACAGTCTGGTCCCGGGTCTGGTCACAGATCTCCTCCATGCCGGAATCCAGCAGCTTCAGGGCGGCCTTCAACTCTTCCGGGGTCAGGTCCAGGTTTTCCAGGCTCTTTCTCAGGGTCTGGAGGGTCTGGAGATTCAGCTCTCGCATGGTGCCCGTCAGCAGGGGAATCAGCAGTTTGGTGGCCTTGCCGTTGGTGGCTCTGCCCATGGCCCCATGAGCTGCAGCACAGTGTCGTTGGAGCCGATGAGCAGGGTGATCAGGTCGGCGTCTGCCAGTTCCTGCCGCAGGGTAGGCAGGTCGTAGTAGGCGACACCGGAGGCGGTGGAGCCGGTCCTGACCAGGTCCAGGATGTTGCTGCTCATGGCAGCAGGCATCCCGTAGTTCACGGCATGGTCCCGGTCCAGGCCCAGGGCGTCGGCCACCCGGGCCACATAGCAGTCTTTGGAGTAACCATGGTAGTTTTCCTGCACATCATAGCTCTTGGCGGTGCTGGAAAAGTGGGTGTCCTTCAGGCCCACACCGGTGGTGATGCTGTCACCCAGGGCAACATAGGTGTAGGGATCTTCCTCTGCTGCAAAGGCAGGCAGGACCGGCAGCACCAGCAGAGCCAGGGCCAGCAGCAGGCTGACAATACGTTTTTTCATAAAGAACCTCCTTGTATCGCAAGCTCAGAAAAGGATCACTTTTCCAGAGCTTTCAGGATCTGGCGGGCCAGGTACTTGTGGCCGCATACCGTGGGGTGAGCGTCGTTGGCCACCACCGTGTAGGTCGCAGGAGCAAAGGCTGCGTCATACTGCTGGGCCAGCTTTTGCACCGAGCGGCTCAGGGTACGGAAGTGCTTGACAAAGGGGTTGGCAAGGGCCGGCAGCAGGGGCAGGGGATTGTAGTACCCCACCAGAACGATCTGGGCGTTGGGGTTCAGAGCCTTCAGCTCCTGGAGCAGGGCCTCAAGGTTGGCCAGGGTAGAGGCCTGGCTCTGGGTGCAGATCTCTGCAATGCCGCTGCTCAGCAGCTGCAGTAGGGCCTTGCGCTGCTGGGCGGTGATGTTCAAAGAGTCCAGGTTCTCCCGGAGGGCGGCAAAGGAGGAGGCATCCATCTGGCGGAAGTCGCCCTCCAGCATAGGCAGCAGGGCCTCAAAGACCTGGGGGCCCCCCATGGCAGCGGCAACGCCGTACATGATGGGCACCAGCACGTCATTGGCACCGATCTCCACCGTAATGATCTCAGCGTGCTTCAGCTCCTGGCGCAGGTTGGGCAGAACAAAATTTATGCTGGCACTCTGGCAGGAACCGGTCCGCACCAGCTCCAGCAGGTCGCTGCTCATCAGGGCAGGCATTCCGTAATTGGCGGTCTGGGCCCGGCTCAGGCCCAGGCTATCGGCTACCCGGGCCACATAGCAATCCTTGGAGTAGCCCTGGTAGTTGCCGGAAACATCGTAATACCGTCCGTTTCGCTGGTAAACGGCGTCCGGCAGGCCAATGCCGGCTACAATGCTGTCGCCCAAAGCAATGTAAGAATAGCAGTGCTGATCCGATTCGGCAGCGGCATCGGTCTGGGTCTGCACCGGGGTGGGGTCTGCGGCGGCAGGCTGGGCGGCCCCGGCAGAAACCACCGGCAGCACCAACAGAGCCAGGGCCAGCAGCAGGCTGACAATGCGTTTTTTCATGATGTTCCTCCTTTTTTTGAGCCATAAGGTCCCTTCTATCATAAAAAGAGAAGCCAGGGATGTCAAGGCCCATTTTCCGGAATGTGTCGGGAAATACAAAAAAACGGTCGTGCACAAAGGCACGGCCGTAAAAAGCAGGATCAGTAGTCGCGGGAGGTGATCTTTTCCTCCAGCTTGCGGTAGTCCACCTTACCGATGGGGGTCAGCGGCAGCTCATCAAGGAACTTGTAGCCCACGGGCTGGACGTACTCCGGCAGCTCTTCTTTGCAGATCTGCTGCAGCTCCCGCACGATCTGACGCTTTTTGTGGTCAGCAGCGGGGTCCAGCACGACATACACAAAGGGCAGGCGGCCCTGCACATGGTCCTTGTCGGTGCAGCCCACCACCGAGCACTGCTGCACGGCGGGGTGGCGGCTGATGACGTTCTCGATCATGGAGGGGAACACCTTGAAGCCATCGTGGCGGATGATCAGCCGCTTGATGCGGGAGTCCAGGAACACGAAGCCGTCCTCATCCATATAGCCGACGTCGCCGGTGTGTGCCCAGACGCGGCCATCCGAGTGGTGGCGCAGCAGGGCAGCCGTTTCGGCGGGCTTGCCGTAGTAGCCCTTCATGATGGCAGGGCCGGAGATGCAGAGCTCACCGCGCTCGCCGATGGGAAGCTCGGTGTCGGTACCGGGTTCAAACACCGACACAAGGGTGTTCACCAGCGGGATGCCCACACTGCCCACCTTGTTGGCAAGGCCGGAAGCAGCGGTGGCGGCAGAAGAAACCTCGGTCATGCCGTAGCCCTTGGCCAGGCCGTACTCCACGCCGTGAGCGGCCAGGAAGTCGTTCACGCTCTGCTCGGCACCCACCGTGATGGCGTCGCCGCCGGCAGCATAGTTGCGGATGAAGGACAAATCCTTGTTCTTCAGCAGCAGCGAAGAGGCCATCTGCTGGTAGTGGGCCGGCACGCCGAACATGTGCTCCGGCTTGTACTTCCAGATCAGGGCACCCAGCTTTTCAGGGTCCAGATTGGGGATGATGATCACGGTAAGGCCCAGCACCAGCGGCAGGTGCACGCCGCAGGCGTAGCCATAGGCAATGAACGGGGGCATGATGTTCATCAGCTTCTGGCCGCGGCGGAACAGCTTTTCGTAAGCACCGAACTGCTGTGCGATGGAGTTGAAGTCCACATCGGTCAGCATGACGCCCTTGGGCGAGCCGGTGGTGCCGCCGGTGTGCACCACCACGCAGGTGTGGTCCGGGTCGTAAGGCTCGGCACCGGTGTCTTTGCCCTCACCGGCGGCAATGAAATCCTTCCAGCGGATCACGTTGGAAGAATAGCGGTTCTTGTCGGGGGTGGACAGCTTGTAGCCCACGGCCAGATGCAGCGGCAGGGAGTCGGCGGGGGACACCACCAGCACCCGTTCCACGTTGGTGCGCTTGGCAGCCTGCTGGCAGCGGTCGTAGACCACGTTCAGGCAGATGAGCAGGTGGGAGTCCACCTCGGTGATGTACTCGTGGATGCCCTCAGCACTATAGCGCGGGTCCACCAGATTCAGGGAGGCACCGATCATGTCAGCAGCATAGAACGCATAGATGACCTCCGGGGTCATCACGCTGACCACGGTGGCAATGTCGCCTTTTTTCATGCCGATGGCACGGAAGGCCGCCGCCGTCTTTTTGACGTTGACGATGAGGTCGGCATAAGTGATCTTGCGGCCGTAATAGGTGATGGCGGTCTCGGTCAAGTGCGTTTTGTTCTGGCGGCAGACGTACTCGAAGGCGCTGCATTCGGGCGGCGTCTGATCGAAGAACTTGGGGTCATAGTATTTGAGCCAGGGTTTTGCGACGGATGCGTAGATGGGTTCGTGTGGTGCAGTCGTCATAGGATTCAGGACCTTTCTTTTTTTTCTTCTTCTTTCATTTTCCCAGAAACGGCAGAAAAAGCATGTTCTGCCGGACACTTTTTGACAGGCAAAAGGCCAAAACGGCCCACCGTTATTGTAGTGGACGGCAGTCGGAATGTCAATGAATAAACTGTGAGAAATCAAAAAAGGACGAACCATCAACGGTTCATCTGGTAAAAACTGTGTAAAGTGATTGGATCGCGACCCGAAGCAGCTCAGGCCTGCGGCAGCCACTGCGCGGCCTCGGCGGCGCTGCAAAGAACCCAGTGCCTCGGGCGCAGCTCCCGCCACTGGGGCGCTTCGGTGGAATAATCGTGCATGGCGGGGTCGTACACCAACAGCTTTTTATTGCGCTCCCGGCGGGGGTCCGGCATGGGGATGGCGGACAGCAGGCTGCGGGTGTAGGGATGGATGGCGTGGGCCACCAGCTCCTCCGCGTCGGCCAGTTCCACGATGCTGCCCTTGTGGATGACTGCAATGCGGTCCGAAATGTAGCGCATCACCGAGAGATCATGGGCGATGAACAGGTAGGTGATGCCGCGCTCCTTCTGCAGGCGGCGCAGCAGGTTGAGCACCTGGGCGCGGATGGACATGTCCAGAGCGCTGATGGGCTCATCGGCCACGATGAATTCCGGCTCCACGATCAGGGCACGGGCAATGCCGATGCGCTGCCGCTGGCCGCCGGAAAATTCATGGGGAAAGCGGGAAGCAAATTCCGGCAGCAGGCCCACGTCCAGCAGAGCCTGCCGCACTTTTTCTTCCCGCTGGGCGGCGGAGAGGTCGGGCCGCACGTTCTGCAGGCCCTCGCCCACGATGTAGCTCACCTTGGCGCGCTCGTTCAGCGAGGACTGCGGGTCCTGAAAGATCATCTGGATCTCACGGGTGATCTGCTTGTCCAGCGCACGCGGGATTTTGCCGTTGATCTTCTGGCCCTTGTACAGGATCTCACCGCCAGAGGTGGGCAGAATGCGCAGGATGGCCCGGCCGATGGTGGTCTTGCCGGAGCCGGACTCGCCCACCAGACCAAAGGTCTCGCCCTTGTAGATCTGGAAATTGGCGTTCTGTACGGCGGCAAAGGCCTTGCGGCCGGAGCCGTAGGTCACATTCAGGTCCTTCACTTCCAGAAGGACTTCTTTTTCCTCGGCCATCTTACAAGCCCTCCTTTTGCAGTTTTTTCACCGCAGCAGGCGGCTCGATGTGGGGTGCCCGGGGGTCCAGCAGCCAGGTCTTGGCCTTGTGGGTGGGCGAAACTTCAAAGTACGGCGGGCGCTTGACATAGTCGATCTTCAGTGCCTGCGGGTTGCGGGGCGCAAAGGCATCGCCGCGGATCTCGGCAAAGAGGTTGGGCGGGGTGCCCACGATGTTGAACAGGTCCTCGCCTTTTATGCCCATCTGGGGCATGCTGGACAGCAGAGCCCAGGTGTAGGGGTGGCGGGGGTCATAGTAGATCTCGTCGGCGGTGCCGATCTCTACGATGTCGCCGGCGTACATCACGGCTACCCGGTCGGCAATGTTGGCCACGACGCCCAGGTCGTGGGTGATCATGACGATGGTCAGGTGGTACTTGGCCCGCAGCTCCTTGAGCAGCTGCAAAATCTGAGCCTGAATGGTCACATCCAGCGCGGTGGTGGGCTCGTCACAGATCAGGATCTTCGGGCTGCAGGCCACCGCAATGGCGATCACCACGCGCTGACGCATGCCGCCGGAGAACTCGTGGGGGTACTGCTTAAAACGTACTTCCGGGTCAGAGATGCCTACGTCCCGCAGGTATTCCAGTGTTCTGGCCCTGGCCTCGGTGCCCTTCAGGCCCTGATGCAGGGTCACGGCCTCCAAAATCTGGTCGCCGATGGTTTTCAGCGGGTTCAGGCTGGTCATGGGGTCCTGCATGATCATGGCAATTTCGCGGCCCCGGATGCGCAGCCAGTCCTTCTCGGTTTTCAGGCCGGACAGGCGCACCGGCTCTGCGCCGGGGGTAGGGTAGTAGTCGATGGTGCCGCCGGTGATGGAGCCATTGGTGTCCAACAGACCCATGAAACTCTTGGTGAACACGCTCTTGCCGGAGCCGGACTCGCCCACGACGGCCAGCACTTCGCCCCGGTACAGGTCCAGGTCGATGCCGCGGATGGCGTGCAGCACCCGGCCGCGCAGGTTGAACCGGATATCCAGCCCCCGCACCGAGAGGATGCAGTCATTTTCGTTCATCATGCATTCCTCCTTACTGCAGGTGGTTCTTCGGGTCGGCGGCATCCGAGAACGCGTTGCCGATCAGATAGAACGCAATGGTGACAAAGCTCAAAATCAGGGTGGGGTAGAGCAGCTGGTAGCGCAGACCGGCCTGCATCATCACCTTGCGGCCGTCGTTGACCAGATTGCCCAGCGAGGGCGTCTCCACCGAGAGGCCCAGGCCGATGTAGGTGATGAACACCTCGTTGCCGATGGCTTCCGGAATGGTGAGAGCCATGCGCAGCATGATCACCGACACCAGATACGGCAGCAGGTTGCGCAGCACGATGCGCACCGTGGGGGTGCCGATGCAGCGGGAGGCAACGTTGTAGTCACGGTCACGGATGATGAGGATCTGGTTGCGGATGAACCGCGCCATCTCGATCCAGCCCTTGATGGACATGCCCAGAATCATGGTCCAGATGCTGGGGGAGGCCACATAGGAGATGAGGATCAGCACAATGGCGGTGGGAATGTTGTCAAAGATGTTGTACAGCTCCGTGAACAGAAAATCCAGCCCGCGCACATAGCCCCACAGCACACCGGCAGTGATGCCCACCACGGCTTCGATGAGAGCCACGAAAAAGGCAATGGTCAGGCTGGTGCGGGCACCGGCCCAGATGCGGGCCCACAGGTCCTGCCCGATGGAGTTGGAACCCCAGATAAAGCCGTCCTGCCCGGGAGCGATGTTGCGGTACTGGATGCCGGTGACGGGGTCCACGGCGCAGAGGTTGGGGTCTGCCTGCCCCGGCAGATAAGGCTGGAGAAAGGCAAAGGCCACCACGGCCACCAGCGCGATGAGCAGGGTCACGGCTACCTTGTTCTTGAAGAAAGCACGGAAGGTGCTGCCCCAGTAGCTGTAGTTGGAGCTGGCTGTGGCCTCGGCCTGCTCGGCGTGGAACCCGGCGGGGGTGAACAGTTCGTCCTCCGGCAGGTCTGCCCAGGCAGCAGGGCCTTCCTTCTGCAGGGTGTTGAGCTGGTTTTCCAGCTTTTTGGATTTTTCCCGTTTCAGGAACGAAAGCATTAGCGGCCACCTTCTTTCTTGCCAAAGTTGATGCGGGGATCAATGAGCACCATGAGCACATCGCCCAGGATCAGGCCCACGATGCCCACGCAGGCGTACAGCAGCACGATGCCCTGCACCATGGTGTTGTCGTGGCGCTGCACGCAGGTCACCAGCAGTCCGCCCATACCGGGGATGCTGTACAGGCTCTCAATGTAAATGGAACCCACCACCGTGTTGAGGAACGCCGAGGGAATGTACTGCACCAGCGGCACCATGGCGTTGCGGAACACATGATGCAGCGCGATATTGCTTTCGCTCACACCCTTGGCACGGGCCAGCTTGACGTAGTCCTTGTTGCTCTCGTCCACCATATAGCGGCGCAGCCACATGGCGTAGAAGGCCAGGTTTGCCAGGCTCATGCTGCACACCGGCAGCACCCAGTAGCGCCAGTTGGCGGCGTCGAACAGCAGGCCCACCCCCAGAACGGAGGTGCCGTACATCTGGATGTACAAAAAGTACACGGCAGCCGGCACGGCCTGGATGAGCACGATGAGGGCTGTGCCCAGTTTGTCGGGCCAGCGGTTCTTGCACCGGCCCATGACAAGCCCCAGCGGGATGCCCAGCACAAGGCTCAGCAGCATAGCCAGCACGCCCATCTGGATGGAGATGGGCAGCTTTTGGGCCAGGATCTCGGTTACCGGCACGTTGACCTTGTAGATGTGGCTCACGCCCAGGTCACCGTGCAGGGCGTCTTTCCAGAACCGGCCGATCTGCACCGGCAGCGGGTCCAGCAGGCCCATGGACTGCAGACCCGCCTGGATCTGGGCCGCGGTCATTTTTTCGTAGTTTGCAAAATAGCCTTCCACCGGCATGAGCCGCAGCAGGCAGAACACCAGCGTTACAATGATGAACAGCGTCAGCAGAGAACGCCCGATGCGCTTTGCGAGATATTGCACCATAGTGTGCACCTCTCTTTTTCTTTTGAAATACAGATAAGAATAGAATACCGCAATTTCTTGATTTTGAAAAGTGATTTGAAGATTTTTGGAGCAAAAGCTGTTGAAAAGGCGGTGGGAACTCCCTCAGTCACGGCTGCGAAGCAGACGGAGGGAGTTCCCCTCCCGTGAAAAAGCAACTCGGAAAAATCCGCAGATTTTTCCGAGTTGCAAAGAAAAACATATTTCCGCTGAAAATATCCAGAGCGAAGCGGAGGATATTCAGAATGATTTACCGGGCGTCCCGGTTCTGGTCGTACTCGTCCATGGAGACGTAGTGGTCCAGGATGTGCACGCCCTTCAGGCGGTTGGACGAAAGGCCGGTGGGGGCGTACTGACCCTCCCACAGGTTCAGGCGGGTGGCAATGTACGGCGGCACGGGCAGGCCCAGCGGCACCACCAGGGCATTCTGGATCAGATAGGCCTCGGCATTGGCAAAGGCTTCATACCGGGCATCCAGATCCTCGGTGATGGCCTTGGCCTTTTCCACCATGCTCATGTAGGTCATGACGTACTCGGCCGTCTCACCGGTGATGATGCCGTCCTCCACGCCGGTGCGCAGGAACGCATAGCAGGTGCCGCGGTCGCCGGCTTCCTGATAGAAGGGGTACACCTCGGTCTCGGGGTCGGAGTAGTCGGCACCCCAGTAGTAGGACATGAGCTCATAGGCACCCACACGGCGCACGGCGTTCAGGAAGTTGTCGGAGGGGCCCTGGGTGATGATGATGTTGATAAAGTCGAAGCCGTCGTTCAGAACGCCCTCCACCTGCTGCTTGAACACCTGACACTGTTTGTCCCAGTCCACCACGGCGGGGTTGTAGGGGTACTGCACCTTGATGGGGAAGGTGGCTCCGGCGGCAGTCAGCTCTTCCACAGCGGCGTCGCGGTATTCCTTGGCCTTTGCCTCGTCAAAGAAGTCGGACAGGTTGGCCAGATCGCCGCATTCGGTGTAGTCCACGCCCTGGCTGTTGGCGCAGAAGGACGGCGGGGTGATGGTGTGCAGCTTGTAGTTGTCGTAGCCTTCCGGGGCAGTGACGGCCAGCGTGACCGACGGGTTGATGGCGTACAGGAAGGCTTTGCGGAAGTTGGTGCTGTTGACGGCCTTGGCCCAGTTGTCCGGCTCATACTGGGCGTCCACGCCGGTGACGTTCCAGTTGGAGAACTCGTGGGCGTAGGGCAGGAAGTTGAAGATGTAGAAGTAGCTCTTGCCGGTCTCCGGGCGCTCCATGGACACCATATCCTTGGTGGTGTCGTCGGACAGCCAGCTGTCGAGGATGTCGGAGCTGATGGTGGCCTGGTCGATCTCGCCGCGCCGGACCATTTCCGGGCCGCTGATGAGCTCTTCCTGGTTGTAGATGTAGCGGATGGTGTCGATGTAGACGTTATCCTTGTCGTAGTTTTCGGGGTTTTTCTTCATCACCCAGCTTTCCAGCGGCACATACTCCGCCAGATAGAACGCGCCGCAGCTGCAGGCGGTCTCGGCGCTGGTGCAGAACTGGTCGCCCAGCTCTTCCAGCAGGGGGCCGTAGGCCGGCTCGTAGGGAGCGTAGCTCAGCAGGCTGACAAAACCGGGAAAGTCGAAGCACAGCGTATAGGTCAGGGTGTGCTCGTCCACGGCCTTGACGCCCACGGTATCAAAATCCACGGGAGCATAGCTCGTGGTGGTGCCATCGGCGGCTGCGGCGGTCACCGAGCCGTCGGCTTCCAGCGTGTAGGTGGTGCCGTCCTCGGCCACGGTGCCGTTCTCGGCGCTGGCTTTGTAGAACAGATAGTTGTAGTAATCCTCGGCACCGGCCACATAGGGGGTGACCAGGCTGGCCGTGGAGGATGCATAGGCCGGGGTGAGCACATACTGCAGCGCATCCACGAAGTCCTGTGCGGTGACCGGGCCCAGTACCTCACCGTTGCAGTCCACCCAGTTCTCGTCCCGCAGGTGGAAGGTCCAGGTCAGGGTATCCGCATCCCACTCCCAGGTGGTGGCCAGACCCTCGCGGATCTTGCCGCGGTTGTCGTACTCCACCAGCGTGTCCACGCACTGGGTGCCGTGGTACAGGTCCGGGTCTGCGGAGCAGATCAGATAGTTCAGGGTGGCGGGCTGACGGGAGTACAGCAGGGTGTAGGTGCTGCTGCCGGAGCCGCCGGTGGAGCTGCCGGAAGCGGACGAGCCGCCGCAGCTGCTCAGCAGGCCGGCTGCCGCTGTGGAAACAACAGCGGCACCGCCGACTTTCAGGAACTGGCGGCGGGTAATGGTATGACGCATAAAAAATCCCTCTTTCTTTCAGATTCGGGTCTGGATCGGATGAAATTGCCCCGCAGGCACAAACCGAAAAAAGAGGCAACGGAATCCATCCGTTACCTCTTTGTAACAGCGTACAGCTACCAACGGGTAACCAACGCAAGTATAACATTGAATCCGTGCGGCGTCAATCGGTTTTGGGCACAGCGGCGGCAGTTTCCGCACCGGCAGCAGCGGCAGCCTCATCGGTGAGCATGGCAGCCACGGACTGCGGTGCGGCGGGAGCAGCGGCCTCCACGGCAGGTTCTGCAGCCGGGGCAGCTGCCTGCTCTGCCGCCTTGGCGGCTTCCTCAGCGGCCTTTTTGGCTTCCCGCTCTTCCTTGAGCTTCTGTGCGCGGGCACGGGCTTCTTCCTGCCGCTGTTTGGTGCGCTCCTTGATGCGGCACACCGAGCATAGGCCCTCAGCGCTGTCCGGAGCAATGGGCTTGCCGCAGTTCTTGCACAGGGTCTTGGTGCACTTGTGCAGGCTCACCGGGCCAAGGGTGGTGAGCTGGCGCAGCTTCATGCCGTCCAGCCCCTTGTTGGAGCAGGCCGCCACGCACACGCTGCACTCACTGCACTTCCACGGGGTGACCACCATACGGGTCTGGCCGTCCGGCAGGTCCTCCTGCTTCAGGGCACCTGCACGGCAGGCTTTTTCGCACTTGCCGCAGGCAAAGCACTTGTCGGTGAAGCTGGGCAGATAGCAGCCGTAGTGCAGGGGATTGTCCGGCATGGCGGCCTTGAGCTGCCTGGTGCGCTGGTGCAGCAGCAGGCGGAAGTCTGCACCGCCGTCCTCGTCGGCGCGCAGGCCGGGCAGCATGCGCAGCAGCTGTTTGGTGCCGCTCTTGGAGCCGTGGCCCACCTGCTCGAACATCTCGCGGCGGGTGAGCTCCTTGACGTGGTAGGGGGCTTCGTCCGGCTCATAAGCCAGCGTGAAGCGGGCCTCGAACATCGTTTCCCCGAAGAACTCCACCAGGCGGGTCAGCTCGGCCCGCAGCTGGTCGGCGCAGGTGTCGTTCTCGCACTCGCCGCAGGGGGTCAGGTCCAGCACGATCTTTTTGTTCAGGGCCAGATAGGCCAGCGCCTCCCAGGAAAGGGACGCGATGCAGGCGCGCACCATGGAGTTTTTGCGGACCGACTTCTCACAGCCGATCCAGATGGTATCGTTGTCGGTGTCGGCGGCAGAGGTGTCGCGCTCCACCTGCTCCGGCGAGGGGGAGATGCAGCGGCTGCGGCATACGGAGACGCACAGACCGCAGTCGGTGCAGGGGTCCCAGTCCTTGACGAGGTTGGGACGGGTAAAGATCTGATCGCCGTAGGGGCAGATATCCTTGCAGGCCGTGCAGGATTTGCGGTGCGGGTGCAGGTTCCAGCACTGGCGGCGGTTGATCTCCGGATGGGTGGTTTTCATCAGTGCATCCATCGCAGCTCTTGTAAAAAAGCCCATACGATCACTCCTTTTCTACGATCGACGTGACAGCTGCATGGTCCAGCAGAAAGCGCTGGACCTTCTGGTTGGTAAGGGCGGCGGCCACAGCATCACGGGCCAGAACCCGGCGGATCTCCTCCTCCGGGTTGCCGTGCAGCCGGGCCAGACGGGCGTATTCGGCGTCCACTTCCTCATTGCTCACAGTGATGTTCTCGGCCTGTGCAATGGCCGGCACGGCCAGCATCGCGCGCATGCGGCGTGCGGCGTCCTGGCGATAGCCGGCCCGCAGCTGTTCCGGCGTGGTGTTGTTGGCCTGGCAGTACAGCTCCAGCGAGAAGCGGCTCCGGGAAAGCTTATCCTTCAGCTGCTGCAGCGCGTGGTCGGCGTTCTGGTCCAGCACGGCAGCAGGCAGCTCCACGGTCAGGTTGGCCCCGGCCAGGTCCAGCAGGGCAGCCTCAGCCAGACGGTCAGCGTTGGCCTCGTGAGAAGCCGCTTTCTTGGCACGGATGCTCTCCCGCAGGGCGTCCAGCGTGGCAAAGCCCAGCCGCTGGGCCAGGGCATCGTCCACGGTGGGTTCCTGCTTCTGCTCCACCGTGTGCAGGCAGATCTCGAACTGCGCCGTTTTGCCGGAGAGCTCCGGCACGCGGAACTCGTCCGGGTAGGTGAAATCAAAGCGGAAGGTCTCTCCGGCGCAGTGGCCGTACACGGCCTGCTCGGCGGCAGGCATGAGCTGGGCGGTGCCCAGTGTCACGGTCACCTGTTCCATGCGGCTGTCCGGGATGGGCGCACCGTCCAGAAAGCCCTCAAAATCCAGCGTGACCCGCATCCCCCGGGCAGCGGGGGCGCTGGTGGCGCAGAAAGGCGCATGACGGCGGGCAAGGCTTTTCAGTTCAGAAGCAACGGCGGCTTCGGTCACCGGGCGCACCCGGCGGGTGACCGGCAGGCCCTTGTACTGCCCCAGCGTGACCGGCGGCAGAGCATTTGCGGTTTGTTCCATGGCAGGGAACCTCCATTTCCAGTAAGCGCTTACAGCCCACGGGCAGCAAGCCAGTTTTCGGCGACCTGAGAGAACATCTCAGGGTATTTGGCATCTTCTTTGGTAAAGGCACTGAGGTAATACTCCACCTCGGCGCGGCTGGGGGCTACCGTGCGCCGCCAGATGGTAAAGGTGGTGCCGTTGCCCATGTCAAAGGTCTCTTCCAGTGCGAAGTATTCGTCGCGCACGGCCAGGAACATCTCGTTCAGCTTGTGGGACATCTCGTTCTCAGGGTCATTTACATGAGTCAGCGGGAAAGGATCGGCGGTAAGAACGTATTTTGCCTCAAAGAACTGCATGGGGAAGTAGTGGGTGCCAGGCACCGAGAAGCCAAAGGCCAGCTTGCCGTTGATGGGGGTCTGGGGCAGCAGGCAGTTCTTGAAGTGGTCCGGGCAGTACAGCGTGTCGTGGGGGATCATATAGGCGATCTCGCCATCGGCGCAGTGGGTGTCGATCCAGCTGGCAATGGCCTTGATCTGCGGCAGATCCTTGCGGTCATAGACCAGGTCATCAATGGCGGCAAAATCGCGGGCGCTCTCCTGCGGAGAAGCCGAGAGAAGAGTGCGGCCGATGAGAAAATCCGGCAGAGCCACAGTGGTCAGGGGGGAGCAGCGCACCGAGGTGGCAAAGGCGATGGTGAACAGCCAGAAGCCGATCTTCAGGTTCCGGCGGCGGTTCATGCCCTCTGCCAGGGCTGCGGCGCCGATCAGGAACAGGAGGAACCAGCCGGGTAAAAACAGCAGCATATGTTGGGAACCGGTGGTCTGCACCCGGGTGAACAGCACCATGCTCAGCAGGATCTCCAGCCCGGCCAGACAGGGCAGAGCAGGTATCTTTCTGCGCTTGAAGCAGAACCACAGGCCCATGCCCATAAGCACCAGGTTCATCAGGCCCATGCGGGCGCATTGCAGGTAGGTTTCAGTGACCATGCCGCCGCCGTTGTAGTAGGAATAGTGGTTAGCGTAGTCGTAGCCCAGAATGTGGCTCACCAGGGGCCACAGCAGGATGACCATGGCCACCATGGACATCAGGCCGAACAGGATCAGGTTGCGCACCTGCAGCAGGGCCTCCTGCCTGCGGCCCACTTTGGCAATGCGGGCGCTGCTCACCAGCACCAGCACGGCGTAGGCAAAGTAGTAGCCCACCACGAAGTACAGATACCACCGGCGGGACAGGATGATGGCCGCCGTGGCCAGGAACAGCAGCCCGAACCGGGGCAGGTCCAGCTTTTCAAACCGGAAATCCAGCGTGAGCAGCAGGATGCTGAAGGCGAAGATCAGGCCGAACCAGTCCGGCTGGCTCAGCACGGCGCTCATGCGCAGCCACGGGTAGGTAAAGGTCCAGGACAGACCGATGAGAAAATACCAGAAGCGGTTTTTCACCTGCAGCATCTGGCCCACTTTGACCACCAGACCGGCCAGCAAAAGCAGCAGCATGGGCACGATGCTGAACACCTGACAAATCGCAAAGCTGTCGCCGGTGCGGTCGGTCAGGCAGAACGGGAACTCGATGAACAGGGTGTTGAAGTTGGTATAGTCCTCAGCCAGAGAGTCCAGAATAAAATGGAAGCCGACCGCCGGGCCCTGAAGAAAGGCGGCCTCGGCGTTGTACTGCTTGTTGATGTAGTTGACGTAGTCCCAGATGTACACAAAGCTGCGGCGGGTCTCGGCCCAGTAGAAGTAGAGCAGCGCCGCGGCCCAGAAGCCGATGATCACAGCCCAGTGGAACAGGTCGAACTTCACGTCCGCCAGCCGCAGCACCACCAGCACCAGCCCGAACAGGGCCAGGTTGCACCACAGGCTCACCAGCGGGAAAAATATGGCACTGCCGGGGGCGGCAAGGCCCAGCACCACCAGCGCCAGTGCGGACACGGCATAGGCCAGCAGGGCCTTGCCTACCCACGAGGTGCGCAGCTTGGAAAGAGTTGCTGACATGAGAAAAAATCCTCCTTATAAAAATGCGCGATGCACACAGCATAAATTCACAGCTTACAGTATAGCAAACCACAGGGGGCACTGTCCAGCCATAGCGGAGGCAAAACCAAAAATGCCCCGCTGCTTTCAAAGCACACGGGACATTTTAACACAAATATTACTTGCTGGAATTCTTGGCGCGGGCGGTACGGCGCTTCTGGGCCATGGCCTTGTTGGCGCTGATGCGGGCGGCGTCCGGGTTGGGGGCCTCCGGGGTCAGGCGCAGCAGGAAGCTGCCCATGGCGGGCAGGTCCACGGTGAGGGTGTAATCCCGGCCGTACACGCCGCCGTCGGTGGTGTGGAAGTGCAGCTTGCGGCGGCCCTTGTGGGCACCGCCCCACTCGGCAGCCTCGGTGTCCAGCACCAGCTCCGCAGAGCAGGGGAACTTGAGGTACAGCGGGAACTTTTTGTGGGCGTGGTCCTGGGTGTTCATGATGCACAGCAGGTTCTGGCCCCGGCCCTTGCGCAGCCAGGCGTAGACGCCCTCGGTGCAGCTCTCGCTGGCCACCCACTCAAAGCAGTCGGGGTTGTATTCGCCGTCAAATAGGGCGGGCTCGGTGGCGTATACCAGGCTCAGGCGGGCGAAATACTTCTGGAAAGCGTCATGGAAGGGATACTTGAGCAGGTCCCAGTCCAACTCCCGTTTTTCGTCCCACTCGCGGAAGTGCCCCAGCTCGTTGCCCATGAAGTTGAGCTTTTTGCCCGGATGCATGTACATATAAAAATAGAGGGTGCGCAGCTGGGCGCACTTTTCGGCGTAGGTGCCCCACAGCTTGTCGATGATGGTCTTTTTGCCGTGCACCACCTCGTCGTGGCTCAGGGCCAGCAGGTACAGCTCGTTGTAGAAGTAGTGCATGCTGAACAGCAGCTTACCGTAGGCGTTCGGCCGCTCCCCGAAGGGGGTAGCGAAATAGTCCAGCGTGTCGTGCATCCAGCCCATGTCCCACTTGTAGTCGAAGCCCACACCGTCGTAGCGGGTGGGGGCGGTGACCTTGAGGAAATTGGTGGAGTCCTCGGCCATGTAGATGCCGGTGGGCCAGCGCTTGTTCAGGCCGTGGTTCAGGTTCTGCAAAAAGTTCACGGCACCCTGGTTCACGCCGCGGTTGGGGTCACCCTGCCAGTACAGTGCCCGGGAGATGGCGTCCATGCGGATGCCGTCGCAGTGGTACACATCCATCCACAGCCCGGCGGCGCTGCTCAGGAAGCTGCATACCTCCCGGCGGTAGTAGTTGAAGTTGCAGGTGCCCCACTCGCTCTGGCCCACATCGCTGTCGTACTCGTACAGGTGGGTGCCGTCGAACTTGGCCAGTGCGTCGGCGTTGGCGGCAAAGTGCACCGGAACAAAGTCCATGATGACGCCGATGCCCATGCGGTGGCAGGCGTTGACGAAGGCAGCGAACTGGGCCGGGGTGCCGTAGCGGCTGGTCACCGAGAAATACCCGGTGGTCTGATAGCC
>PPYF01129518.1_pt1 | contig 37556 bp, 34 predicted proteins | sample 1559871 | NCBI WGS metagenome assembly PPYF01 (sample SAMN08240021, study PRJNA423297) | Human gut metagenome, whole genome shotgun sequencing project.
ATTCTATAAGGTTTGGATCTGTATTTTCAGGTGAAGAGAGAGGGAGAACAAAGATGGAATATGGAAAAAAAAGCAGCATGCGGATCTGGTATCCGCTTTCCGCAATCTTTTTGGCGTTGGCGCTTCTGCTGGTGCCATGCGGATTCTGGAAGATGTGGCTTCACGGCTCCTTCCTAGGAGCCTTTTTTCTGTTGTCCGTTTTGCTTCTATTGCCTCTGATCTTGGTCAATATCGCGTTTCTTCTTTATCCGTACCTCAAAGCGTTTTTGTCCAGAAAAAAAGGCAGGCCTTTTTTTTCAACCAGCATCGTGCTGGCGTCCATTCGGGCTTCCTTCGCGGCCAAAATTGCAGTTGTTCCGCTCTTTATCGTTTCGGTTTTTACCATCGGCGCCGCCGCTCTGACCAGTCAATTCATCGGCGGATTTTCCGCGGCGCTTTTCTTCTTCCCGGCCGCCCTGCTCTTTGGCGCGGCGGGACCGTTCTCCATGGTTCTCATGATCTGTCTGCTCTTTGCCTGTTCGTTTTGGACATCGCTCTATGCCGTCAATGCCGTCATTTTTTTGATGATGGATCAAAAAATGACGATCGGAAAAGGGATTGGAATCCTGTTTCTTCTTTTGTTGCCGTTTACCGATGCGATTTGGAGCGGTATACTGCTGCCCCGGCTGGCGAAGGAGAAAAACAAAATGCGTTTTTCTTCTATGTGTATCCTGTCTTTGCTTCCTTTTTTGGCGCTCGTTATTTGGTTTATCGCTTCCTTGGTCTCGGCAGGCTGGGGCGTTTTGCTGTTTCCTATGAATTTGTTGGTCTAGCCGAATCGGAAAAAGACCGTTAATTTGATTTTTGAAATAAGATGTAGTAGAATACGGAATAAGAAAAATATCCTGGTAAAAAGCAAAAACGAATATCGATTATATTTTAGATCAGGAGGGAATGGTATGGCAAACCGTATAGTACTCAACACCGTGTCGTATCACGGAAAAGGCGCAATCCGCGAGATTGTAACTGAGGTACAGTCCCGGGGACTGCAGAAAGCGTTTGTCTGTTCGGACCCGGACCTGCTGCGGTTCCGGGTGACACAGAAAGTAACGGATCTTCTGGAAGAAGCAGGCTTGGCCTACGATATTTACTCGGATATCAAGCCCAATCCCACAATGGAAAATGTGCAGCATGGGGTCGCGGCGTTTCAGGCATCCGGCGCGGATTATATCATCGCCATCGGCGGAGGTTCTTCCATGGATACGGCAAAAGCAATCGGCATTGTTGTTCGAAATCCGCAGTTTTCTGATGTCCGCAGCCTGGAAGGCGTAGCGCCCACCAAAGAACATGCCGTCTTTACCATCGCCGTGCCAACAACGGCCGGGACAGCGGCGGAAGTAACCATCAACTATGTCATTACCGACGTGGAGAAAAAGCGGAAATTTGTTTGCGTGGATACCCACGACATTCCGGAGGTGGCGGTGATCGACCCGGATATGATGGCCAGCATGCCAAAAGGACTAACGGCAGCGACCGGTATGGATGCCCTGACACATGCCATTGAGGGCTATACGACCAAAGGCGCCTGGGAGATGACCGACATGTTCCATTTGAAAGCCATAGAACTGATTTCCAGGCATCTGCGCGGCGCGGTGGAGAATACGCCGGAAGGACGAGAAGGTATGGCGCTGGCCCAATACGTGGCGGGAATGGGATTTTCCAATGTCGGCCTGGGAATTGTTCATAGTATGGCTCACGGCCTGGGCGCGTTGTATGATACGCCACACGGCGTGGCGAATGCCATTATTCTTCCTACTGTAATGGAATACAATGCGGCGGCAACCGGAGACAAGTATCGGTCCATCGCAGCTGCCATGGGAGTAGAAGGGACAGACGGCATGACACAGGAAGAATATCGTAAAGCGGCGGTGGATGCTGTGAAAAAATTATCTGCCGATGTTGGTATTCCGGCGAATTTGAAGGGAATCGTGAAAGAAGAAGATGTTTTATTCCTAGCGGAATCTGCTTATGCGGATGCTTGCCGGCCCGGCAATCCCCGCGATACCAGCGTAGAAGAGATTGCCGCTTTGTATCGGAGTCTTCTGTAAGATCAAGCGGATCTCCATCCGGAACCCCTCTTTAGCGCATGGGGCAAAACAGGAGTTTGGCTGGCCCCGGATTTCCGTATTATTGTCCTTGCGCTTTTTCTTCTGTTTTGCTATAATAGATTTGAGCCTTATCACTCGGACTATGCGGCAGAATCGTCCTGAGAGGGGGGCAAGCAGCTCGCTGAGCCGTAAGTTTGTTTCTTTCGGCAAAGCAGTACAATTGAGGTATCATCTGACACAAAGAAAATGACTCTGCGTGAAAGGAATGAACTTTCTTTTTAACAGGAAGAATGCGCCTTTCCAGGCGCATTTTTTTATTGACAAAACAGGAGGTATAACCATGGAAACGAGGATTGCGGTTATTGCGATCGTGGTGGAAAAAGAGGAATCGGTGAATGCGTTGAACCAGCTGCTGCATGAGTACGGCCCCTACATTATCGGCCGGATGGGACTGCCATACCGTGAGAGGCGGATCCATTTGATCAGTATCGCGGTAGATGCTCCCCAGGACGCCATCAGCGCGCTATCCGGAAAAATCGGCAGATTGGAAGGAGTAAGCGCCAAAACGGCTTATTCTCATGTGGTGACCAAGCATGGACCGAATTGCACTGATTGATCAATTGGAGCAGAAGCAGACCTTACAGAAAGAGGAGCTGCTTTTTCTGCTGGAAGAGCCGGGAAGCGAGACCGCTTCCTACCTGTTTCGGCGAGCCGCATTCGTCCGGGAAAGCGTCTACGGAAAAGATGTCTATTTGCGAGGCCTTATTGAGTTGACCAATCATTGCCGGAACGATTGCTATTATTGCGGCATTCGCCGGAGTAACGCCAAACTGTACCGGTACCGTCTGACGGAGCAGCAGATTGATACCTGCTGCGAAACCGGCTATCATGCCGGATTCCGGACATTTGTGCTGCAAGGAGGAGAGGACCCCTACTATACCACAGAAAAGGTGACCAACCTTATCCGGCGCATCAAAAGCCGTTATCCGGATTGCGCGGTTACCTTGTCTTTGGGAGAAAAAACGGAGGAAACCTATCAGGCCTATTTCGATGCTGGTGCGGATCGTTATTTGTTGCGCCAGGAAACCGCGGACGAAGGGCACTACCGGCAGCTTCATCCTGCGGAAATGTCTTTGGATAACCGTAAAAAATGCTTATATCAGCTAAAGAAGATTGGATTTCAGGTTGGCTGCGGTTTTTTGGTAGGATCGCCTGGGCAAACCATTCAGAATATAGTAGAGGATTTGTATTTTACAAAAGAATTGGATCCGCACATGGTGGGAATCGGACCGTTTTTGCCGCAAAAAAATACGCCGTTTGGATCGCAGCCATCCGGAAACCTGGAACAAACGCTTTTTTTGCTGGGCCTGCTGCGATTGATGCTGCCCCGTGCGCTGCTTCCCGCTACCACGGCGCTGTCCAGTTTGCATCCGGATGGCAGGCGACTGGGGATGATGGCCGGCGCCAATGTGCTGATGCCAAATCTGACGCCCTGCTGGGAGCGGAGCCAATACCGGCTTTACGATAAGAAAGCCGGCCTTTCTGTGGAAACGGTGGAAGCAATAGCGGCGCTCCGTCAGCAGCTGGAGCAAATGGGATATCGGGCAGCGGCAGGAAGAGGCGACTACAAAACCGCAGAAAAGAACTAACGGGAAAGAACATCTGACCCAAAAGAAAGGAAGAGTATCATGTATCAACCAAAGTCAATGCAGGCGGAAGAGTTTATCTGCCAGGAAGAAATTCTGGATACGCTGGAATACGCAGAGCGCAACAAAAACAACGCCAATCTGATTCAGCAAATTTTGGAGAAAGCCAAAGAGAGAAAAGGATTGTCTCACCGGGAAGCGGCGGTACTGCTCGATTGCAGCCTGCCGGAATGGAATCAAATGATTTTTCAGTTGGCGGCCCGGTTAAAACAAGATTTTTACGGGAACCGTATCGTCCTGTTCGCACCGCTCTATCTATCCAATTACTGTGTAAATGGATGCGTCTACTGTCCCTATCACCTTAAGAATAAGCATATTGCCCGAAAAAAACTGACGCAGGAGGAAATTGCCCGCGAAGTCACTGCACTGCAGGATATGGGGCACAAACGGCTGGCGATCGAGGCGGGAGAAGATCCCGTCCAGAACCCGATCGAATATATTTTAGAGAGCATTCAGACCATTTACGGCGTGAAACACAAAAACGGTTCGATTCGGCGTGTCAACGTGAATATTGCTGCGACTACCGTTGAAAATTACCGAAAGCTGCGGGATGTGGGAATTGGAACCTATATCCTATTTCAGGAAACCTATCATAAACAGAGCTACGAAGTACTGCATCCTACCGGTCCCAAACACAATTATGCCTATCATACCGAAGCCATGGATCGGGCCATGGCAGGCGGAATCGAGGACGTGGGGCTTGGCGTGCTGTTTGGGTTGGAACGATACCGTTATGAATTCACCGCGCTTCTGATGCATGCGGAACATTTGGAAGCCGTTCATGGGATCGGTCCGCACACCATCAGTGTACCAAGAGTAAAACGGGCCGACGATATTGATCCGGACGTCTTCGACAATGGCATTCCGGATGATGTTTTTGCAAAGCTTTGCGCTTGTATCCGGATTGCGGTTCCCTATACCGGTATGATTATTTCTACCCGGGAGAGCCAGGAAATTCGGGAACGGGTCCTTCGGCTTGGCGTCTCTCAGGTCAGCGGCGCTTCCAAAACCAGTGTAGGGGGCTACGATAAGCCGGAAGAAGCAGAGGCGTGTTCCGAACAGTTTGAGGTAAGCGACAAAAGAACCTTGGATGAGGTCGTCCGCTGGCTGATGGAAACAGGACACATTCCAAGCTTTTGTACCGCCTGCTACCGGGAAGGCAGAACAGGAGACCGGTTTATGAGTTTGTGTAAGAGCGGCCAAATACAAAATTGCTGTCAGCCAAATGCGTTGATGACGCTTCAGGAATATCTGGAAGATTATGCTTCGCCAGAAACAAAACGGATTGGAAAGCAGCTGATCCGGGCGGAATTGTGTAACATTCCCCAGGATGCCGTTCGGGATCTGGTGCGCCGGAATCTCTTGCAGATAGAAGCAGGACAGCGGGATTTTCGTTTATAGGAGGAATCAGGATGGAATGGCAGAATACTACGCCCAGAGCAAACCGGCTGCACATTGGATTCTACGGAAAACGCAACAGCGGGAAATCTACCATGATTAACGTCCTTGCCGGTCAGACTGTGTCTATTGTTTCCGATGTGCCGGGAACCACGACGGATCCTGTTTGGAAATCCATGGAGATCCATGGGATCGGCGCTTGCGTCTTAATTGATACGCCCGGATTTGATGACGAGGGACTTCTGGGAACGATGCGTGTGGAACAGACAAGAAAAGCGGCAGAAAAAACCGATATTGCCGTATTGCTTTTCTCCGGAGGCAATATGGAGCAGGAATGGGAATGGCTGTCTTACTTCCGCAGTCGGAATATTCCTGTGCTGGCTGTCGTTAGCAAAGCGGATATCAAACCAGAAATAGAATGTCTTGCAGACAGCATTCGACAGAAAACAGGAGAGTCGCCTTTCTTGTTTCAGGCAGACGATCCAGCCGGTGCAAAACGGCTGCAAGAGGCGCTGGTCCGTCTAGCAGCGGATAGCGCGGATCAGGGAAGCATTACCGGTTCGCTTGTACAGGAGGGCGATTTTGTTTTGTTGGTTATGCCACAGGATCCGCAGGCTCCCAAAGGCCGGCTGATTTTGCCTCAAGTGCAGACGATCCGGGAACTCTTGGATAAACATTGTCAGATTCTTTGTGTTTCCGCCGATCAGTACGAATCTGCCCTGCAATCCATGAAACACATGCCAAAGCTGATCATTACCGATTCCCAGATGTTTCGGACGGTGTATGAGAAAAAACCGACAGCAAGCTTATTAACCTCTTTTTCCGTCTTATTTGCCGGTTATAAGGGCGATATGGCTGCCTATCTGGAGGGCGCTGCAGCAGTAGAGAGCCTAACCGAGCATTCTCGTGTTTTGATTGCCGAATGCTGCACCCATGCTCCCGTATCAGAAGACATCGGCAGAGAAAAAATACCGCGGATGCTTCGCCAGCGTGTGAGCCCCCGTTTGACGGTGGACGTAGTCAGCGGAAGCGATTACCCGGAAGATCTAACGCCATACGATTTGATTATCCAATGCGGCGCGTGTATGTTTAACCGCCGCTATGTGCTGTCTCGTATTCAGAGAGCGGTACGACAGGGGGTTCCTATTACGAATTATGGTGTTGTTATTGCCTATTTGACCGGCATTCTAAATCAGATCGCCATCGCAGCAACGGAAAAAATCCGCTTTACAGAACCATAGAAAACGGTTATCATCAAGCAAGTGTTTAAGCTATGATTGGCGCGTCGGGATGGATGGTAGGGGGATGTTACGTTACAACCGGGAGGGAAGAGGATGCTGGAGATTCGGTGCTGGATGAAAACGCTGTGTGCGTTGTTGCAGAAAAAATTTGCAAGCGAGTTACTCTTTGTGGGATTGCAGGGCAGTTATCAGCGAGGAGAGGCAACGGAAAAAAGCGACGTGGACGTGGTTCTTGTTCTGAATCGGGCCGATCAGCCGACGCTGGATGCGTATGCCGAAATCTTGTCCGGCATGCCGGAGGCAGAGAAAGCCTGCGGTTTTGTGTGCGGGCGGGAGGATTTGTTGGCTTGGCCTCGCTACGAATTGTTTCATTTGCGGCAGGATACGGCGGCATATTATGGCAATTTATCCGAATTGCTTCCGCCGATCACCACAAACGATATTCTGGATGGAATCCAGATTGGTGCGGCAAATATATACCATGCGGTCCGTCACAGCTATCTCTATCAGTCCAGAGCACAAGCCAATCCACTTCGGAACGTTTACAAATCCGCCTTTTTTGTTTTGCAGGATTGGTATTATTTGGAAAACGGAATTTACCTTTCTTCCCAGAAGGAGTTATCCCAAAAAATGAACGGCGACGGCCGAGCCATTCTGGAGGTCGGGCTCCGTTGGGATTCTCTTTTCGGAGAGCGAGAACAGAAACCGGATCAATATTACCTTCTGCTGCTGCGCTGGAGTACCGACGTACTGCGTCTGGTACAGCAAATAAGAAGCAAATTGTAAATTCTTTTACAATTTTTTTAACAAGCATTGTTTTTTTTATTCTGTGACCGAGATGTGACTGCGGCCGGTTATACTAGCATCGTCGAGATGATAGAAAACAGGGTTGTTTATCATTTCGCTTGACAAGGGAGGTTTGTAAGAAATGAAAAAAACAATGAAAAAAACTTGTGCGGCTTTTTTGGTATTGTTGTTGACTTTGGCAATGCTTCCTTTCTCTGTGTTTGCGGCGGTTCCGGACAACGAATACGGAATCGATGAGGAAGGATATGTGGTGTATGAAATTGGGTTGGAGGATATCGACCCTGCAACCGGTACGATCCATCTGGACGGCACGCGCATCGCCAATGCCCTCCGCTCCAAGCAATGGGCCGGGGAAGGCAAAGTCAATTCCAATTGGATGCCGGGAGAGTGGCAATATGGAATGCTGAAGTTGGTAAATACCCTGCCTTATGCGATTACCATTTCTGATTATCGTGTCTATATCCCAAGCTATGGTACCAATCTTCCTCTGATGGAGGCAACGGCGGCGGGAGAAATCCGGACGGAGCTGTTCTATGGCAATTACACGTCATGTATCGGTGCCAAAGGCGTGGATGGAAACGAGATTCCCATCGGCTTGACTCCTTTTCGTACGGCAAACGTGGCAATCCGTGTTCTGTATGAGAAAACGGGCAGCCAAATTACACTGGAGGATTTGATTCGGGTAGAAGAGACTCTTGCGCAAAAACAGGGCGTTGCTATCAAAAATGCCGCAGGCCAAGAGCTTGCCCTGCCGGATAGTGTGACAACGTATGCCGACTACATTTGCTGGTATTACGGGGTGGATGATCTAAATGATCTGACTGGAAGCCAAAAATCAAAGATTTTTGATGGCAATAGTTTCTATGTGTCCAAATTGGGCGAGGAAAGTATTTTGCAGGACGAACGGGCCAGGCGTTTTGCTTGCTCGGAAAATGGCGGATCCATTTACCTCTATCACGAAACCGATAAGGACATGGTAGAACTGGGCTATAATTTCTTCCTGTCCGATCTGTTTGCTTTTTCCTATGATACAAGTATTCAGGATTTGAAGACCGGTTCGATGGCGGATTACACTCTGGCAAATTATCTGGATGGGGACAGTGTGGCCAGGACGGCAACGGATGCCTTTTTACTCAACAAAACGTTGGAGCCGGGCGACTCGGTTTCGTTTGACAGCCTGCAGCTGAAGATCAGCGGACCATTGATGGGCAACGCTTATTCCAACCGGGAAGTTCCGAACATGCTGACCTTTGATTTGATTCTGGAGCCGGTGGAATTGTTTGGATACGCCTATGAGGATAGCAATGACAACGGAATATATGACGAAGGCGATTTTCCTATGGCCAATATTCCGGTCACGCTTTATAAAAGTGTGGATGGCAACGTAGAGCAAGTAGGGGAAACGGTGATGACCGATGAGAATGGATATTATTCCTTCGGCAAACAGCCGGCGGGCGTTACCTACTATTTGACCAGCGAACTTCCGGAAGATTATGCGTTGGGTAAGGTTTTTCTGGAATCAGCGGACGGAAACCGTTTTGAGTTGGCGGAGGAAGCGCCGGCAACCAAGCCGTTTGAGGCTAAGATCGGATCTTACCAGCACAACATTGGATTTGTGGAAGTCGGGGATATCCCGGATGACGATCCGCCGTTGGTCAATCCGGATACCGGACGGGACGTACCGTTTCTCCCGGTTGTTTTGATCGCCGCAGCCAGCGGTGTAGCGTTGGCAACGTTCCTTCTTCGTAAAAAGAAAGAAGTGTAACAACCGAAAAGTATCCAAGCGCTGTGAAAAAACAGTTCAAACAAAACCCGCAGACCATCCCAAATAGGAGATCTGCGGGTTCGTTTTTTAAGAAAAAGATAGAAACCAGCTGTGAAAAATTTTGTTTGGTGTGTATTTGGGCACCATTTTAGCACCACAAATAAGACGATACACATAAGCGTAGGACGGTGTTGCCACGCCCGAAAAGGCAGTTTAGAACGCCTTTGTTTTACGCCACTATGTTACAGTAAGCCTTGCAAATAAGGTCTTTACAGGCACACCATTTCCGTAAAATTCACTCTTTTTCGTCTGCGACAGCAAAAGTGATTTTTGCTTGTTGGGAATATCCCACACCCTTCTACAAATTAGAAGGTGCGACCACATACTATGTATCAGAACATTTCTTCAAGTTCGTGCTGAATTTCCTCAGCTTTAGAAATTTGCTGGTTAAGATTCCATTTGCCAATGTTCACCCCGTCACGCAAAAACATACTTCCGCATTGATGAAAATAAAATTCTATGTTATGTGCCTTTGCTTCCAAATAGAGATTTTTCACCCACTCCCATTCAATAGGGCGAACATCCGACTTGGGAGCCATTTCACCACCGACATTCACACACTGTATTTTTCCTGTCGCAAGGTACTTATCAAGAAAAATCGGTGCAATCAAGGGTGAACAGAAAACCTCTCTATGTGCAAGTGGGGCATTAAGAAAATAGGGCAAGCGTTTGTCTGCCATCTCTTGATTTTCAATGGAAATGCTTATATGCACATGAGACCATCCATCACCCCAATCGGGCGGCAGACAATCCTTGATGCGTTCAGGGCGTTTGGTTGTCATCACGAAAATACAATCACTTCTTCTGCGAATCGTATCCCAACAGCCTTCACGCCATTCATCCGCTTCTTCCAAAAAGAAATCCGAAGAAAAACACAGCTTTACAAGGGAATCGGTAGGACAATCCTTGTCTTTCAGTTCGTAGGTGGTTTTTCCCTTGGTAATGACGGTGGTATCCCGTCCATACCGCTTGTCCATCTTATAAACAAAGCAGTTTTTACATCCGGGACTGCACTTACGACAGCCGTGCCACGGATTCCACGGAATTGCTTTTTCAATTTGCTCATTTTGCATATTTCCTTCCTCCTTCAACATCACATTTGTTGATGTATGCCATATATTATAGCGACCATATATGAATTATTCTACTGTAATTCTGCTCTGTATGTAATAGCAGAGCCATCCGCCCTCATCAACGGTCGAGATGAACGGGCGTCGCCCGCCGTTGACAAATGCGTCTGTCCCTGCTTATATGGCAGCCAAGAGAGCGAAAGCAACGAGTACTGTCCCGCGCAAAGATTATGACATTTTCTTATATCTGCTTGTACCGTTTTATATCGCCGCCGGAAATTCAAACACCATTTGGGCGCCAAATGATAAAAAACATTATAATTTTCAATGCTTTAATATGCAAAAAAGTTAGTGTTTACAGCAACTTTTCGGTTTAATGCTTTTAGTAACTCACATTCAAATACTATTTTTATAGCTTGTTTGATTTCTGCGATAACAGGCTGTCGGAACGACAAATCGGTACAAGCCGGTTGACCAAAGCAAACAGCAGGAAACAGGAAGCGCAGAATAGGCAAGAGGTTAGCAGCAGCTCTGGAGACGGTCGCAGCAGGGAAAATACAGAAGGAAACAGGAAAATCCCCATAGCGAGCCCAATGCAAACGGAACAGAATAGCAGCCGTCTAAGAACGGTAAACGGAACGCTCAGTTTGAATAGCGTCAGCAGACCGGTAAACGCCGTCAGCGAAACACAAAGAGTCGATACTTCTTCCCAACTCCATTGAAACAGAGGCGACAATACCGCGGCGGCGGTGGAAGCAATAACGATTGCCGCCGCACCCGGAATGGCTCTGCCAAAGATATTTTTCATAAAATGTCCCTGAATGCGATTTCGGTTCGGTTCCATGGCCAAAACAAAAGAGGGAAAGCCAATGGTCAGCGCGCTGATCATGGTTAACTGAATCGGGTGAAACGGATAAGGATTCGGCAAAAACAGAAAGATCAACGAGAGGCAAATGGAGAACATGGTTTTTACCAAAAACAAAGATGCGGACCGCTGCAGGTTGTTAATGGACCGGCGGCCTTCGTATACCACATAGGGCATGGCGGCAAAATTGGAATCCAACAATACCAAATGAGATACATTTCGTGCCGCTTCGCTTCCGGAAGCCATCGCAATGCTGCAATCGGCTTCTTTCAAAGCCAGTACGTCGTTGACGCCGTCCCCCGTCATTGCTACCGTATGCTGCTGTTGTTTCAGCGCCAACACCATCTGTTTTTTTTGCAAAGGAGATACCCGGCCAAAAACGGTGTATTGCCGAACCGCTTCAAATAGCTCTTCCTCCGTCTGAAGAGAGGAAGCATCCACAAAGCAATCCGCATTTGGTACGCCGGCCTTTCGGGCAATCGTGGCAGCGGTAAGAGGATTGTCGCCGGAAATCACCTTTACCGTCACACCCTGTTCCGCAAAAAAACGCAATGTTTCCGATGCTTCCGGACGGATACTATCCTGAATGATTAAGAATGCCAGCGGTTGGAGCACCGAGGGAAGCTGTTCTCCCTCCAGCGGTTCTGCCGTATGTGCCAGCAGCAGCAGCCTTCCTTCCGTTGCCATATCGTTCCAAATCGGATTCCACGGTAACGCAACCGAAGTCCAAAGCCGTTCTGGCGCCCCCAGTAGAAAGGTGCCGTACTGAAGGGATGACACGCCGGACCATTTTCGTTCCGAAGAAAAAGGAACATGACAGGAGGCCGGCAATGCATCCGAGGGTTCTCCATATTGACTGAAAATAGCCTGAAACGTTGGAGTGTCGTCATCTTTGGTCAGCCGGCACAGCAAGCGCAGCGCTGACTCGGCCTCTTCCTGGGTTGCCGGTGGGACTGCGAGAACTTGCTGCAGTACCATCTTTCCCTCCGTCAAAGTACCGGTTTTATCCAGGCAAAGAACATCCACTCTGGCCAATGCTTCGATGCAATAGAGTTCCTGCACCAGTACGCGGTATTTGGATAAACGGGTCACTCCGACAGCCAGTACCACGCTGGTGAGCAGAACGAGTCCCTCCGGAATCATCCCGATCAAGGCAGCGGTAGTGGATACTACCGCGTTTTGAAACGTATTTCCCTCCAAAGAAAGCTGATTGAGAAACAAAACGGTTCCAATGGGGAAGATCGCCAAGGATACAAATTTTGTGATCTTCCGAAGTGATAGCATGATTTCAGACCGGACCCGTTTGTGTTTTCTGGCCTCGTTCGTAATCGCAGAAACATAGGTAGCTTCACCGACCCTGTCCGCACGGGCCAGACAGGAACCGGTTACCAGAAAGCTTCCGGATAACAGCTTGTCTCCAGCCTGTTTTGGAATTGCGTCAGACTCTCCCGTAATCAAGGATTCGTTCACCGCGCATTCGCCCTCCAGAATGACGCAATCCGCCACGACTTGGTTCCCTCTGGTTAGTTCCAACACGTCGTCCAGCACCACTTCCGTCAAATCAATGGCCTGCCGCCTGCCGTCCCGGACGACATGGGCCTGGACAGCCGAAAGAATGGAAAGTTTATCGATGATCCATTTTGTACGGATTTCCTGTATGATGCCAATCACAAGATTGCACACCATAATCCCCAGAAAGAGTAAATTCTGGTAGGAGCCAACCAGCAGCACGGCAGCGCCAAGAATCGTGACTACCAAATTAAACAGGGTGCACACGTTATCCCGGATAATCAGGCCGATGCTTTTGGAAGGAACCAATTTATTGAAATTCATTTGATGTTCTGCGATACGCTGCGCTACCTGTTTTGCCGACAATCCTTGGTCGGCCCGGGGATGAAACCGTTCCGGCGAGGAAACAGGCGTGTTGTTCTTTCCCATCCTATCCAGCTCCATTTTGTCCGCCATGCTATTCTGACTTATCCTTCGGCCGGAACGCGGTAACACGTTTTCCGGCCCGATTTATTATACTACAATTTTCCGTGTTCTTCATCTCTTCTTTTTTCGTTGCCGGGAACGGTTTAGCCGGTTTGTATAACGGGTATACTTTTACAAGATTTTTTCATATATTGAGAGGAGAGCATCCAAGGAGAGTGTCCTATGAGTGAACAAAAGGAGAATCAAACAGCCTATCATGCCGCAGCGCCATACCCGCCGGTACAGGCAGGGCAAATCAACCAGAATGACGCCAAACTGATGCTGGATAACCTGGGAGGCCGGAATTCGGAAATGTCAGCCATTAGTTTGTATTTTTATAATACGCTAATCACAGAGGAACACAAAGAAATTGCGAATGTCTTCCACCGGATCAGCATCGTTGAAATGCATCATCTTGAAATATTCGGGAAACTGGCCAAGCAGTTGGGCGCGGATCCAAGACTATGGGTTTGCCAGGGAAACAAAAGTGTTTATTGGTCTCCCGGTTACCATTTTTACCCCACTCATCTGCCCGCCCTGCTGGACTATGCCATGGAAGAAGAACAGGCGGCCATCAACAAATACAAAAAACAAACCTGCTGTATCGCAAATCAAAATATCGTGAATAATTTACAAAGAATTATTCAGGATGAAGAACTTCATATCCAGCTGTTTGCTCAGCTGAAAAAGCAATATTGTCCATAATAATATGACGATAAGTAAGCAAGCCATCTGCTGCCGTCCGAATACCGGACGGCTTTTTTCTCTTCCTAACTAACAAATAAGAGAAAAAATTGCGGAGATAGAACAGACTATTGTTTCTCCAAAACGCGGATACCGAGCTAGCTCAGCTGATTTTTACCGGTTTATTTGGCTGAATTCTCATTTTCTTTTCATGTTTCTGTGGTAAAATAAACAAGAATACAGCTTGGGAGGGATTGCGGTGCGCATTTTAGTAGTAGAAGACGAACCGGATTTGAATCAAATCCTGGCGGTCAAGCTACAGTCGGAGGGCTATGTGACGGACAGCTGCCTGGATGGAGCCGATGCGTTGTTTTATCTGGACAGCGCGGAGTATGACGCGGTCATTTTGGATATTATGCTGCCTAAGGTGGATGGATTGGAAGTGCTGCGCCGTCTGCGGGCAAAACAAAACAGGACGCCGGTTCTTCTGCTCACGGCAAGAGATGCCGTTTCCGATCGGGTGAAGGGCCTGGATTCCGGTGCAGATGATTATTTGGTGAAACCGTTTGCTTTTGAAGAACTGATGGCCAGAATCCGTGTTATGACACGAAAAACGGCAGGAAGCGCAACCAATGTCTATACTGCCGCGGATTTGCGCGTGGACTGCGGGAGCCGGACTGTGACCAGGGGAGGGAAATCCATTCCGCTTTCTTCCAAAGAGTTTGCCATTCTCGAATATCTGATTCGTAACAAAGGTAAGGTTTTGTCACGGGAGAGGATCGAAAACCACATCTGGAATTTTGACTACGCGGGCGGTTCCAATGTAATTGACGTATACATCCGTTACCTGCGAAAAAAAATTGATGACGGATACCCGAATAGGCTCCTGCATACGGTACGCGGCGCCGGTTATGTTCTGCGGGAAGACGAACAAGAAAAAGGAACGGTGGGGAAGTGAAAAAATGGTCCATCCAATCTCGAGTCACCGTATGGTATACGGCGTTGATGTTCCTGCTGGTTTTCCTAGTGCTTCTTTTTCTGTTATCCATCAGTCGGGAGGTTGTCGAAAACGATGCCAAAAAGGTACTGATATCCACAGTGGAGGCTAGCCTGGAGGAGATCGATTACGACGACGGAAAAATTGAGATTGACGACGATTTGGAATTTTTACAGAATACCGTGTTGCTTTCTGTCTACGACGCCGAATTCCAGATGCTGGAAGGCCGTGTTCCAACCGGAGCGCTTCTAACGGAACCATTTGAAGACGGAGTAGTCCGAAAGGTGGAGGAGAAGGGGGAGTCTTTTTTCCTTTATGATAGAAAGATTGCATTTAAAAAGTACGACGGTGTTTGGATTCGCGGCTTGATAAGCGCATCGGGAGCGGCCTCCGCCGTTCATTCGCTTGTTCAACTGTCTTTTCTGTTGCTCCCGCTTTTGGTTCTCTTAGCGGCGGCAGGCGGATATCTCATTACCAGACGAGCCTTCCGGCCCGTTGCGCAAATCCGCCGGACAGCGGAAGAAATTGGAGATAGCAAGGATTTGTCCCGCCGGATCCATCTGGAAGGCGGTAAGGATGAAATTTACGCGTTGGCGAACACGTTTGACGACATGCTGGAACGTTTGGAACAGTCCTTCTTACGGGAGAAGCAGTTTACTTCCGACGCGTCTCATGAGCTTCGAACTCCGGTCACCGTTGTGCTGGCACAATGTGAGTATACATTGGAAGAAGACCGAAAACCGGAAGAATACCAGGCGGCACTGGAGGTCATTCAGAGGCAGGCACGGCGTATGTCTGTTTTGATTGCCCAGATGCTGACGCTGGCCAGAATGGACCGGCAAGAAGAAAAACGATGCCAGATGGAATGGATGAATCTCAGTGAGCTGACAGAACTGGTTTGTGAAGAACAGGCGGCGCTGGCAAAAGAAAAGGGCATCGATTTATCGGCTTCCGTTTGTCCGGACTGCTTCGCCTGGGCAGACCAGGAAATGATCACCAGACTGTTGATCAATTTAATTGAGAACGCTGTCAAATATGGGCGTTCTCAAGGATTTGTCCGAATTACCCTGTATCAGGAGGACAGTCATCTTTTGTTTGCGGTGGAAGACAACGGGATCGGTATAGCGGAACAGGATCTGCCACACATTTGGGATCGTTTTTATCAGGCCGATGATTCCCGGCAGGTTTTGGGATCTGCCCACGGAACAGGCTTGGGATTGTCCATGGTGAAATGGATCGCGGAACAGCATGGCGGAACGGTAACCGTTTCCAGCATATTGGGAAAAGGCAGCCGTTTTACGTTCCGGATGCCGATTACGAAGCCGCATTCGCAGTCTTAGTTGACAAATCGTCTCTCCTTAAGTATGATTAGTTATACTTGTTATACAAATTATACTTAAAAATACAAGGGAGGACGGAACATATGCCAATGAAAGTCCCGGAAGGGAAGTTTATCAGCACCGTTAAAGTGGGAGAAAAAGGGCAGATCGTGATTCCGAAAGGAGCCCGGGATTTGTTTGATATCAAACCGGGCGATACGCTGCTTCTCCTGGCGGATGTCCGGCAAGGAATTGCCATTGTCCAAAACGACGGTTATCTGAACTTTGCGAAGGCCATTTTCGAAGCACAGGAGCATTCCGAGGAGGCTCAGTCATGACTGCCGCCATCCGGATTACCGGGTTGGAGAAACGGTTTCGAGACAAACTCGCTGTGGATCAATTGGAATTGGAAGTAGAGGAAGGGGAATTATTGGCCCTGTTAGGGGTAAACGGCGCGGGAAAAACCACCACGATCCGGATGCTTACCGGGTTATCCAAACCAACCGGCGGCGATGCCTTTTTATTGGGTCACAGCATCCGAAGCGACATGGGAAAGATCAAGCCGCTGATCAATCTCTCCCCCCAGGAAACCGCGGTAGCGCCGAACTTAACGGTGACAGAAAATTTGCTCTTTTTTGCAGAAATCTATGGTTTTTCCAAAAACAATGCTTTTGCCAAAACCGAAGCGATTCTTTCTTCTCTGGCGCTGGAAACGGTGCGCAATCAAAAAGCCAAAATTCTGTCCGGCGGCTGGCAGCGGCGGCTCAGCATTGCTTTGGCACTCATCTCGGAGCCGCGTATTTTGTTTCTGGATGAGCCTACTTTGGGGTTGGACGTTCTGGCTCGCCGGGAACTTTGGAAAGTCATCGCTTCGCTTAAAGGGAAGATGACCATTCTTCTGACGACGCACTATATGGAAGAAGCAGAATCGCTTTCTGACCGGATTGCGATTCTGGCCGCCGGAAGGAAAAAAGCACATGGAACAGCCGCCCGGTTAAAGCAGCAAACAGGTGCGCTTAGCTTGGAGGATGCTTTTATCGCGATTGCGGAAGGAGAAGTAGAATGAGAAAGAAATCGATCGTATTTGCCGGCAGGAACGGAAAGGAGCTTCTTCGGGATCCGCTGAGTTATTTGTTTTGTCTTGTCCTTCCTTTGCTGATGCTGGTAACGATGACATTCCTCAACGCAAGCATTCCGCCGGAAGCGAAAATGACGATTTTTCGAATTGACCGGTTATCGTCCGGTATTGCCGTTTTCAGTTTCTCTTTTGTCATGCTGTTTGCGGCTTTGCAGGTTTCCAAGGACCATTCCGGTTCCTTTCTGATTCGTTTGTACGCCTCTCCTATGACGGCAGCGGATTATATCATAGGGTATACGCTGCCCTTGCTTGGTATTGCGTTGGGACAGGCAATCCTTACCTTTGCTGCGTCTGCGGGTATTGGGCTTGTTACAGGAGTATCTTTTTCGTTCACCAATATTTTGCTGTCCCTTGTGACCCTTTTTCCTTCCGCGGTTTTGTTTTTGGGGCTGGGAATATTGTTTGGCAGCCTTTTAGGCGAAAAAACAGCCCCTCCCGTATCCTCAATGGTTATTACGTTATCTTCTTTGATCGGCGGAATCTGGATGGATGTGGATCAGATGGGAGGCTTGCTGAAGAAAATTAGCCAATGCTTTCCTTTTTACCATGCCGTAGCCGCATCCCGAGCGGCTGTAACCGGTTCCTGGGAAGACATAGGACCATCCCTGCTTCTTGTATCCGTTTTTGCTGCGGTGACGTATGCTGCGGCGATACTGGTTTTCCGTCGGAAAATGAGGCAGGATATTTCTTGAAACAATTTTCTCTTTTTCATGTTGCTTTAATCTTCCGGGGATATACTGATGCCATAACAAAACAGAAAGGATGATTACTATGAAAAAAAGAATTCTGTCCATTGCCGCTGGTACGATCCTGTTAGGTACGTTGGCAGTTTCCACTGTTATGGCAAATAGCGGCACGGCGCCTTCCCGCTATCTGATTACGGCGGAGCAAGCTGCGCAACTAGCCCAAAGTGAAATTCCGGACGCGAAGGTATATCAGGTAGAACGAGACCGGGAGAACGGAACACCCGTTTACGAAGTGGATTTGGAAAACGAAACATCTCGCTATGAGGTCACGTTGGATGCACAAACCGGGGCGGTTTGGAAAACAGAACAAAAGTTAAAAAAATCAGACTCCGTTGATCCGGCCTTGGATGCGAGCAGTCTAATTGACGTAGAACAGGCAAAATCCATTGCGCTGAGCCATGCTGGCTTAACGGAAGCCGAGGTGGTACTAACTAAGGCAAAATTGGATTATGACGACAGAAAGCCGGAATACGAAATCGAATTTCGGAAAGACAATAGGGAATACGAGTACGAGATCGATGCCATATCCGGCGCAATCCGAAAATGGGAATCGGAACAGAACCGGGATCAACAAACCGGCAGTGAAAACGGCCAAGGGGGAATCCGATACCTGGCTTTGGAGGAAGCAAAAAACATGGTACTGGCTCACGCGGGACTGTCGGATACCGATGTCCTATTTACAAAAGCAAAATTGGAATTCGACGATGGCAGGGCCGAATACGAAATCGAATTCCGGAAAGACAATAGGGAATACGAGTACGAGATCGATGCCGTATCCGGCGCAATCCGGAAAGGGGAATTTGAGCAAAAGAAGGAAGCGCAATCCAATACGGGAGCCCAAGCACAGACAATCAGCCTGGAAGCAGCGAAAGAAATTGCGTTTACCTATGCCGGCGTGACAGCTGAGCAGGCAGCAATTCTGGAAGCGGAGCTTGACCGGGAGGATGGCCAGACGGTGTACGAAATCGAATTTACGGGAAATGGGCAAAAATGGGAATTGGAAATAAATGCATTCACCGGAGTCATTTGCAAAGCAGAGCAGAAAACAATTCGTTCATGAAAGATGTTTCCAGAGAGAATGAGGAATGGTCGGGGCTACTTTTTGGCAAAGCAGCCCCTTTTTCGTTGTTTTCCTAATCGATGCCGTCTGATAAATTGTCAACTGTTTTTTTTACAAAATCAGTTGACAATCCGTTCCGGTTTATGATAGGATATCCAAAACGGGTCAGGAGGGACGACCGATATGCGCGTACAGGAGAAGGTTCTTCAGCTATTGATGGCGGAACAGGGAAATTATTTATCTGGTGAAAGGATCGCCAGCCGGTTGTCCGTCAGCCGGAACGCGGTTTGGAAAGCCATACAACAACTGAAAAAAGAAGGATATGTAATTGAGGCATCAACCAATCGCGGATACGCCCTTTCCGCAATACCAGATCCGATCTCGCTGGAAGCCATCCATACACAATTACGCGGTCAGGCGGCACGATGTCAGATTCGATACGAGAAAATCGTCTCCTCTACCAATACGGTTTGTAAAAAGCTGGCGGAACAAGGATATCCGGAAGGAACCGTTGTGCTGGCGGAAGAACAGACAGCCGGGAAGGGAAGACTGGGCAGATCCTTCTATTCGCCCGCCCAGTCGGGATTATACATCAGCGTCTTGTTGCGTCCTGCGTTTTCTGCGGAGAGAGCATTGCTGATTACCACGGCGGCAGCGGTGGCCGGCGCGCGGGCGATTCAGGCCGTTACGGGGAAGAACGCGGAGATCAAATGGGTGAATGACCTCTTTTATCAAGAAAAAAAAATCTGCGGGATATTGACAGAGGCATCGGTTGATTTGGAAAATAGAGGACTGGCTTACGCGATATTGGGCGCCGGATTCAATCTGAGGCCTCCGTCAAACGGTTTTCCGGAAGACATCCGAGACGTTGCCGGGGCATTGTATGCGCAAACGGAACCCGCACCACCATTGCTGCGCAGCCATGTTACCGCGGAATTTCTCAATGAATTTTTTATGTTTTATCAAGACTTGGAGACAAAACGTTTTATGGAGGAATACCGGCAGCGATCTTTTTTAACCGGGAGGCCCGTTACGATCTGCTATGGACAACAATGTGAAAACGGCGTGGTTCTGGGAATTGATGATGACGCCCGACTTGTGATTCGTTTGAAGAACAATACCACGCGTACCTATTCCGCCGGCGAAATCCAATTGAGGAGAGACAAGGCATGAAACAGAAACGAAAATTTTCCTTACAGCAAATTGCCCTTTGCAGCATGTTCACGGCGGTGATTGCTATCTTATCTCAGTTGTCTATTCCTATGCCCTTCGGCGTTCCGCTGACCTTACAAACGGCAGCCGTCGCCATGTGCGGTTATCTCCTTGGTTGGAAAATGGGCGGGTTGTGTGTGCTTCTCTATTTGCTGTTAGGAACGGCCGGACTGCCGGTTTTTTCAAATTTTCGAGGTGGAATCGGAATGTTGTTTGGGTTGACAGGTGGTTTTTTGTGGGGATTTTTGTTTCTGGCCCTTTTGTGCGGCGCTACCAGGCTCCACTGGAAGCCTCTTGCGGTCATCGGTATGGGATTGGCTGGCTTACTGATTTGTCATCTCCTGGGGATCACGCAATACGCCCTGCTGACGCATTCCTCCTTTTGGGGCAGCGCCATCCGGATTTCCGTTCCCTATTTGCCGAAAGATGTGGTCTCCGTTACCGCTTCCTATTTCTTTGCCGGCCTTCTGCAGCAACGAACCGCTTTCTTTCGTTTACCTGGCGTCCGGTCCTAAGGATGCGGAGGATTACCAAAAACAAAGGACAAAATATACCAAGCAGGAATGTTGTCTTTTTTAAAAACACGATGGGAAACAGCCTTATGCGCTGTTTTCTTTTTGTTTTTTCTTCTCCATAGGATCATATCTCCCATTGGCAGATACCGACCTTTTCGATATACTGGATAGCAAAGAGAAGAATCAATCAGGAAGGTTCGGTATTACTATGGCGATTTATTTGGGGTTGGATCAAGGCGGCACCAAAACAGCCGCCGCTGTCTGCGACGAAACAGGAAACATATTGGGTTCCGCGCGTGGGGCTGGATTGATCGCTCCTTATTTTCAAGATGCGGAAGGCTGTTATCTGCGCAACCTCTTGGATACCGCTTCCCAAGCGCTGCAACAGGCTCAGCTGGCCGGTGAAAAGATTACTGCTATCTGTGCTTGCTTGAATGGTGCGGATTGGGATTTTGAATATGAGATACTTCGGCAAAAGGTTGCCGAAACGTTTTCCGTAGCCGATGTCATTGTCTTAAACGACTGTGTGGGAGCCATGCGGGCCGGAAGCGCAAAAAAAGAATGCGCTGTCGTTTGTGCCGGTACCGGCCTGAATGTAGCGGTTCGCCGCAGGGATGGGTCGATGGTCGTGTATGGTTATTACATACGGGAGGAAGATCAGGGTGCCACCGCGTTGGGGAAATCGGCTTTTTTTGCTGTGACGGATGCGGAAATGGGGCTGTGTCCGCCCACCGGGTTACGCGAAATGCTTCTGAAGCAGACCGGCTATCCAACCGTCCAAGCGTTGTTTCAGGACGTTACCATGGGACGGTATGGTATATCTTTCAAAGAATTGGCGCCCTTGGTAACACAAGGCTATGAGAAGGGCGATGCCATCTGTCAGTCGATTTTGTCCGGTTTTGCTACACGGGTAGCCCGTTATGTCGTGGCTGGGATGCGCCGGTTGGGATGCTTAGATGCCGAATTGGATGTGGTCTATTCCGGCGGCGTCCTGAAAGGAAACGGAAGCATTCTGGAAGCTCTTATTACGCAGGAAATCAAAAAGGAGGCCCCTCAGATCCATGCGGTTCTGGCGAAATGGGAACCGGTCTGCGGCGCGCTGTTTACGCTGTTGGACAGGCAATATCCGAATGGACTGCCAGAACAGATAACGGAAAATGCCGCAGCCAGCGCCAAAAAAATGGGTTTGTTACGCTAGCAGAAAGGAGCATGGCCAGAGATGAATATTATGATCGCGGAAACATTTGACAAACTATCCCGACAAGCCGCCGAACAAGTCGTCTCTTACATCAAACAGCATCCGGGCAGCTTGATTTGCCTGTCCGGATGTCCCACTAACGTTGGCTTGTATCGGGAATTGCTCTCTTTTCAGGAAGAGGGAAAGGTAGATTTGACGTCTGTCTTCTATGGCGGATTGGAGGAATGGGGGGGCGTAAGCCGGGAGATATCCGGTACATCGTATCGGACGTTACACGACTGCTTCTTTCATCCGGCCGGTATTCCAGACAAGCAAATCCATCTATTTGACGGTTCGGCTCCTGACTTGCAGCAGCAGTGTACGATGATGGACGACTGGATAGAAAAAAGAGGAGGCATCGGCATGGCCGTGGCTGGAATGGAGGCCAACGGAAGAATCGCCTTCAATGAACCAAATGGGCCGTCGGGAGAAGGCTGCTTTCTGGTTTCCTTAACCAAAGAAAGCAAACAGTCTTGCCTTCGCTATTTTGGAAAACCAACCTGGGTGGAGGGGGGACTCACCGTAGGCTGGAGACAATTAAATTCTTCATCCTGTATTCTGCTTCTTGCCAGCGGAGTAGAAACGGCCAAAGCGGTTTTTCGTGCCTGTAATGGCCCCGTTAGCCAATCTAGTCCGGGTTCCTTGCTGCAATGTCACCCCAATCTCACCTTTCTGGTGGATTGGACGGCGGCTTCGTCCTTATAAGCGAACCGGAACGTACCTTTGCTCTCCCAGTTGAAGCAAACAGTAAAATAATATTCGTGTTGTTCCGGCTGCAAAATAAGAGCCGCCTCAAAAGCTGCGTTTTTCGCTCCTGATTTGAGGCGGCTCTTTCCGGATTTAACATGGGAACGGCGGCATTTAGGCCTTTGTATATTTTTGGGTTACATGAACAATCAGGTCCGGATCCACTTGACCGGTCAGCGAAGCAGGTCCCAATGTGTTGATCAGCTCCGTCACCGCTTTCATGTTTTCAATCGGGGTTCCATATGGCACCGCATCCCCGGTGCTGAGGATAAAGCCCTTCTGATCTTTCATCTTCACAATGATCTCCGCTACGCAGTGAAGTGTTTCTTCCACGGTCATACGGCATAAGGCGGGAGGCTCAATTCCACCAATAATCACTTTGCTATCCCCCCAGGCGGCTCTGGCATCCCAGCAGCAAAGATCACCGGTAGTAGGAGGGCAAACGGAATCTACGCCGTCCATTTTACCCCGGCCGATCTCCTGGACAAAACCTTTGAGCTTACCGCACATATGGGTGATAAACAGTTTACCGGCTCCGTGAACAATATCCGCGTAATCATCAATGGAGGGGGCGGTGTAGTTCAAATACATCGAACGGCTGATAACCGTGGTGGATGTGTCTTCATAATCAATGATAACGGGGCAGGGGTATTCCGATAAGACTTCGTACATTTTTTTATTTCTTTCATGGGCAGCATGAAAAAACGCTTCCATTTCATCCGGATAATCTGCCAAAAGGTAGACGGTGTTCTCCACACCGGCAAGGGATTGCAGCATTTCCTGCAAAGGACAGACGGGACCGGTCAGCGTGGGAAGTCCGTCATCGCCAATCTGTGCGGCCCGATCCAAATAAGCCTGAATGTTAGGCTGTACGGTGGTGTGTTCCATCACATATTGAAGCACCTTCACGTCTTCTATGGTTTCTACTAGATGCTTCGCCTGAAAAACGGTTCCTCCCGTTGCCCTGGATTCCTGAAAGACGGATCCGACCGGAGTATCCATGTAGCTTCTGACCGTATCACCTTGCTGTTCCTGACGGTAGGTAACATGTTCCGTCTGGCAGATTGGACCGGCCACGTGGCGCTCCAAAATATCGTTTCCAATATACCGCATGGATTGCAGCAAATCCATCTCCAACCCTTGTTCCTTTAAAGAAGAAACAAAATAGCCGTCAACCAATGGCGCCCAGGGCATCTGATCTGTTTCTTGTCTGTTCAATGCGGCAATCAGCCGTTCTCTTTTCGTCATGCGTTTCATAAAACAACACCTCTTTCTTCTCCCGAATTACCGAAAATTATTTTCTGCCGCAGCATACAGTATTTCCGCATCCCGTAAAGGAAGTACAGGATAGAGGAAATACATACCGCGGCTTCCGTACCGCCGAATCAATTTCCTGCTTTTCTCCATTAAATCATCCAAATTGCCTTCAATGGAAATCCAAAGCGACTTTCCTGCTTCTACTACTTTATCGTATAAAGGATACCACTTTTCGGAGCCGGCGTCTACCTCCGCCGCTCCCGGCACCCAATTCAGCGCATTGAGCTTTTCCATCCGCATTAGAGCATCTACATGACGTAGCGCATCCGGCCCGTCCAGATGATAAAGCGTATAGGGTATCTGGCGGCACTGTTTTTCAAGAGACGGAATCACAAATCGTTCGAACTGAGAAGGGGACATCAGCGCGGAAAAATCACATTGTATTTTAGCGCATCGATCCGGAGCCAGGATGCTGAACGCGGTATAGGAGCAGCCTCCTTTCTCATTCTTTACGATATCGTACATGGCATCGTAGTAATGGAAATAGATGGCGTCGATCTGCTCGATATAGCGTTCTACGGTTTCCGGTTCGTCAATCAAATCATAGCAAAGTTCCTGAGGAGAACGCAGCAGCGCCAGAATATCCAGGTTCTCCAGAATATCCGGAATGGTGGTCAAAATGGGGGTTCCCTTCACCAGCTCCGTAGCACGCCGTACTCTTTCCATATGATCTTTCCACCAATATTGCTCCGGAAGATAGCGAAGCTCACCCAAATCACTTAATTGATCGTGAACAATTTCACGATACCATACCGTATCCGGTTCAAAAATGGGTTCGCTCCCTAAATAAGCCGCCATGGAACCTGGCCCCATATTCAAATCGATGAAAGGAAAGGCTTCCCCAAAAAACGTCATGTTTTCATTGTGCACCGAATGAAGCTGAACCAGGAAATCCGGATCCGTGTGGCGGGAGCGGCAGTCTGCCGGAATACTAGCCGGCCAGCGCGGTTCTCCGTCGATTCCGATGATCCGAACCGCCGGACGCCCCAAATCTTCCCAATTCCACCATGTCACAAGGTTTTTTTCAATATCAGAGTAGGAATTCATTTTCATCGCAGCCACGCATCCTTTCCTCTATCCGCGAAACAATTTTCTCGATTTTCTCAGGCATTAGTATATACCAATTCCCGGGTGCTGCCAATGGGGTATATGATCCTTCGATTCGCTTCTTGCTATATTTTATTTTAAAATTTTCACCGACAGTTCTCATGATACTCGGTTGCTTGAGAGAGAAAACCCTCCGACCGCTTTTGGTGTATTTTAATATTTCTGCAGCTTGCATCAAGAAGAAAAATATGATACAGTTTAAAAAAAGAGGAGAGTTCCTACCGAGGTGTCAGAATGGGAGTGTGCCGCAACTACACATTAAAAATGTTCGATCCCTATAACCAGATTGTTGCGCTGTCCAGTACCGGATACGACGCAGGGATGGAGCACACGCATGATTTCATCGAGTTGGTCTATGTGACGGAGGGGTCGCTTCTGCATGGTATCCGCGGAAAGCGTATCTGTGTAAAAAAGGGCGATTTGTTTGCTATTTCTTCAACGGATGCGCATTCGATGACACCGGTAGGCGACCCGGAATCTTGCCAGTGGATCAACTGTATCGTAAAAAAAGAATTGTTCCAGGACCAGTTCAGCGATTTGGACCCGGGCCGCTGCCTGTCTGCTGAAACGGATCCGGAAATCCAGTCGATCATGATGGATCTGCTGGAAGAATATCAGTGCAGACGCCCGTATTATCAGGAAGTTTTGCAAGGATATGTATTATCTCTTCTTGCTAAGCTCCGGCGATCCTGCCTGCTGGAAAAAGAATGCGGCGGAACCGCCGTCCGCGGCGGTCCTTGCCAAAAAAGCTTATACATTAACCGTGCGGTTCAATTCATGTCGCGTAACTACCGAAAAAAACTTCGATTAGAGGACATCGCAAAAGCAGTCGGCATCAGTGCCGGTTATCTGGATCGGATATTCCGGGAGGAACGCTCCACTACCCCGATAGAATACCTCAATCTGTTCCGCGTTACCGTATCGTGCGTATTATTGGTGAACACCAACCTGCCCATTTCCGAAATATGCGAAGAAGTAGGCTTTCATGACCTGAAATTTTTTTACACGCTTTTCAAACTGAAAAACGGTCAGTCACCCGGCGCTTATCGGAACAGCAAACGGAAAGATCCCATTTTATTATCCGCTGGGGAACAGAAGGCTGGGCCAAAAAGAGAAGGAACCATATAATTATGGAAAAACAAAAGAACCCTTCCTGTCCGTGCCGGCGAACCGGCTGTGTCCGGCACGGGCAATGCGGACCTTGTACCGCCTACCATCAAACAAAACAATATCCGACAGCCTGCAAAGCGAAAGCCGTGAGACGCCGAAAGAATAGCGGGGCGGCTTCGGAAGGACGAACGATACTACCAAAAAACAAATAATATTGCAAGAAAGAAAATCGGCTGCCGTGTCATAATAGGAGTATGGCGGATCGAAGAGATTCCTTCGCTTAATTCGATATGAGGTGATGGTATGGTAAATCCAAAGGAATTGCTTTTTTCAACATTACGGCATGAAACCACGAAGCAGGTGGCTTGGGTTCCTTTTGCCGGAGTACATGCCGGATTGTTAAAGGGATACGACGCAATAGAAGTCCTAACGGACGGGGAGAAGCTGTATGAATCCCTTTTGGAGGTGAACAAGCTCTATCGTCCCTGCGGCCAGCCGGTGGTCTTTGACCTGCAGTTGGAAGCGGAGATCCTGGGCTGTGATTTGTACTGGACAAAGGATGGTCCGCCTTCCGTTTCTTCTCATCCTCTGGAAGAAGAAAAAATCGTACCGTGCCTTTGTAAAATTCCGGAGAAAGACGACGGCAGGATTCCCATTGTGCTTGATGTCATGAGGCGCATGAAGCAAACGGTAGGGGAAACTACGGCGCTGTATGGGCTGATCTGCGGACCGTTCACGCTAGCTTCCCATCTTCGCGGGAACGAGATATTCATCGACATGTTTGACGATGAGGAATATGTCCGGAATTTGCTTCACTTCTGTACGGAAGTAGCCAAACGGATGTCGGAATACTATATTGAAGCGGGCATGGATGTGATCGCCGTGGTGGATCCGCTGGTATCGCAGGTATCCTCCGCTCATTTTGAGGAGTTTTTATCCGCCGATTTCAAGGAGATATTCCGTTTTTTACGGGAGAAGAACGTTTTTTCCTCCTTTTTTGTCTGCGGAGACGCTACCAGGAACATTGAGGTCATGTGTCAGACAAGACCCGATTCCCTATGCGTGGATGAAAATGTTAATATCATTGAGGCAAAACAGATAACGGATCGGTATAACGTGGTCATTGGCGGAAATATCCCGCTGACTTCCATCATGCTGCATGGTACACAGCAGGATAACATGAAATATGCGATTGATTTAATGGACGCGATAGGCGAGTATCGAAATTTCATGTTGGCGCCTGGCTGCGATATGCCTTACAGCGTGCCGGTAGACAATGGCATCGCCGTTGCACAGGCGGTATGGCAGCCAGAGGAAGTCCGGAACATGCTGAAAAACTATACAGCGTCGGAAGAGGTCACAGATGTGGAGCTGCCGGATTATCAATCGCTTACCAAGCCTCTGCTGGAGGTTTTTACGCTGGATTCCGCAACCTGCGCCGCTTGTACCTACATGATGGGGGCGGCAAGCGCTGCGAAACAACAATACGGTGATGCAATCGATCTGGTGGAATACAAGTTCACGGTAAAAGAGAACATCGCCCGCTGTAAAAAGATGGGGGTACAGCACCTGCCGTCCATTTACGTCAATGGGGAATTGAAGTTTTCCTCTATTATCCCGAATAAAAAGGAACTAGAGGACGTACTTGACCAAGCCATTGCCGCATTGCAGAAATGATCCGGCTGTTTTTGATCACCGGATTTCTGGGCGCCGGAAAAACAACCTTTTTGCAGAACTGGGTACGCCGTTTTACCGGACAGCGTCTTGCTATCCTGGTGAATGAGTTCGGTAAAACGGATGTGGATGGTACGCTTCTTTCCACATTGGCCGCCGCTGTTGCGGAGGTTCACAATGGTTCCATCTTTTGTTCCTGCCGGCAGGAACAGTTTGAGCAGACGCTGGCAACGTTGGCGGAGGATGGCCCGGATGTCATTTTTATAGAAGCTTCCGGGCTTTCCGATCCGGCTAAGATGGAACAGATTCTGATGGAAACAGAACGTTTTGCCGGCATCTCTTATCAGGGATGCATTTGTCTGGCGGATGCCGTTCTTTTTCAGAAAGTTTTGGCTACCGCAAACGTTTGCAGAAAACAATTGGAAGCCTGTCATTTGGTTCTGCTAAACAAAACAGACCTGGTATCGCCGGAACAAAGGGAACAGATCCATGACTTGATTCGGTCTATACGCCCTGACGTTCCCATTTTGGATACGCAATTTGGAATGGTACCGGACCGATTTCCAGAACAGTTGTGTCAGGCGGTTCTGCGGGAACCATGGGGCAGCAGGTACCACACAAAAGATATTACCCTGCAGAGCAGGCTCCTTGTGCTGAAAGACGGTCTGACCGGTGAAAAGCTGGATCGTTTCCTACGTCAGATCGCCCCGGCCAGCTATAGGATAAAAGGTTTTGTTCAGCTTGCATCTTCCGTTTGTTTGGTGGATTGCGTAGCGGACTCTATCTCCGTTTCTCCATGGAACGGCCAGGTTCCGGAATGTAACCGGCTGACGGTTCATTGGGGAAAAGGCCTGCCGCTTGCCAGTGCGCTCAAACAATATCAGGAAGAGGAAGGCTCCCATTCCGTCTTACTGAAAACGGAATAAGAAAGGGGATATAAAAAGATGGAATGGAATACCATTATGGATAAAATAGAGGAAAACATTCCTCTTTCCCGGGAAGAGGCAATCCGGCTGCTGCAAATCGATTCTCATTCCGCGGAATTCTATCGTCTTTTGGCTCTTGCCAATACCCTCTCCCGTCAGGAATACGGCTCCAAGGGGTATGTGTTTGCTCAGATCGGGCTCAATGCGGAACCCTGCGGAGGAAACTGTGCCTTTTGTTCTATGGCAAGCAGCCATTTCACACTAACTCAGAAGAGCAGGCTGACGATAGACCAGGCGGTTCAGCTGGCGGAAGCCATCTGCGGAACCGGCATTTCCGATCTGTTTTTGATGACCACTATGGAATATCCGTTTGAGGAATACATCGCTATCGGGCAGCAGATACGGAAACAAATTCCTCCTTTTATCCGTTTGGTTGCCAATATCGGCGATTTTTCCGTGCAGCAGGCCGATCGTTTGAAGCAAGCCGGGTTTACCGGAGCCTACCACATACACCGATTGCAGGAAGGAATCGATACCGGCTTGTCGCCGCAGTCCAGGTTGCAAACCATCCAGGCAATTCGGGAAGCCGGATTGGAATTGTATTATTGCATTGAACCCATTGGCCCGGAACATCCTCCGGAACTTCTGGCGGACGAAATGATACGCGCCAGAGACTACGCGGTAGAAAAAATGGCAGTCATGCGCCGCACACCCGTTCCCGGCACGCCGCTGGCACAAAAGGGCAGCATCACGCAGCTGGAGTTGACCAAGATTGCTGCGGTCACCAGGTTGGTCACCAGGCCTCATGTGTCGATGAACGTCCACGAGCCAACGGAAATGGCTCTATTAGCCGGAGTCAATCAGCTTTACGCAGAATTTGGCTCCAATCCCAGGGATATCGTGGCGGAAACAGAGCAATCCCGCGGCTACAGCGTCAAACGCGTCACAGAAATGCTGCGGAATGCAGACTATCAGCTATAGGTTCTAAAGAAGCGGAGCAAACAGGCGGCAAATCCTTCCAACACATCGGCGCAGCAACGTATATTCTTCCAGATTCGCTGTTTCGATGCAGCGGCATTTCCGCAGACACGTCTGAAAATCTTGTTCGATTTCCGACACCGCTGCGCTTTCGGAAAAATAACAGCCGCATTCAAAATGAAGGAACATGCTTCGGTAGTCCAGGTTCATGGTCCCGACTACCGCCTTTCTATTATCGGAAACAACTAATTTCGAGTGAACCATCCCGGGCAGGTACTCGTAAATGTTAACGCCGGCTTCTAGAAGCTCACGATAATAGGTCAACGCCACCGTACTGGAAATCCAGCTGTCATTGATGTAGGGAAGCATCAGCACCACATCCACCCCCCGTTTGACAGCAAAGCGCAGTCCTTCCAGAATCTCGCTGTCAAGGATGAGGTAAGGCGTCATAATATGAGCATATTCCTGAGCCGTATTGAGAATATCCAAATAAACCCGTTTTCCAACGTCCTCCTGGTCAAACGGGCTATCTCCGTAAGTCGCTACAAATCCATCCGAAGTACTGTTTGGCGTACCGCTTTGTGAGCGCAAATACGGCCCAGGCAAAATGGTTCCCCCGCGCTGTCGTTTGTTATACAGCGACCAATTTCGTAAAAACAGGACGGTCAGCATGTTTACCGCGTTGCCGCGCAGCATGACTCCCGTATCTTTCCAGTGGCCGCAGCGGACATTCTCGTTGATGTATTCGTCTGCGATGTTGATGCCGCCGGTAAATCCAACTTTACCGTCCACAACAAGTATTTTTCGGTGATCCCGATTGTTCTGCAGAGTGGAAAGGGCAGGGTATACCGGCGCGAAGATCTGACAATGGATGCCTTTTTCCGACATCGTCTTCTCCATGCGCATGGGAAGCCGGCCCAAACTTCCCATGCCGTCGTACAGGATGCGGACTTCCACTCCTTCCGCCGCTTTCCTCTCCAGGATTTCCCGGATGACATCCCACATTCTTCCTTCCGCGATAATGAAATATTCCAGGAAAATGAACTGCTTGGCTTCGTTCATTTGTTTTACCATTTCTTCAAACATGATTTCACCCAACGGAAAATACGTAATGTGTGTGTCGCGGTACGTAGGATATCCCAGTTTTTCCAAATACCGGAACAATCCGTCCGGTGGCGTAGCGGCGGTAGGAAGCGTCACCGTTTCCTGTTTTCTGGAGCGCCGCCGCACCAGCAGGGTAACCGGCTGAATCTTAAAAAATAAATAGAGAAGCGCACCGAAAACCGGAATGATGGCAACGGGAATCGTCCAGGCAAGCTTGAATTCCGGATTCTCCCGACTGTTGAGAATGTGAACAATAATCAGGACGGAGAGCAATAGGAACGCGCCGTAAATGTAAATCATGTATTCGGAAAGCCAGGCGAAAATCGAGAAAATAACATACACCTGCAGGAGAATCAGCAGGATGAATAGAGCGACCCGGCTAAACAGGATACGAATGAAAATTTTGCTTAGTGTCAGGCGGCCTTTCTTACCATCCTTGGACATGTTGGATCACACTCTCTTTTCTGGCTGCTCCTGGTACAAGGCCAGTTAGTTCCCATTTTTGTTTTCCATTATAGCCCAGCCGTCTTTTCTTTGTCAAATATTGACAACTCGTTGTTTCGCTTTTTTGTACCCTTTCCTGTGTGAAAAGGGGAGAGTTACATAAGAATTGTCATTCTCTATTTCTTATTGTATAATAGTATATAGGATAATCGTGAAAGCAGCCTGGCGTGAGAAAAGAAACACGTTTCAATCAGGTACTACATAGTGACGGAGTATTTTATTACTAGGAAACTTTAAAAAGTAGGGGAGAGAAATGGAAGGTTTGTTCTTTGCTGTATTGTTGACCGTCGTACTTTTGGTTTGGTTGTTGGATGCTACAAAGAGGATTTCGGTTACTGCCCGCGGTATGCTGGCTTGTTATCTTCCCGCTGTTCATAACCTTCCACTTCTTTTTGTTCTGTTCTACCATACGTTTCCTGCCGGACGCGTATGGCGGATTTTTGATTTGATTGTCATCGGCTTGTTTTGTCTCTGGGTCTGGATTCGGTTCCTTGTCAATCCCAATAGAGGGGAAGCCGTTCCCGGAACGAAAACGGGACGGTTAAGAGCCATGCGCGGCGGCGTGTTTCTGCTGCGTTCCTGGGTTTACTGCGTCGTAGCGCAAAGTCTGTTTTTTCTGATCGTTTATCCCCTGCTCTGGGCACGGTTTTCGGGCTGGCTGTTTTTCACGAACGCCTTGTATGCATTGTGTGTAGGTTTTGTTTTGTTTCTCAACGGTTTCCTGCGAATCTTTTTTACCAGTCGGCGGCTTAGCATTCTTCGCCGTTTGATGATGATTTTGACTTCCTGGATTGCGTTAGTCAATGTTTTTGCGATATGGTCTTCCTGCAAACTGGTGCAGGAAGAATACGAACGGGACTGCTGGCGGCTGGAGCTGCGGGACCTGCGGAAGGAAAGTGAATTGTGTCAGACAACCTATCCGTTGGTGATGGTTCATGGCCTGGGATTCCGGGATTTGCGCTATTTTAATTATTGGGGACGAATTCCCAAAGAATTGATACGAAATGGCGCTTCGATTTATTATGGAAACCAGGAAGCACTGGGAACAGTGGAGACCAATGCGGAAGACATCAAACAAAAAATACTGCAGATCGTGAAAGAAACAGGTTGTGGGAAGGTAAATATTATTGCGCATTCCAAAGGCGGTCTGGATGCCAGATATGCGATCAGTGTACTGGGAATGGAGCAGTATGTTGCTTCTCTTACTACTATGAGTACACCGCATGGCGGCTGCAAAGTAGTGGATAAAGCATGCCGTCTGCCGGATGGGCTATACCGGTTTGTCGCCAGACAGTTTGATAAGACATTCCGGAAATTCGGTGATAAAAATCCGGATTTCTATCAGGCAACCAGACAGTTCTCCACACAGGACAGCCAACGCTTCAATGCTGTTGTACAGGATTCACCGTTGGTATACTATCAAAGCTATATGTCCGTTATGAAAAAGGCTTCCAGCGACCGGCTTTTGAGTATCCCTTACCGTCTTACCAAAGCGTTGGAAGGAGAGAACGACGGGCTGGTTGGAATCGAGTCTGCTAAATGGGGGCAGTTCCAGGAACTGTTTACCAATACAAAAAACAGAGGGATTTCCCACGGGGATATAATCGATTTAAAACGGGAAGACTATCCTAATTTCGACATTCTGGAAAAATACGTCAACATCGTAGCTGCTTTGAAAGAAAAAGGCTTTTGAAACTATGTAGACAACAGCTAGGCAGGGATTGGACTGCCTGCCAGGCTGTTGTTACCGCCATTACCGGCTTTGTTGATTTTGCCGGTTTTGCTGGTTCTGCTGGTTTTGATTATTTTGCTGATTCTGATTATTTTGCTGATTCTGCCGGTTTTGCTGATTCTGCTGATTTTGATTATTCTGCTGATTCTGCTGGTTCTGCCGGTTTTGTTGATTCTGCTGATTTTGATTATTGTTCATAGCAAGTCTCCTTTCTGAAGTTTGATTATAATATGCGCAGAAAAGAAGAAAAGTATGTGTCCTAATATTTTCCGCCTAAAAATTAACAGATTTTTTTTGCCCTGGGAAGGAAATGCTTTACTTGTATAGGAAATGAAGAAATGGAGCGAAGCAGTATGGCGATGTTGATAAAAAACGGTACGATCCATACCATGGCAGGCAAAACATATCCCAAAGGAGACATACTGATCCAAAACGGAAAACTCATTCAAATTGCTTCCGTTATAAAAGAGGAAGGATGGAAAGAATCCTGCCAGGTACTAGATGCCGCCGGCCTGCAGATTTATCCGGGGTTCATTGATGCTCATAGCCATATCGGTATTACAGAAGAAAAAATGGGCTTAGAGGGGAACGACTGCAACGAGGTAACGAATCCGGTTACTCCCTGTCTGCGCGCGATTGATGCCATCAATCCCATGGACAGCGCATTTCATAACGCTATCGCCGCCGGCATTACATCGGTTATGGCCGGACCCGGAAGTTCCAATGCCATAGGCGGCCAATTTGCCTTTCTCAAAACCGACGGCCGATGCATTGACAGCATGGTGGTTCTTGCGCCGGCTGCTTTGAAAGTCGCATTCGGAGAAAACCCAAAGATGGGTTACGGCGGCCAAAACATGATGCCGTCCTCCCGTATGAGCATTGCCTCGCTGATCCGGGAAGAGCTATTCCGCGCGCAACGATATTACCAAGAAAAACAAGCCTCGGATCGTTCTTCTTTCTTGCCGGATTATACCTTGGAATGTTATCTTCCCCTCTTTTCCGGAGCCATCCCCCTGAAAGCTCATGTCCACCGAACCGATGATATCCTAACCGCAATCCGAATCGCCCGGGAATTTGGCCTGGGACTGACTCTGGATCACTGTACGGAGGGGCATTTGATTGTCGATGAAATTTTGAAGAGTGGATTTCCGGCAATCGTCGGTCCGTCGCTGGCTGCCCGCAGCAAAGCGGAAGTGTGTCATTCTGATTTCAAGACAGCCGGAATCTTACATCATGCCGGCGTCTTGGTGGCGTTGACCACCGACCATCCTGTTTCACGACTCCAGTATCTTCCTCTGTGCGCCGGACTGGCAGCAAAAGAAGGGATGGGAGAAGAAGGTGCGCTCCAGGCCATTACCATCAACGCAGCGAAAATCTGCCGGGTAGACCACCGGGTAGGCAGCTTGGAACCGGGGAAAGATGCGGATCTTGTTTTGTTGGACGGCAGTCCTCTGGAAATCGCGTCCAATGTAATCTATACGTTCATAGACGGCAGGTTGGTTTATCGGAAAACTTCCCAGTAGAAGAAAACCGACTTTCCCCATTGTAAAATTTCCAGTTTTGTGGTATCTTCTTTCTTGGCAGAAGTTGGGCATAGGAGGCCTAAACAAGATGACATGTCGTTGGATTAGTTTTGACTTTTGTGTTGTACAATGCGATAAGGAAGAGGAGCTGGCGGAACAGGAGGAGCTTTGGGAAAGCATGGAGGTAGAAACGATCGTCTCCGTTTCTTTTTTTGACTCGATAAAAATGAGGCGGCTGTTTCCGAATAGAAAGATTCGGCTTTATTCCTTTCCCCTGGCTTCGTTTCCGGATCTGTGCGATTGGGAGCGGAAGCAGCTTTTGTTTCTATTGTCTTATGAAAGCAGCTGCGGCCGGAAACTGGCTTTTCGGTTTGAGAGTCCGGAAAGCGAATCCGCCTTTTTGGAAACAGTCATGGATAGTAAAAAATACGCGGAAATCGATCCGCCGGAGCGGCTCCCTTCCTGTACGCTATGCAAAGCGGGGGGATGCCGCACCGATTTGCTCTGTTATTCTGCCCCTTTTGTGGAAGCAATCGATATATTCACCAGCGGGGAAATCTACTCGGAAGCCAAACGAAAAAGTTTGACTGCCTCGGAGCTGTCAGGGAGGGAAGACAACGTACAGGGATATCCGCCGGATTATTACCAGTACGTCAATTTTTTTTGGGGCAACTGCGGTAAAAATAAAGATGGAGAAGATTACGACGCATTTTTGCTGCCAGATATCCGATTCTATTTCCGGTATGCCGATCTGGAGAAATTGGAACAAGCGGCGTTTGATGGATATCACCCGCTGAAAATAAAGGACAGCTTTCTTTTTTCCTCCCATTGTGAGGTTTGCGTGATCCCTCAGGAATACGCGGAAAGTTTTCGTAGTAAAATGTCGGATGAATGGAGAAGCCGCATCGTATATATAGACAGCAAGGAAAGTATTACTTACCAGGATTGGACAAAACATGCATACGAAGCGGCGAAAAGCAGATTGTTGGAGGACGGACATGAATTATTCCGCAGAGAAAATCAATAAATACATTCGGGAAGGGCGATTTGACAGATTAGTAGAGATATCGGAAAGCCGCCATATTCTTCAATTTGAGCAGCTTTACAAGATGGTGAAAGCAACGTATCCGACAGGACGCAGACGTCATCATACCGACGCGATCCTGATAACCGGACCGTCTTCTTCCGGCAAAACGACGTTCGCGTCTCTTTTAGCGAAGATGTTCGCCGCGGAGGGGTATTGTTGTACTATGATTTCCATTGATGACTATTACCGGAACCGGGATGCGATTCACGAAATGCAGCATGGGGTTCAGGAAACGGGAGATTATGACTATGAGACCATCGACGCCTTTGATATCGACTATTTTCGGGAACAAATGAACGCCTATCTGGCCGGAGAGTCCATTGTCCTCCCCAAATACGATTTCAATACAGGGCAGCGGACCAGCGGCGGAAAAGTGCTGACGCCGTCGGACAAAGACATGGTGATTGTGGAAGGCATTCATGCCATGAATCCGCTGCTGCATGAGGGGATACCCTTTACGCATACGCTCAATGTCTACATTTGTCCATTCGATTTTTACGGCGCGGATGGAAATGAGCTTGTGGTCAAACCGCAGGAAATCCGGTTTATGAGGCGGGCAATCCGGGATCGGGTTCATCGAAATTCCAGTCTGGAACGAACCATGGAAATGTGGCCAAACGTTCGAATCGGTGAGGAGCGTTACATCAAACCCATGAAAAAATTCGCCGATTTCTTTTTTGATTCTTCTCTGGAATACGAAATCGTCTGTTTGAAAAAGCGTATTTTCGATATGGCCGAGCAGCTGGACGAATCCGGTCTGGAACGGCTCAACCGCTTCATCCCCATGGATGTTCTGGCACACTTCGATTCCTATGACGGATTTGCAATTCCGGAGAATTCTATTTTTAACGAATTTTACAAGTAACCTGTCAACAAAAGCTTGACAGCAGGCGGAGGAACCAGTAGTATAAGAGTCATACCATGTGTTTCCACATGGCGTTACGAAAGATCTTAAGTAAAGGATGTGTGTAAAATGAAGACTGTATTTATCTCCCTAAAGTCGATCGATGACGTGAAGGTTTTTGTGAATGAAGTAAATCAGCTATCCTGTGACGCCGATCTGGCTTCCGGCCGTTATGTCGTGGATGCCAAGTCGATTATGGGTATTTTCTCTCTTGACCTCACCAGTCCGATCAAGTTGGAAATTCATTGCCAGAACGACAAGGATTGCGAGGCGTTCCTTTCTAAGATTTCCGCCTTTATCGTGAACTGACACATGACCGGACAGCCGAGAACCATAGCGGCCTACACATTGGGCTGCAAAGTAAATCAATACGAAACAGAAGCGGTTCTGGAACAATTCCGGGACCGCGGTTATATTTTGGTTCCTTTTTCTCAGCCAGCGGATGTGTATATCATCAACACCTGCAGCGTTACGGCAGTCAGCGATCAAAAGAACCGTCAGGTCATTCGCAAAGCAGTCAAACAAAACCCCAATGCCATTGTGGCGGTAATGGGCTGTTACAGCCAGGTGTCTCCCGAAAAGACTGCGGAAATAGAAGGCGTTCAGATTGTCATGGGAACGAAAGAACGAAGCCGGTTGCCAGATTTGGTGGAAACCTGTTTGATCAACCGCCAGCCACTTCATCAGGTAGAGAAAAGCGTGCTGCGCAATACGGTTTTTGAACCGTTGATGATCCGCAAGGTAGAAGGCCATACCCGTGCTTTTGTCAAAATACAGGATGGCTGCTCTCAGTTTTGTTCTTATTGTATTATTCCCTTTGCCAGGGGCGCGGTTCGGAGCAGGGGGCTGGATAGTTTGGCAGAAGAAGTAGGCCGTTTGTCGGCCAATGGATACCAGGAAATTGTTTTGGTTGGCATTCATTTATCCTCTTATGGACAAAATATGGAGGATGGCGCACAGGG
>PPYF01437521.1_pt1 | contig 37543 bp, 29 predicted proteins | sample 1559871 | NCBI WGS metagenome assembly PPYF01 (sample SAMN08240021, study PRJNA423297) | Human gut metagenome, whole genome shotgun sequencing project.
GGTGGAATTGGTAGACACGCTAGGTTCAGGGTCTAGTGAAGGTTCCTTCATGGGAGTTCGAGTCTCCCCTTCGGCACCAACAAGAAGTCCAAAATAGTCCATAGAAGGCCGAAATCACTAGAAAAAATGTGGTTTCGGCCTTCTCTTTTTGTCCAGTAAAAACCAAGTACCCACGTGGACACCCACAAAAATCGTTGGTAGATTCGCAGGTACCAATACCACGACGCCATTTCGGCACGGCGAAATACCAGCAAGCTACAAATCTTCTTTGAATTCAAATGGATGGAGGTGGATTTTTCTGGTTTTCGCCGCACACTTCTGGACTGTTTTGGAGGATACCAACATGAAACTTTCCGATGCCGCTGTGCGGAACGCCAAGGCCAACGGCAAGGTGCAAAAACTTTCTGACGGCGGCGGCCTGTACCTGCATGTGACGGCCACCGGCAGCAAATTGTGGCGGCTTGCCTACAGATTTGAGGGCAAGCAGAAACTTTTGAGTTTTGGCGCGTATCCGGCGGTTTCCCTGAAAGATGCCCGCCATCGGCGTGATGACGCCAGAGAGTCGCTTGCCAAAGGGATTGATCCCGGCGAGGAAAAAAAGCAGGCCAGAGAAGAAAAACTCGCCAAAGAGCGGGAAGAACGGGACACCTTTGAATTTGTGGCGCGGGAGTGGTTCGCCAAGTACGAGCCGACACTCTCCGAAAAGCACGCCAAGAAATTGCGCCGCTATCTGGAAAATACGATTTTCCCGGTCATTGGCGGAAAGCCTGTCACCCAGCTTGAGCCTGCCAACTTTTTGCAGCTTGTTCAGCCCTCGGAGCGTCTCGGCCATCACGAAACAGCCCACAAGCTCATGCGTCTGTGCGGACAGGTAACGCGCTATGCCCGCATCACCGGCCGCGTGAAATACGATGTGGCTGCGGGATTGACCGAAGCTTTGACGCCGGTGCAGACAACGCATTTCGCCGCCGTCACCCTGCCGGACGACATCGGCCAGCTCTTGCGGGATATTGAGGCCTATGTCGGCTATACCTCTGTGGTCTATTGCCTGAAAATCCTGCCCTACGTTTTCACTCGCCCCTCGGAATTGCGGCTGGCGCACTGGAGCGAGTTTGACTGCAAAAACGCCATCTGGCTCATCCCGGCTTCGCGCATGAAGATGCGGCGCGAGCATGTGGTGCCGCTGTCAAAACAGGTGCTGGCCTTGCTGAAAGAGCTTCACACCTATACAGGCAACGGTGAACTGCTGTTTCCCAGTGCCCGCGCGCTTACCACTCCCATTAGCGATGCCGCTCCCCTGGCCGCGTTGCGGCGCATGGGCTACGGCAAGGAAACCATGACCCTGCACGGCTTCCGGGCAATGGCCAGCACCCGCCTCAATGAACTTGGCTTCCGGGCGGATGTCATTGAAGCGCAACTTGCACACAAGGAACCGGATACCGTGCGTCTTGCCTACAATCGCGCGGAATACATGGAAGAACGTCGGCAGCTTATGCAAAAATGGGCCAATTATCTCGACGAATTACGCGCCACTAAACGATAAGCATGGAGGCAACCATGACCGATACCATTCACTCCCCGAAAACACCCCAACCCTCAGAGCAGAATACATTTGTCACTATCGGCAAAGTCCCCGAAGATGAACAGATTACTCTTACTGATACTGGCTGGAGTGAAGAAACCAAAGAACGCATGAGGCTGGCTGGCTATGACGACATGGACATGATCCGGGCGTGGTATAGCTGAAAAAATACCCCTTTGCTCAAGCAGGCGGCACGGATATTTGTATCGGCATTCCCATGCGATGCCCTCGCAAAATCCGCGCTGCCTGTTTTCATATTGTCCGAACACAGTGCTTGCGTTCTTTTTTGCTCAGTTTTCTTTGTGACGGCTGTCAAGATATATCTTGACATTTCATGAAGGCTTGCCATCATCTGGATACAGGAGATCGCCATGCAACAGGCTCAGATAGAAAAAACGGCAAAGGTCAAATTCGCCACGCAGGCTGATCCGGTCGTGCTGCAAACCCTGAAAAGCATAGCGGCGAGCGAAGGCCGTCAGATTCAAGCTTTGGTGGATGAAGCCCTGCGCGACTACATTGAGCGCAAAACCGGCAATACTCCCCGCAGGCATGTGATGGATGCATTCAGGAATAGCATGGAGCAATACGACAGCCTGTACCGGGAACTGGCGAAATGAGGGATTACCCGACCCTGCATGAAGTTCTGGCCATCCACGCCGAAGCCATCAAAGTATATGGCGGCTCCAATGGCGTGCGCGACATCGGAGCCATTGAAGCGGCATTGTTTCGGCCGCAAAGTGGCTATTATGCGGACATCATCGAAGAAGCCGCCGCGCTCATGGAAAGCCTGCTCATCAACCATCCGTTTGTTGACGGCAACAAACGGGTAGCCTTTGCGAGCTGCCATGTCTTTCTGGATATCAACGGATACCGTCTGGATGCGGATCCACAATGGCTGTACGACAGAATTTTGCATTGGCTTGGAGAAAAAGAAGGACGATTTGAAACCATGGTGCAGGATCTACGTTGCTGCGTCAGCAGACGCTGACCACAAAACAACCTGATTACGCAAGGCCTCTAGGGGGAGGTTTTTTTGCAGGCGGCATTTTTGCGCAATGCCTCACAAAAATCCGCGCAGCCTGTTTTCATATTGTCCGAACTCGGCGTTTGAGCTACGCTTTCCTCCATGTTGGACCAGCAAAAAATATCCCTCGGCAGGGTACGGCAGGCATACCGGCTGACCTCGAACGAAGTCGAAACCGTCATTCAGGCAATGTGGCCTCATGCCGTTTTTCCTGCGGAATTATGGCGCAGGGCGCATGAAGCGTACTGGAAAGACTTCGCTGACAGCAATCAGACCGTCTATAACATAGAAAATCCTGCTTTACCGCAACCCTGTCTGTCAGATAAACAATTTCACACCTATTTGTTTGGGTGTGAGATCATGGAATTTTTTAAAAAACTTTCGCGAAGCATCCATGCCAACGCGCTGGAACTTGGTCTCAAATACATCCTTGAAGAAACGTATGATGAAATTGACAACGTATTTCCTGAGGAACGGGAGTTTTTGTTCCATACTCTGAAAAATCTTGAAACAAAAGATTTCTTTGACCAATACTCGCCAGACTCTTCCATGTCTAACGATACAATATCTATACCTGTATCGAGTTATCATTTTATATCGCATATTTTTGTTGACACCATTCTTGTCAATCGGGATGACACCATCAGATTTCTCCGCAATTATCCCTTGCACAAAGAAGTGAAGGGAATCACTCGTGCGCTTGTAGAATCTATTCTCAAAGCCATGCCCCCAGAAAACATTCCCCCTGAAAGTCCCCAATTACAGAGAGAACAGCCAGCAGTGGAAGAAACGGAAGACGGCGAACTTACTTTCAGGATTCCGGCCACTGTCTGGAGGGGAAAACCGGATCGTGCCATCTACGAGGGCATGAAGGATTCATATCCTCAACAAGTGATCGCCTATGTGCTGTTTTACTGGTGCGGTGCCGACAAGCCCGAAACCGGACACAAAACCCAGATGGGCAGAAAAACGCAGCTTGGCCGCCTGTTCACGGAAAAAGAATACAGCGATCCCAAGTCGTATCGAAACCTGATGAACCGTCTTCTTGAAGAAGCTGACGCATACCATATCGTCAAAGCCTGATTTTTGGGCTCCATTTTCCCGTATTCCCGCGTTTTCCCGTCTTTTTCCCGCCAAATTCCCTCACGGGAATCTGTTTTTGTGTGTCAGAGCCTCCTGAAGACCAACACCCTTCAGGAGGTTTTTTCATGGCTCAACGTAAACCGTCATTCCCCGAATTCGGCTTTGTTCGTCTGCCCCAGATTCTGGCCTGCATCCCCATCTGTGAAAGCGCGTGGTGGGAAGGCTGCCGAACAGGCCGCTATCCCAAGCCTGTAAAACTTGGCCCCCGCACCACCGCCTGGCGTGTTGAGGACATCAGGGAGCTTATTGAACGCCTGAGCAACGGTGAAGACAATGTCAGCTAGCTCAAGCCTTCATCTCTATATTGGGAGGCCGAAATGAGCGCCGACATTCTGCACGACTTTGCCGAATGTCTGCGTTCAGCGGGGCTGGAGGTCGAGGCCGTTCTGGCCGATGGCCTCCTGCACCGCTGCGGCACAACGGACAGGCCCCACCGCAAGGACGGCGCGTACAAGGCTTTTCTGGACGCTCCGGCCTCCATCTGGTGGAAAAACTGGCGCACCGGCGATGAGGGAACATGGACGGCCAAGCCGGAAAAGGAATTCAGCGCCGCTCAGCGCAAGGCTCTGCACGAGCGCCTTGCCGCCGCCAAAGCCGACACAAAGGCCGAACAGGAGCGCCGCTGGAAGGCCGCCGCAAAGCTGGCCGCGAGCATCTGGAACCGTTCCCGAACCGCCGGGGACGACCATCCCTATCTGAAACGAAAGGAAGTTCCGGCCATCGGCTTGCGACAGACGGAGGACGGACGGCTTGTTGTCCCGGTTCTGGATCAATCCGGCCAGATACAGAGCCTACAATTCATCCTGCCGGACAAGCCCTCCGAGGGGACGGACAAATTCTTTCTCAAGGGCGGCAAAACGTCCAGCGGCTTTTTCTCCATTCCTGCCAAAAACGGAACCAAGGACGGCCCCTTGCTCATTGCTGAGGGCTATGCCACGGCGGCCAGTCTGCATCTGGCCACCGGATACGCGGCACTGGTTGCCTTCAACGCCGGAAATCTGGAAGCCGTGGCCCGCACAGCCCGTGCCCGGTATCCAGATCGGGAAATCCTTCTTTGCGCGGACAACGACTGCGAAACCGTCAAATCCGATGGAATGCCGTGGAATCCCGGCAAAGAAGCAGCTTCCAGAGCGGCGCGGACTATAAACGGCAAGTTGGCCATCTGCCCGGCCCATGAAGGCAAGGCAACGGACTTCAACGATCTGCACCGCCTGCGTTCTCTTGAGGCTGTCCGCTCTGCTGTGGAAGCGGCACGGAAACAGGATGTTGATTGCCCCATGCCAGAGGGCTTCTTTCTTGTGCCGGAAGGCAAACGCGCCGGACTGTACAAGCTGGACGTGAAGCCTGACGGCGAGCTGAAGGAAGTCCGCATCGGGCCTCCTCTCTCCGTGAAAGGCATGACCCGCGACAGCGAGGGCAATGAATGGGGCCTCATGCTGGAATGGGCTGACCCGGACGGCAAGAAGCACACCTGGCCCATGCCCATTGAGCTGCTCTTCCGGCAGGGCACGGACTGGTACAGCGCCCTGGCTTCCGGCGGCTGGTTCGGCAATCCCGTTGCCAGAAAAAAGCTGGTGGATTTTCTGGCCGCCGTCAGACCCGCCCGGCGTATCCGCTGTGTGCCCCGTACCGGCTGGGACAATACCGCCTACATCCTGCCGGATGTCGTCTATGGCGACACCTCCGGCGAAAGCGTGGTGCTGCAACCCGCGCATCATGGCGAGCTGTACCGAACCGCTGGAACCCTGGACGGCTGGAAGGAGATAGCCGCACTCTCCGTCGGCAATTCCCGCCTCAGTTTTGCCCTGTGCGTGGCCTTCGCCGGGCCGCTGCTCCGTCTGGCTGGTCTGGAAGGCGGCGGATTCTCGTTTGAGGGCGGTAGTTCTTCGGGCAAGACAACGGCCTTGCAGATAGCGGCCTCGGTCTGGGGCGGGCCGGAACACGTCCGAAGCTGGCGCGCCACGGACAACGGCCTTGAGAATATCGCCGTTCTGCACAACGACAATGTGCTGATTCTGGATGAAGTCGGGCAGGTCAACGGCAAGGTTCTGGCCGAATGCGCCTACATGCTGGCCAACGGTCAGGGCAAGGGGCGCTCCAGCCGCGAGGGCAATCTGCGCAAATCCCATTCCTGGCGTCTGCTCTTTCTCTCCAGCGGCGAACTCGGTCTTGCCGACAAGCTGGCTGAAAATGGGCTGAAGTCCAGAGGCGGACAGGAAGTTCGCTTTGTCGGGCTTCCCGTAGATACGTCCACGCTCACCGAGCTGCACGGCTTTCCTCATGCCGGAGCCGTGGTCAACCGCCTCAAAGAATTAACCTCTTTTCATTACGGCCACGCGGGCCGCGCCTTCCTGCGCAAATTGACCGAACCCGACACCATGACCACGGTTTTGTCCGAGCTGCACCCGGCGCTTGCCAACACGGTCAATCATCTTGTGCCTGCCGGAGCGAACGGACAGGTGCGGCGCGTGGCCCAACGCTTCGCACTTTGCGGACTGGCCGGAGGTCTGGCCGTGCAGATGGAAATTCTGCCCCCTGACTTTGACGCTCCAGGCTGTGCTGAGCGCTGTTTCCATGACTGGCTGGCCGCTCGCGGCGGAATCGGCGCTTCCGAGGACACCGCCATCCTCGCGGCTGTGCGCCTGTTCATCGAACAGCACGGAGCAAGCCGCTTTCAGGATTTGGATACCCAAATGTCCACCTGCGTCAACCGTGTGGGATTTCGGAGAAAAGGTGAAGGCGACTGCACGGAGTTCATTATTCTGCCGGAATCCTTCCGCGTCGAGGTCTGCAAGGGATTTTCCGAGCGGCGTGCCGCCCGCGTGCTGGCCGAGGCCGGATGGCTGAAGCTGTCGCAGGTGGGACGGCTCAAGTCTGAGAGACGATTGCCTGATCTGGGCAAGGTTCGAACATACATTGTGGTTTTGCCTGAAGATGACGGGTAAAAACAGTCGTTTTTGCCTGTCTCGCATGACCGGCGACAATGGCGACAGTGGCGACAAGTCAATAATGCCAAGGCATTTCCTGTCGCCAATACAAAAACGGCAACACGGATACCGGCGACGGATCGGAGACACAGACATCTGTCGCCGCTTTGCCGCTGTCGCCATTATACAAATTGCGACCGGCGACATGAATTGTGTTGGTATTCATAGCTTGTCGCCATTGTCGCCGCTGTCACCATAGAAAAACACCACAGGAGAAAAGGACATGTCCTATCTCGTCTTGCATATGGACAAATTCAAGAAAGACGCCATTCGCGGCATCCAGTCGCACAACCGGCGCGAACGCGAGAGTCATTCCAATCCCGATATCGACTACAGTCGGAGTACCGGAAATTATGATTTATGTGAAACCCCATCTTCCAGTTATGCCGAAGCCATCCAGAATCGCATTGACGACCTGCTCATGGTCAAGGCCGTGCGCAAGGACGCCGTGCATCTGTGCGGTTTGATTGTCAGTTCGGACAAGTCGTTCTTTACCCGCATCGGCAAAGACGAAACCAGACGTTTTTTTGTGGAGGCCGCAGCCTATCTCACCGAGTTTGTCGGCAAGGAAAATGTCATCTCGGCCATGGTTCATATGGATGAAAAAACGCCGCACATGCACTTCCTTCATGTGCCGGTGACGCCGGACGGGCGGCTCAGCGCCAACAGCATCTATACCCGCTCCAGTCTGAAAAAGCTGCAAACCGACTTGCCCAGCTATCTGCAAAGCCGGGGCTTTGAGATTCAGCGCGGTGTCGAGCAGAAGCCCGGTTCAGCAAAAAAGCATCTGGATACGCGGGAATTCAAGCAGCAACAGGAGGCTCTGAACAATCTGATTCTAGAATCTGAAGAGCTTGCCCAAAGTTCCCGGAAAATCCTTGATGTTCTGGAACAGCGTGAAGAAGAACTGAAAAAGAGCATTGAAATGTATGAGCAACAGGCCGAAGAGGCGGAGAAAATTCTTCGAGAAGATTCATCTCTCCCCAAGGCATCCCTTTTCAACTACCAATCCGTGCTGAAAAAAGCGTCCTTGATCATTGCGGAACTGAAAAAGGCGCTTGCCGTCACGCACATCGCTAAAAAGCAGAAAGAAAACCTGCAAATGGAAATGGAAGAGTTACGCGAAAAACAGACACGGCTTGAAACGGAATACGCGGCCCACAAGAAGCAAAGCCATGAGGAAAAGGATGAGCTGGAGGCACAGTTGAAGAAAATGAAAAGACTCATGGCGGGCTATCAGGATTTTTTGCGTCAACCGGAAATCCGCCCGCTCCATCTCGACTTTGTGGAACGCAAGCAAGCCGAACAGCTCCAGCGTCAGCAGGAAAAGGAACGACAGGAGCGCGAGCGACAGGAAGCGGAGGCCCGCCAGCAGGCCGAGCGTGAACAGCCCATCCAGCAAGAGCCGGAAGCCGTGCCGCAACGCCGTCGCTCAAGGATGCGCTGACCATCCGCCGGGAATCTCGACTCGAATGCCATCCATAGCCCACTAGGGTTTACTGCGTAAACCAGTGGGCAAGCGTGCCGCTTGACCGCCAAAAGCAAAAGACAAAACCGGGGACATACCCCCATCATCCATAGGAGAAACCACCATGACCATCACAGCCAGCCAAGTGAAGGAAATCAGACAGGAGTTCGCCAAGCTCAAGCCCGCCACTGTCACGCTGGACGGAAACCGCGCCATGACCGTGAAGCAGGCCATTTTCACCCTTGCCCCGACGCTGGAGCGGATGAAGAAGCGCGGCTTCGACACACAGGAGATTGTCGAAAAGTTGCGCGAGAAAGGGATTGAGGTGAAGGCCCAAACCCTGACCAAATATCTGACCGAGGCCAGACGGCAGCGGGAAGGCCGGAAAACGCAAAAGAGAGACACGCCCCCGCCGCCTCCGAGAGACGAACAACGCGGCAGCTTCATTGTTGCTGACATCCCGCCCGATATTCCGGATGGCGAACTGTGAACAAGAATTCACTGAAAGGAGAAACCGTCATGGCAAAAACGTACGGATACATCCGCGTATCCAGCACAGATCAGAACGAGAGCCGTCAGCGCATCGCTCTTGAACAGCAGGGCATACCGTCAGGTCATATTTTCATGGACAAAATGTCGGGCAAGGATTTTCAGCGCCCGCAGTATCAGGTCATGCTCAAAAAATTCAGACCGGGAGATCAGCTTTGCGTCACCAGCATTGACCGGCTCGGCCGCAAATATGAGGAAATTCTGGAACAGTGGCGCGTGCTGACCAAGGAAAAGCGCGTGGACATCCTCGTCCTGGACATGCCCCTGCTCGACACCAGACGCGACAAAAATCTGCTCGGCACGTTCATCGCCGATCTTGTCTTGCAGGTGCTTTCCTTCGTGGCTCAGAACGAACGTGAGAACATCCGCAGCAGACAGGCCCAAGGTATTGCCGCAGCCAAACAGCGAGGCGTGAGGTTCGGCCACAACCCACGACCGCTTCCTCCCAATTTCCCCGAAACCTACACGCTCTGGAAGGAGAATGCCATCTCGACCTCAGAAGCAGCTAAACGAACGGGTATGGCTCGTTCCACATTTCGCATTCGCGCGGAATCATTCAAAAAAGATTGTCCATAATATGTCGATAGAGTGTACCTGCCCGCCACCCGCTTGTCTGCATTTATTTAGATATTTTTAGACCATAAAATATGCCTAGTCAATTGTCTTTGGACAAACCCAGTCAGCAAAATTCCTCTTGGCGGGCAGGTACACTTAGCCGCCACCTCCCGCGAGGTGGTTATGCGTGGTTCAGCTTGAAAAAATCTCAGCCGGAGACAGCGTACTCGGCATTGATGCGCAGGAACCCGTCACCATTGTCGCTGTGCAATGGTACGGCAATGCCGTACTGAATATTACCTATAAAAACGCAAAGGGAGAACTCGGTAGCAGACTTCTTTATAGAGAGGATGAAGCTGCGTTGACATTGCAGGAAGCCCATCTTCCCTGGAGTTTTGATGCCGACGGCGCACAGTTGCGCCTTGCTTCCGAAGCATGGCGTATCCATTACGCCCATCTGTTTGATCCCTACCTCGCCATCCACACGTCTGATGTGGAGCCTTTGCCGCACCAGATTTCCGTCGTCTATCAGGAAATGCTGGGCCGCATCCCCCTGCGTTATGTGCTGGCCGATGATCCCGGTGCGGGCAAGACCATCATGACCGGGCTGTTCATCAAGGAACTCATGGCCCGTGGCGATCTCAGGCGTTGCCTCATCGTTAGCCCCGGCAGTCTGGCGGAACAGTGGCAGGACGAACTGTACCACAAATTTCATCTGCGTTTTGAAATTCTCACCAACGACCGCATCGAATCCGCCGTGACCGGCAACGCCTTTGAGGAGGTCAGCCTTGCCATCGCCCGGCTGGATAAACTGGCTCGTAACGATGCCATTCAGGAAAAATTGCGGGTAACGGACTGGGATCTCATTGTCTGCGATGAAGCGCACAAAATGTCCGCCACCGTTTGGGGCGGCGAGGTTAAAATGACCAGGCGCTTCCAGCTTGGACGGCTTCTTTCCGGCATCACTCGCCACTTTCTTCTGCTCACGGCAACGCCGCACAACGGCAAGGAAGAAGACTTTCAGCTCTTCCTCTCGCTGGTGGATCAGGATCGCTTTGGCGGCGTGGCCCGTACCGGCGCACAGTCCATCAATATTTCGGATGTAATGCGGCGACTGGTCAAGGAAGAACTGCTCAAATTCGACGGAACCCCGCTTTTTCCCGATCGCTACGCCGTTACCGTAAACTACACGCTCTCCGCGCCGGAAGCGGAGCTGTATGAAGCTGTCACGGCATACGTACAAAACGAATTCAACCGTGCGGACAACTTAAACAGTGAGCGCCGTGCCACCGTTGGTTTCGCCCTGACCATATTGCAGCGGCGGCTGGCCTCATCGCCGGAAGCCATCTACCAGTCACTGCGCCGGCGTCGTGAACGGCTGGAAAACCGGCTGGCCGAGGAGCGTCTTGGCCAACAGGCCAAAGACAGGCAAGAGAGCTTCGCCCTGTATCTTGCTGATGATTACGATGACGATCTCCCCGCCGCAGAACTTGAGGAAACCGAAGAACAGGTGGCGGACAAGGCCAGCGCCGCTTCCAGCATAGCTGAACTTGAAGCGGAGATCGCGACTCTGCAAAAACTAGAGCGCATGGCGAACGCGGTACGGGTCAGTGGCACCGACCGCAAATGGGAAGAGCTTTCCAGCCTGCTGCAAGATGAGCAGTGCATGTTCGATGCCGATGGCCTTCGCGAAAAGCTGATCATTTTTACCGAACATCGCGACACACTGCGCTATCTGGCCGATAAAATTCGCTCCCTTCTCGGCAGCGAAGAAGCCGTTGTCACCATCTACGGCGGAATGCTGCGCGACGAACGGCGCAAGGTGGAAGAACGCTTCCGGCAGGACAAGGAAGTGCGCGTTCTTATCGCTACCGATGCCGCAGGCGAAGGGTTGAACCTGCAACGCGCCCATCTCATGGTCAATTACGACCTGCCATGGAACCCCAACCGGCTGGAACAGCGTTTTGGCCGTATCCACCGCATCGGACAAACCAAAACCTGCTGGCTGTGGAATCTCGTGGCCTCCGAAACCCGCGAGGGTGCAGTGTTCAAGCGCCTGTTTGAAAAGCTGGAGCAGGAAAAGGAAGCCCTAGGCGGCAAGATATTCGACATTCTTGGCAAAGTCTCGTTCGACAATCGCCCCTTGCGGGAACTGCTCATCAAGGCCGTGCGTCGCGGCAGCGAGCAGGATGTTCAAACGCAGGTCACCCAGGCCATAGACAGCGCGTTCGACAGACAAACACTGATCCGACTGATGCAACAACACGCCCTCACGGATGACGTGATGAATGCGCACATTGTGTCCGCCATGTGGGAAAACATGGAACGCATGGAAGCGCGGCGGTTGCAACCCCATTTTATTGAGGCGTTTTTCAAGGAAGCATTCCGTACCCTCGGCGGCAAAATGTCCGCCCGTGAGAAGGGTCGCTACGAAATCACCTATGTGCCCGCCGTGGTGCGCGGACGGGACAGGCAAATCGGCTACGGCGACCCCGTGCTGCAACGGTATGAACGCATCTGTTTTGACAAAGCATACCGTATCGTGGCGGGAACCGTGCCTGCGGCCCTGATCTGCCCCGGCCACCCTTTATTGGAAGCGATGCTGGACGTGGTGCGGGAGCAATCTGCCGATTTGCTCAAGCGCGGATCGGTACTCGTTGATGAAAACGATCCGGGCCATGCCGCCCGCCTGCTGTTTTATATCGAGCATACAATACAAGACGGCACAATTCTGCCCGGCGGCGGCAGGCGTGTCATCTCGCGCAACATTCATTTTGTGGAGTTGACCGAAGACGGCGTTACCTCAAACGCGGGCTATGCGCCCTATCTCGACTACCGGCCGGTTTCCGAAGCCGAACAGGCGGCTGTTCTGAGCTATGCGGCGAAGCAGCCCTGGCTGAGCCAAAGCGTGGAAGAACGCGCCGTTGCTCATGCCGTCACCCAGCTTGTCCCTGTGCATCTTGCGGAAGTGCGAACCCATCGCGAAGCCCTCATTGAGAAGACCGAAAAAGCCGTGAAGGAACGTCTGACGGCGGAAATTCAGTATTGGGATTATCGCGCCGCCGACCTGAAAACCAGAGAAAATGCCGGAAAGCGCAACTCCCAACTCAATTCCCAGCAGGCGCAACGCCGCGCTGATGAACTGGCCGCCCGGCTGAAAAAACGTCTGGCCGAACTGGAAGCGGAGCGGAAAATATCGGCCCAGCCGCCGGTCATTCTGGGTGGTGCACTGATCATCCCCGCCGGACTGCTGGCCCGGCTGACGGACACCCCCCTGCCTGCCGCCTGTGCTGATGCCGAAGCCCGCAAAGCCGTGGAACACGCCGCCATGCAGGCCGTGCTGGACAGGGAATGCTCTCTGGGTTTTGCGCCGCGTGACGTCAGTGCTGACAAGTGCGGCCACGACATCGAATCCGTCGTGCCTGAAGCCTTGCGTAACGGCAGCCCTGGCTTGCGCTTTATCGAAGTCAAGGGCCGGAGTGCTGGCGCTGCCACCGTCACCGTCACCCGCAACGAAATTCTGACCGCCCTCAACCTGCCGGAGCAGTTCATTCTCGCCCTTGTGGAGGTGGACGGCTCCCGTACCCATACGGTGTACCTGAAGCACCCTTTTGTCAGCCCTCCCGATTTCTCGGTGGAAAGCTGCACATTCAATATCGCCGCGCTCATGCGGGACGCGCACATACTTGAGGAAGGATAGCCATGACCATGCCCAAAAAACTCATTGAAGTCGCGTTGCCGCTGGAAGCCATCAATGCGGAATCCGCGCGGGAAAAATCCATTCGGCACGGCCACCCTTCCACGCTGCACTTATGGTGGGCACGACGCCCACTGGCGGCGGCCCGTGCGGTCATCTGGTCATCGTTAGTGGACGATCCTTCATCCCACCCGGAGCTGTTTCCTACAGAGGAAGAGCAGGAAAAAGAACGGCAACGGCTACACACGCTGCTGGCCCAACTGGTGAAGTGGGAAAACTCCAATAATGAGGAAATACTGGAAGCGGCCCGTGCGGAAATCAGAAAATACATGGGCGATGAACCCCTCACTTTTCTTGACCCGTTCGCCGGGGGAGGCTCTATCCCGTTGGAGGCGCAGCGTCTTGGTCTGGAGGCTCACGCCCACGATCTGAACCCCGTGGCCGTGATGATCAACAAGGCCATGATCGAAATTCCGCCCAAGTTCTCCGGGCAGCCTCCCGTCAACCCGGAAGCAAGAAAACAACTGGGCCATGACCGTTCCTGGCCCGGCGCTTCCGGCCTTGCGGAAGATGTGCGTTACTACGGCGAATGGATGAAGCAGGAAGCCTTCAAACGCATCGGCCATCTGTACCCGAAAGTTCAGGTGCCGCTGGAACAGGGCGGCGGCGAAGCAACCGTTATTGCCTGGATATGGGCTAGAACCGTGAAATGCCCCAATCCGGCCTGTGGATGTGAGATGCCACTGGTTAGCTCTTTTGTTCTTTCCAAGAAAAAAGGGAAGGAAGCGTGGGTTGAACCGATAATTGATGGGAAAAATATTTCCTATATCGCTCACTCTGGTAATTGTCCCAAAGCCAAAGAAACAAACAAGTTAGGCAAAGGAGCAACCTTCAGATGTCCAGTCTGTGGGGCCACGACAGAAAAAAAATATATTCATGACGCCTTCATTAACAAAACAGACAGTGCTGCACTTATGGCGATAGTTGCGGAGGGTAAAAACGGAAGAATATATATTTCACCAACACTAGAACAAACGACAATAGCCAAATCCGCTGTTCCAGAATGGGAACCGGAAGCGGAAATGAATACAAAGTGTACAGATCTGGTCAGTGGACGCGGCTATGGGATTACTCATTGGAAGCAACTCTTCACTCCCCGCCAGCTTACTGCGCTAACCACCTTCAGCGATCTTGTGGCTGAGGCGCAGGCGAAAGCCACACAAGATGCCCTTGCCACAGGCATGGCCGATGACGGTATCGGGCTTGCCGATGGTGGATGCGGAGCTAAGGCTTACGGGCAGGCTGTGGGCGTTTATTTGGCGTTTGAAGTAGATCAACTTGCAAATCATTCATCTAACATATGTGGATGGAACTCCCCCAACACGCAGATGAGATCTGTATTTTCACGACAAGCAATTCCTATGACATGGGACTATGCAGAGTGTAATATATTTAGTAATTCCTCAGGAAGCTATTCCAATCTTCTAGAAAGAATGGTAAAGGGATTTTATACTCTTTGCGACAATCAATCATTTGCTAATCAGTTTGAATCACAAAAAGATTGTAAATTGTTTAATGTTATTATATCAACAGATCCTCCATATTATGATAATATAGGATATGCAGATATTTCTGATTTTTTTTATATTTGGTTACGTCAATCTATTAATTCAATTTATCCACAATTATTTCGAACCACGTTAGTACCAAAACAAGAAGAGCTAGTAGCGACTCCACATCGTTTCAATGGAAGTAATAAAAAGGCTTGTGATTTCTTTGAATCTGGAATGTTGCAGACATTTCATAAATTGCATATATATGCTCGTAACGATGCACCCATTACTATTTATTATGCTTATAAACAAATCAAAAGCTATGACAATGATAATGCTGTACAAGCCTCTACCGGTTGGGAAACGATGCTTTCCGCCATTATTAAAGCAGGCTTTGTCATTACGGGTACATGGCCCATGCGAACAGAAAAACCTGGGCGTTCTATTGAAATAGAAACCAACGCCCTTGCCTCCTCCATCGTCCTCGTCTGCCGTAAACGTCCCGAAGACGCCCCTTCCTGCACACGCCGTACCTTCATCAGCGAGTTGAAACACGAACTGCGCTCGGCACTCAAAAAACTTCAATCCAGCAATATCGCACCCGTAGACATGGCCCAGGCCGCCATCGGCCCCGGCATGGGGGTCTTTTCGCGCTATGCCAAGGTCTTGGAGGCAGACGGTTCCCCCATGACCATCCGAAACGCCTTGCAGGCCATTAATGCCGAGCTGGATGTTTATTTTTCCGAGCAGGACGGTGTACTGGATGCTGAAAGCCGCTTTTGTGTTGACCTCTACACCCAGTTTGCCTTCAACAGCATAAAATTCGGCGAAGCTGATGTTCTAGCCCGCGCCAAAAACACCTCCGTGGAAGAAATGGTGAAAATGGGTCTGGTATATGCAGAAAAGGGTACTGTTCACCTTATGGAACGAAACGAATTGCCTGAACTTGCGCAGCAAAGGGCACAGATAGACAAATGCCTGTGGCTTCTCACCCAGTATCTCACTCTTGCGATGGAAAAAGACGGTATTAACGGCTGTGCCGAAATCGTGCTTGATTTTCCCACTGAGGCCGAACGCGCACGCGATCTGGCCTATCGTCTTTTCTCTCTTGCTGAGCGCAAGGGCTGGAACAGCGAGGCCTACGCCTACAATTCACTGGTAGCCGCGTGGACGGAAATCCAGCAGCAGGTCGGCACCATACGCGAAGCTCGCCGTTATGCCACCCAAGGAACCTTGCTCTAACCTTTGCTTGCCGAGATACCGCTATGTCGCAGAATCACGAACTCGTTTCCCATGGCTTTCACTCTCTCCTTAAGGCCTTTGCGCCCTATGTGTGCGCCATGCTCAAGGCCCAATACGGCGAAAGATGGTGGGCGGATGCCGTCATGGGCAAACTGTGGGAGGAACAACGGCGCGATATGCCTGTGGATGGACCAGAAAACCAGCTGGTAGAATCACTGGATATACAGCGTTGCCTCATTCTTTTTGACCAGCACTGGAATGAGGTCTTCCGCAAGCGCCTTTCCATCGATCACCGCACATGGGCCAAAGAGCTTATGGGCGTTCGTAATCGTCTGGCTCACATCGGCGCGCAGGATTTCAGCGATGATGACACATGGCGGGCGCTGGACACCATGTCTCGCCTGTGTGATCAACTGGACGCGGAAAAGACGGAAGAAATCAGAGCCACCCTGCGCATGGCCCGCTACGGCTCGGCGAATGGTTCTACGGCTTCTCCGGCAGCTTCGCAGCCGGAGCCACGGACGAAACAGGATACCGGCATACTGGATGCCGCACCGGCTGGCTTGCCCTGTTGGCGGGAAGTCATGGAACCTCATCCTGACGTGGCACAGGGGCGTTATCGCAACGCGGAATTTGCGGCGGATTTGGCGCAGGTGGCGCGAGGCGAAGGCGCGTTTGAATACCGCGATCCTGTGGAGTTTTTTGCCCGAACCTACGTTACCGAAGGTATGGCCGGTTTATTGACCCAAGCCCTGAAGCGGGCAACGGGCAAGGACGGTGAACCTGTTGTCCAGCTTAAAACCGCCTTTGGCGGTGGCAAAACACACAGCATGCTTGCTCTGTATCACCTGCTGCGCGGCAAGGCCCCGCTGGAGAAAATTCCAAACCTCAAACCGGTGTTGGAAGGCGCTGGTCTGTCTGCCATGCCCGCCGCCCATGTGGCCGTGCTGGTAGGCACGGCCCTTGACCCCAGCCGCAGCAAACGTCCGCAGAATCTGCCCGGAGTGACGGTCAATACCCTGTGGGGAGAAATGGCATCACAACTGGCTATTTCTGCGGAAAACCCCAAGCTCTATGACTTTGTCAAAGAGGCGGATAAAAAAGGCATTTCTCCCGGCTCCGAAGCCCTCAAAAGCCTCTTTGATGCCTGCGGCCCCTGCCTGATTCTCATGGACGAGCTGGTGGCTTATGCCAAGCGTATCTACGGCGTCTCCGGCCTGCCAGCGGGCAGTTTCGACAACTTCATCACCTTCATACAGGAAATAACCGAGGCCGCACGGGCCAGCAGGAACAGTCTGGTAGTAGCCTCCATACCGGAGTCAGATATCGAAGTCGGCGGAGAAGCGGGCACAATCGCACTGGAAGCCATTGAACACACCTTTGGACGCATGGAAGCCATCTGGAAACCGGTGGCAGCAAACGAAGGCTTTGAAGTGGTACGGCGCAGGCTCTTTCTGGATTGCAAAAACCCTGCCGCGCGAGAAATGGTGTGCGCTCATTTCAGCGCCATGTACCGTGAAAACCCTACGGACTTCCCGCTTGAGGCCAGGGAAGTAGAGTACCGAAACCGGCTTCTGGCCTGCTACCCCATCCACCCCGAAGTGTTCGACCGCCTGTATGAAGACTGGGCCACGCTGGAGCGCTTTCAGCGTACGCGCGGCGTTCTGCGCCTCATGGCCGCCGTAATCCATGAATTGTGGATGGGAAGCGATGCGGGGCTGCTCATCATGCCCGGTTCGTTACCGCTGGATGTGCCCAATGTGCGCGACGAACTCACCCGTCATTTACCGGAGGGCTGGAACAGCCTTGTGGATCGTGAGGTGGACGGCAAACGCTCCGTGCCGTGGCAGCAGGACAAGACGGTTATGCGCTACGGGAAAGTACTGGCATCACGGCGCGTGGCCAGAACCGTCATGCTGGGCAGTGCCCCCACGGTGCGCCAGCAGAACGTGCGCGGCGTGGAAGCCTCACGCATACGTCTTGGCGTGGTTCAGCCCGGCGAGCAGATCGCTGTTTTCAACGATGCGTTGTCTTCTCTGCAAAACAGCCTTGCTTATCTGTATTCCAGCCCCTCGGCTGACCGTTTCTGGTATGATACACGGCCAACATTGCGCAAAACCGTGGAAGATAGGGCCACGCAAATTCCGGCATCGGAAGTGGAATGCGAAATAGAACGGCGGTTAAAAAAATTACGGCGTGAAAATCCGTTTGCCGGGGTTCACACTTGTCCTGCCTCATCTCTGGATGTGCCGGACGAACAGTCCGTACGTCTGGTGGTTTTGCGCCCGACTGATGGCTTTACCTCGTCCACTCAGGACTGTGCTGCTATGAATACGGCGACAGACATGATGGAACACAGAGGCACTTCGCCGCGTTCCTATCGCAATATGCTGATTTTTCTTGCACCGGATCAGGGGGCCTTGCCCGCACTGGAGCAGGAAGTCCGGCGTTATCTCGCATGGGTTTCCATCAAAGATGATAGTCAGGATTTGAATCTGGATGCGGCCCAGAACAGGGAAACAGAAAATAGTCTCAAACGCAGTCATGAGACGGTAGATCTGCGCCTGAACGAAACATGGTGTTGGCTGCTGGTACCGTCCGTTGACCGCGCGGACATGAAGACGCTGGAGTGGGAAAAAACACGCATCAGCGGGTCGGCAGATACACTCATCACTCGCGCTGCTCACAAGCTGATCCAAAACGAAGCCGTTATCAAGGAATGGGCGCCTGCTTTACTTCTGATGGAACTGGATGATTTGCTTTGGCGTGGGGTAAATCATTTGCAGATCAAGCAGTTGTGGGACTACCTCACCACCTATTGCTACCTGCCGCGCCTTGCCGGCTACAACGTGCTGGAAAAAGCTATTCAGAGAGGGCTACAATCAGAAGAATATTTCGCCTACGCCGCAGCCGTGGGAGAAAACCGCTATATCGACCTTAAATACAATCAGTCGACCCCAATCGACCGAAGCGGCTTTCTTGTGCGGGTGAATGTAGCCAGGGCGCAAATTGAACGGGAACAGGCAGAGCGACTCCATGAACCCGCTGAGGGAGAATACGGTACGGGTGTGGATAATGCGGGAAGGTCAATTTCCGGGCTTCAGAAAGGCAGCGTACCCGTTGGGGACACGCAGGGAACAGTAACGGGTACGCCTCCAGCCCCTTCCGTCACGCCTAAAAGCACGCGCTTTTTCCTGTCCGCACCGCTGGATACCACTCGCGTCAACCGCGACGTGCAACGCATCCTTGAAGAGGTCATTTCCCAGATCACAATGGAAAGTAGTGTGAGGCTGAGCCTCAAGCTAGAGGTGGAAGCCTTCGCGCCCAATGGCGTACAGCCGCAGACCGTGCGGGCCGTTTCAGAGAACTGCCGGACGCTGAAGATTGATAATTTTGGCTTTGAGGAAGGGTAACACAATCAAATAGTTATAATATAAATTAACCATTAGTGGGATATGTGCAGAAGCGAGTACCATATCCCTCGTCCCTTCCCTTGCATGGTAAGTTGCCCATTGGCCACCAGCTTGCGAAAATGCTCTTTTAGAGTATTTCGACTTGCTCCAGTAAGAATGACCATATCCTTGACAGTCACACGTCCATGCTCACGGGCATAGTCCAGAATTTTCAAAGAAAGCTCCGGTAGGGCGGCCATAACAATATGCTCCTGCTCCATCTTTCTTTCAAGGCGCTTCATCTGCTGGTGCAAGGCACGGAGGAAGAAAAGCAGCCAAGGCTGCCAGTCTGGCGAATCCGTTCGGAGGCTCATCTGTGTTTGTCGCAAGGCGAGATAATAGCTCTCTTTGCTGTTCTCTATGACGCTTTCCAATCAACTGTAGGGCGTATAGACATACCCACACCGAAGCAGCAAAAGTGTGGTCAGAATGCGGGAGAGCCTGCCGTTGCCGTCCTGAAAGGGATGAATGGCCAAGAAGTATACGGCAAACATGCCGATAATGAGCAAGGGGTGAAGCTCCCGTGCGTCAAACGCGGTATTTGTCCGCTCCACAAGCTCCTGCATGAGCCGGGGCGGGTCAAAGGGCGAGGCGGTTTCAAAGACAATGCCTATTTGTCGCCCGTGAGCGTCGAAAGCGGCCACACTGTTAGGAGCATGTTTATATTGACCCCGATGGCGCTCGTCTTTGTCGCTGTGGCGGAGCAAGTCCCGGTGAAGTTGGCGGATATGATTTTCTGTCAAAGTAATATGTTGCCACGCCTGAAAAACCTGTTCCATGGTTTCCGCGTACCCGGCCACTTCCTGCTCATCGCGCGTGGTAAAGGTATGGATGGAAAGGTTTGCCAGCAGAGTTTCCACGTGGCGGTCAGAAAGTTTGCTGCCCTCAATACGCGTGGAGGATCCTACGCTTTCGATGGTGGCCACCCGGCGCAGGGCGGTAAGCCGTTCCGGAGCCAGAGTACCCAACGCCTTCCATGCGCCCTTGAATTCGTCAATTTGGGCGATGAGTCGGAGCATCTCCGGGGTGATGTTCAGGGTATCTACCGTAACCATATCCACAAATTCACCCAAAAACATCCATTTCGTCAAGCCGATCATTCATCCGAAGCAGGGAGAGGCTGCGGTAAACCCTGTTTCTGGCTGCTTCGTTCAATGCTCTTCCGCATACGCTTTATCCACTGCCGCCCGGATAAACGCATCAAAGCTGATTTTACCGATCGTATAGTCGCGGATGATCTCAATACCCCGCCTGGTTGGCTCATAGCCCTCGAACATATTTGAATCGATGGCCGCCGCCGCACTCTCCCATGCATCCAGTGAGGGAAAGGGGACGCCCATAATCAGGGCAATCGCATGAATAACTGTATCTTGTTGAAACCGCTGAATATTCACTTTAGTGATATCAAAAATTATCCTGCAAATTCAATATATTATAGGCTTTATCCGATTACCCTTCGCCCATAATGGTCAGGGCTTCACGGTTTATGGATATGGGAGTATAAGGCATTCTTGCGGCTCCTTGGCGCTTGTTCCCTGTCATAGCAGGCGGAATTTGAGGCGGCAAGCGAGTGTGTACGAGGCCCTGAATTGATAACTGTTCCTGCAAAGATAGACCATCTGGCCAGAAATTTTACGTCCCTTCGCAAAGTCTGCATGAATCTGCTTCGTTCAGCCAAGGTAGACAAGAAAACCCTAAAATCCACGGCTCGCAAAGCGCTCATGTTTCTTCAATTTGCCTTTGAGCTCCTTCGCCAATCGGGACTTCTTGAGCGGGAAAGTCTTACGTGATTTTGCCTTGGACTGTGGACAGGACCAGATTGATTGCTATATTATTCTTAGCTGAAGTTTCCGCTGACTTCCAGAATAACCGGAAAACTATAGGAAACAAATGGACATCCAAAGACAATTTGTAGCGACTCTGACATCAGAAATAGGCATGCTTGATGCTGTTTTGTTCGAGAAGCTTTGCCATCATCTCATCTGCGCCATCGAGAAAGACCAGTCCCTTATCTATCGGGGCAGCAACTTCGACGGTAAGCCTGTCGGTTACACAGTTGATTCTTTCTCATTCGGTGGCAAACTAACAGGAGAATATTCGACCGATAAGGCTTATTTCAAATCTCCTTATACTAAGCCTGCCCACGATACAAACCACGCCCTTGGCCGAGCTTCTGGCCCAATCGAAAAACTTTACCTGCTCTCCAACCAAGTTTGCCCCAATGGCCATTTCCCTGACGTTGAAGCAGCTGTAAAAAATGCGGATCCTGATTGTAGAATCTGTGAACCCATAATTTTTGATGCAAGAAAAATCGCGGAAGAGATTGTCAGGCTCATTCCGGAAAAGTCTCTACTGGCAGATGTTGTCTTTGAATGTTTGCCACAGTCGAAGAATCTATACCTCTATTATGAATATAGCCACGCTATGCCTGGTGTACCATATGATTACATTTTTGATGAGCGTGAAGATAGTTTAATAGACAAAATCAAAAACAACCCAATAACTGTCATTACTGGAATAAGCGGCATTGGCAAATCCTATCTGGCAAGGAGTGTCGCAGAGAAGCTGGAAGGCTTTGATAACAGATTATGGCTATTTCAGGATGATATGGACAAAAATGTTCAGTTTCAATCTTTTCCTGTTAAAAGGCTCGCAGCTTCCCTCAATATCGCAAATCTGTTCAATAAAACAAAAACTCTGCTGATTATCGATGGCTGGAATCAGAGGCTGGATTTGCAATTGTTCTCGGAGCTAAAAGCCGGATTTGAAATAGGCAGTAAGATCGTCATTACTTCACAAATTCGACCACAGCCAGAACTTGGCCTGTTTTCAGTCAACTCAACGCCGGAAAGGCTTGCATACAAAATACTCACGCGCGATGTTTCCACCCCAGCCAGCTCAGAAGAACATGTCCAGACCATCATAAAAACCTCTGGAGGCCATCCCCTACTTATGTCTATAGTTAATGGCATGCTCAGGCACGGTGAGGGGGATTTTAAAGCCTTATCTGAAGACTCTGCATTCTGGCCACAATATGAAGACAGCGATAATGTGGAATTGTGCATCCTCCAGAGAATTCTGCCAAAGGCGGGAATAGAAGGGGAACTGGCTATTTTCAAATGGCTTGACCTACAATCGGTAGACAAAGAACTTGCTAAGACACTTTGCGGCATCGGCCCATTGCAAAAACTGATAAACCGCAATTTCTTTCAGGAAGAAAGAAATGAGATTCTTTATTTCCATGATTTAATCTTTGCTTTCCTACGATCTTCAGCTCTCTCTGGGGAGGATCCGACCGAAAAATTCCTCTCCTTTTTTAGTAGCCATTTGAATGTCGCAGATTACCATTTTCAGAGATCCGTCCAGATGGCATCGACTAGAATCAGAGAATTGTGTGAAAACCAGAAGACTGTCCCCGATCTTGTTCATTATCTTTATCTACTAGCCAAAAATAATAAACTGAATCCTGAGAAAGTTCTCCAACTCTGCAAATATGATCTGCGAATCCATCCGAATGATAGAATCGCAATTGAATGCATCCTAGAGGCACGCGAGGTCATCAGGTATTGTTCATCCTATCCTGTTGAAATTGACAAAAATTTTGACTGCGACACAATCGCGCAAATTGACTCAATGCTTCCAAATATACCGGAATCAGAAACGCTTCGGCACGTCCTATTGCACCACAAGGGAAAGGCGTTAAAACGGCAAGGAAGATCGACGGAAGCGCTGGAGGCGTTTAATCAAGCCTATGTCACGGACAATGCTCCTGAAACTGCGTTACAGCTTGCGCGATTGCATACGGATAAAGATGTCAAAAGAATGCTTTATATGGATATCATGCAAAGATTTATTGCCAATCCAGCAGGCATTGCCATAACCGTTGTCCTAGCCGCCTTCAGTGAAGGAGCCAGCCGTCTGTCTGCCGAAGACTTGGAAGATCCGACACTTCAAGATGCCTTTATTCTTGCAATCCAGATGTCCAACGCTGAAGGATTTCTACAAACCTTTCAGGCGATAGATGGTTTTGGTGGTAGACTCTGGTACACTCATCCTGAAGTCCTAATAAAAATTGAAATATCCTTACAATTACCTGGCCAGCAAAAATTAGGAGAGCAGGACAAATTCACAATTGCCCAAGCTCTGAAAACTATTGCTAAGGCCCATAATGAAACAGGTTCATCGCAAAAGGCCGAAGCATTTCTGAGCCGCGCCAGCGAATATTACGAAGCACTCTCCACTACAAAAAAAGAATTCTATCTGACTCATATTGCCGAATTCTGGCTGTTGAAAAATATGCCGGAAGAAGCGATTAAACTTTTAAGCGGATTTCTCTCGGAAGGGAAGAAAGATTGTCAGCCTCATTTTTACCATAGATATGCTCAGGCACTCTTCCAAGTAGGTGAGCTAGAGGAAGCTCTCTCACAGATAGAAATAGCCCTTTCGCTCAACAAGAACCAGCGCTTTCAATCCGCTTTTCTTGAAACCCGAGCGAATATCTTCATGAGTATGAAACGTCTTGAAGAAGCGCGATCTTCTCTTGGAGAAGCTATCATGCTGACTGAAGGCAAATATAAACAACAGCTTTGCAAAAAGCTGGCTAGCTTTTGATATGTTTGCATGGCGTCTTAGAGAGCTGCATTAAGTCTGAATATCCACTATTCCGAAGTTTTCTTGTACCCATCATAGCAGGTGTGATTCGAGGCAGCAAGAGAGAAAGCGTGCGTAAGACCTCGAATAAGGGGCGTACAGACCAGAACTCCGTTAATAATTCCAGTTTGTTGGTACGGACGTTGGTATAAAAAATTTTAATATTTTTTATTTACATAAAAACAAATAGATACATTCATAATCTGTTCTCCCCTTCGCACCATAAGAAAGCAAGCGGGCTGACAGAGCAATCTGTCGGCCCGTTTTTTTGTATTCTCCGTAAGTTCTCTTCAGGAAGAATGGCTCGACGCAGCCTCTTGGGTAGGGGCTATTGCTCAAGGCGAGCAAGAGATGTGCAACGAATCGGTTTTGATTGGAAAGTATCTTACTCGTACTTGGACAAAAGAATCTTGTTGCAAGCATAGAATCGAAGTAGATCGCTATCGTTACAGTTTTCCAACTGTGCAAGCAGAACTTTCCTGATGCCTTTCGGAGAGCGTCTAATCTCCTCAAGCGCGAACAATTCTTTCACACGAAGAGACAATGCAGAAGCTATTTTTTCCAAGGTTGATAAAGTCGGATCGCTGAGTCCTCGTTCGATAGATTTGATGTGCCGCAAGGACAAACCGGATTTTTCCGCTAATTGTTCTTGTTTCAATTTTCGTGAGAGGCGCAGCAAACGAATCGTTATCCCAAAAGATTTTTGACAGTTACCCATAGGCTCCTCCAATGGAGGAGAATAGCCTTGACCTGATAAGATTGTTAGCAACTATACTAGATTTAACAGTCAAAAATAGAAAATATACATTCTATTCTCTCATTCATGCTATACCGTTCTTGAGTTTTGTCTTGCCGGGAAAGTCAGTTTCAATTCTTCTCCTGAGAAGCTTCTCAAAGGATTGACGGCTTTTCAGGATCGGGCTATTTTCATGCATATACATGGAGTTTCTATGGAGTCCCTCACGAAGGAATACGCTTCTCCTGTCTGCGTCTGTATGCAGCTCCGCAAAGCCGGGCGTGTTGTTACGCAGATTTACGATCGCTGCCTACGTCCCGTGGGCATCCGGGGAACACAGTTTGCGCTGCTGAAACGGATCGCCTGTATGCGTCGGCCGTTCATCACGGATATCGGCAAGGTACTGTGCATGGATCAGACCACGGCGACCCGGAATATCGGGCTGTTGGAGCGGGCGGGGTTTGTTGCCGTTGGCGTGCATCCTGACGATGCCCGGAAGAAGGTGGTGGAACTGACGCCAGAAGGGCAGGCCAAGCTGGAGGAAGCCTTTCCCCTGTGGGAAGAGGCGCAACGGGAAATCAGGGAATACCTCGGCGACGACAGACTGGGCAATCTGTGCTCCCTGCTTCAGGTTCTGAGCGATTTCTCCAGCGAATGAAGGTTTTTTCCTGCTCCATGTACATCCTCAATAAAGGATAAAGGAGGCTTTTTATGAACGTACTGCTTATCAACGGCAGCCCGCACAAGAAGGGCTGCACCTACACCGCTCTCAGCGAAGTGGCAGGACAGCTTGAGAAAAACGGCATCGGATCGAATATCGTGCACATCGGCTCGAAGCCCATTCGGGGCTGTATCGCGTGCGGCGCTTGCCGGGAAACCGGGCTGTGCGTGTTTGACGACGATCCGGTCAACGAATGCTCAGGGCTCTTGAAGGCGGCGGATGGCCTTGTCGTGGGCTCGCCCGTCTACTATGCGGCTCCCAACGGCGCGCTGTGCGCTTTCTTGGACCGCCTGTTCTATATGAAAAGCGGAGCCTATGCCTACAAGCCCGCTGCCGCCGTGGTCAGCTGCCGCCGTGGCGGGGCCAGCGCGGCTTTTGATCGCCTGAACAAATATTTTACCATTTCCTGTATGCCCATCGTGTCCTCGCAGTACTGGAACTCCGTGCACGGCAACACGCCGGAGGAAGTGAGGCAGGACAAGGAGGGGTTGCAGATCATGCGGACGCTGGGCGAGAACATGGCGTGGCTGCTCAAGTGCATTGAGGCCGCCAAGGGGACCGTGCCCTATCCGGTGCGGGAGCCGTGGACACCCACGAATTTCATCCGTTAGGCTTAACCGCAAACACGACGACGGGTTCGCGCAAGCGGATCTTCGATACGGGCCCGCATTCCTCGGAGTGCGGGCTCTGCCGTCATGAAAACGAAACAGAGATATGCTTTTGTGGCTCCCGGCTGGAATAGAATGCCGTTCTCTGTGGGATGATGATTTTTCGGGAGCAGAGCGGACAAATGGCGAGGCGGATTGGATCGCTTCCCAAGATATCGTTTGCCGTCTGGGGAAAAGAGCGCTACTGGATTCTAACACGTCAACGTTACGATTCTGTGACAATGCCGGTATGATAGGTTCCCCAAGGGGAACCGCCCGGGACAAGAGGGAAAGGGGCGGCACATGGCGGAGAAAGAACGCGCTTCTCGGCAGGTCATCGTTATTTCATTGATCACGGCGGCCTGTTTGATCGGCGACTCGATGCTGTACATCGTGCTGCCCATCTGTTTCACTCAGGCCGGGCTGTCCTCCCTATGGGAAGTGGGGATTATCCTGTCGGTCAACCGGCTGGTGCGGCTCCCGCTCAATCCGATGGTAGGCTGGCTGTACCGCCATATCAGTGATCGGACCGGCATTTTCATCGCCACGGTACTCGCCACCATCACCACCTTCAGTTACGCCTTTGCGGACGGCTTTGCCGTCTGGCTTCTTCTGCGCTGCCTGTGGGGTATCGCATGGACACTGTTGCGGCTTGGCGGCTTCTATTGCATCCTGAATGTATCGTCCGACGATAATCGCGGCTATTTCATGGGGTTGTATAACGGCCTGTACCGGATCGGCAGTCTGGCGGGGATGCTCCTCGGCGGGATTTTCGCGGACTGGCTCGGTTTTTCCATGACGTGCATGTTGTTCGGCGCGTGTACCGCCGTGACCATTGTTCTCGGGCTCATCTATGTGCCGCGCGGAAACAGCGGCGTCCCGGCCGGAACGCAAGCCGAGGAGCGGCCTTTGACGTGGCTGTGGAAAGACGGCACGGTCCTGTGGGTCATGGCGACGGGGCTTGTCGTGGCGCTTATCTATCAAGGCCTGTACGCCTCCACGCTCAGCGAGCTCATCCGTATCCATTTCGGGAGCAGCGTTACCCTGCTCGGCGGGGTGGTCGTGGGCGCGGCAACGCTCGGGGGTGTCCTGCAAGCCATCCGCTGGGGGTGGGAGCCGTGGCTGGCTCCGGGGATCGGCGTATTGTCCGATCGCCGCTTCGGTCGGCAATCCATGATGGTTGTCTCGCTGGCGTTCGGGGTGGTCGTGTTCGGGCTCGTCGCCTTGAGCCTGCCCCTGCCTTTGTGGCTCCTTGCGTTGATCGGCATCCAGCTTACGGGGACGTCACTGACCACGATAGCCGATTCCGTGGCTTCGGATACGGCTTCCGTACGGGGAGGGCGGGTATTCATGATGTGGTACTCGTTCGCCGTGGATCTCGGTGCGGCGATCGGGCCGATCCTCGCCTACATGCTCAATGACATGTGGGGGATGGATACGGCTTATGCGGGCACGGCGGTCCTTCTGCTGATCCTTGCCGTGAAGTGGTACTGGTCGGCTCCGCTGCTCAAACCCTTTGTCCGGCGCTCCGCCTGACGGGAAATACGCCTTCCGGCGCGCGGCCGTTTTCATTGTCTTGGGGCTCGGTGCTTCCCGTGAAATCCCTTTCTTGCCGATAGCTCCCACTGCCTATCAATAATCTACAATCCCGCTTCCGGTTTGTCCGGAGCGGGATTTTTTTGTATGTATTTGGGACTCGTACATTGTTATTATTTGGGATTTATTATCTTTTTTCTGCTTTGTAGCATAATCTCCGCACAACCGTCTCTTCTTTTCTCCACGATCGACAAAAAGCGGACACGCCCGCGTCACACGGCTCCTCCACTATGCGCCCAACGACAAGTGAGGAGTTCAACATGATCCACATAGATACTCTCAGCAAAACATTTTCAGGCGGAAAGGGGCTTGACCGGGTCAGCCTGCACATCAAGCCCGGCGAAATGGTAGCGCTCATCGGCTCGTCCGGCTCCGGAAAATCGACCCTGATGCGCCATATCGCGGGGCTCATGCCCGGCGACGCCGGCGGCGGGCGGATCGAGGTCGCGCAGCACCTCATTCAGGACAGGGGAGTGATCAGCCGCGACATCCGAACCATGCGGGCGGAAATCGGCATGGTCTTCCAGCAGTTCAACTTGGTAGATCGCATGTCCGTGTTGCGCAACGTCATGCTCGGCGCGCTGTCGCGCACGGCGCTGTGGCGCAGCCTGCTGGGCTTCTTCCATGAAGAGGACGCCCGGCTTGCCTACAAGGCGCTGGCCCGCGTCGGCATCATGGAAAAGGCGCATCAGCGCACTTCCAACCTCTCCGGCGGGCAGCAGCAGCGCGCCGCCATTGCCCGCGCCCTTGTGCAGCGCGCCCGCGTCCTGCTGGCGGACGAGCCCATTGCCTCGCTTGATCCGGAATCGTCCCGCAACGTTATGGAAACGCTGCGCGATCTGAACCAGAAGGACGGGCTCACCGTGCTCGTGACCCTGCATCAGGTCGACTACGCGCTGTCCTTCTGCCCCCGCACCATCGCCTTGAAGCATGGCCGGGTCGTGTACGACGGGCCGAGTGCGGAACTGACCCCCGCCTTCCTCAAGCGCCTCTATGGTACGGAATGCGACTCCCTGTTCGCCCGCCCGGAAAGCGACATCCGGCGGAATCCGCCCCTGACGCAGGTTCAAGTGGCCTAACCCTCAACAACAAGGATTTGCCATGTTTTCACGTTTCCTGATCGCCGTTGCGGCGGCGGTCGTCGTCCTTGGCGGTTCCGTTTGTGCCAACGCTGCGGAAGTCCTGAACTTCGGCATCATCTCCACGGAATCCTCCCAGAACCTCAAGCAATTGTGGGACCCCTTCCTCGCCGACATGGAAAAGGCCACCGGCTTCAAGGTCAAGGCGTTCTTCGCTTCGGACTACGCCGGGATTATTGAGGGGATGCGCTTCAAAAAGGTCGATCTCTGCTGGATCGGCAACAAGGGGGCCATCCAGATGGTGGATCGTTCCGACGGTTCCGTTTTCGCCCAGACCACGGCGGCGGACGGTACGGACGGCTACTACTCCCTGCTTGTGGTGAACAAGGAGAGCCCGCTCAAGAGCGTGGACGACGTGCTCAAGAACGCGGCTGGGCTTCGTTTCAGCAACGGCGATCCAAACTCAACCTCCGGGTTCCTTGTGCCCGGCTACTACGTGTTCGCCAAGAACAACGCCGACCCGAAGAAGATTTTCAAGAACGTGGTTGCCGCCAACCATGAGTCCAACGCGCTCGCCGTCGCCAACAGGCAGGTGGACGTGGCGACCTGCAACAACGAAGCCATCGGCCGTCTCGAAATCGCCCATCCTGAAAAGGCCGCGCAGATCCGCGAAATCTGGCGCTCGCCGCTCATCCCGAGCGATCCGCTGGTGTGGCGCAACAGCCTTCCCGAAAGCACGAAAAAGAAGATCGCCGATTTCATCTTCGGGTACGGCGTGAAGGGTGATGTGGCCCACGCCAAGGCCATCCTCGAAAAGCTCCAGTGGGGGCCGTTCAAGCCCTCGACCAACGCCCAGCTGGTTCCTCTCCGTCAGCTCGAACTGTTCCGCGAAAAGAGCAAGCTGGAGGCCAATGCCGAGATGCCTGCGGCGGAAAAGGCCGAGCGCATCAAGAAGATTGACGAAGCCCTCGACAAGCTGTCCCTGTAATACGCTTCGGCGGCGCGGAGGTTCCCGCGCCGCTTTTTCCCGGCGGGCCCGTACCGCCGGTTTTCCGAAAGGATTGCCATGAGTTCCGAATTTGTTCTGTCCCCTCCGCGCAAGCGCCCTATGGAACTGCTGCGCCTCGTGGGTTGGGCCGTCGCGCTGGCGTTTCTCGTCTGGTCGTGGCGGGGGGCGGAAATGCGCCCCATGACCCTGATTACCGAGTCGGGCAATATCCTCACGCTGATCAAGGATTTCTTCCCGCCCGACTTCACGGACTGGCGGCTGTACGCCACGGAAATGGTCGTCACCCTGCAAGTCGCCATCTGGGGCACGCTGCTCGCCGTGGTCTGCGCCGTGCCGCTCGGCATCCTGTCTTCCGACAACATCGTGCCGTGGTGGGTCTACCATCCCGTGCGCCGCCTCATGGACGCCGCCCGTGCCATCAATGAAATGGTGTTTGCCATGCTGTTCGTGGTCGCCGTGGGCCTTGGCCCCTTCGCGGGCGTGCTGGCTCTGTGGGTACACACCACGGGCGTCCTCGCCAAGCTGTTCTCCGAGGCCGTGGAAGCCATAGAGCCGAGCCCGGTCGAAGGCGTGCGCTCCACGGGGGCCTCCTTCCTTGAGGAAGTCGTATACGGCGTCATCCCGCAGGTTTTCCCACTGTGGATCTCCTATTCGCTGTACCGCTTCGAGTCCAACGTGCGCTCCGCCACCGTCGTGGGCATGGTCGGCGCGGGCGGCATCGGCATGGTGCTGTGGGAGCTGATCCGCAGCTTCGCTTTCGAGCAGACCTGCGCCGTCATGGCCCTCATCGTGCTGGTCGTGGTGGTCTTCGACATGCTCTCGCAGCAGCTGCGGAAGAGGGTGCTGTAATGCCCGCCCGCTATGCCGTGTACTACGCGCCTTCGGCGGGCGATGCCCTGCATCAGGCGGTGACCCCGCTGCTGGGGCGTGATGCCCTCGGGGGCCTGAATGTGCCGCAGGCGACGCCTCCGGGTGTGAATCCCGTTTTCTGGAAGGGGATCACCCGCGTTCCCGCCCATTACGGATTGCACGCGACGCTCAAGGCCCCCTTCGAACTCCGCCATTCGGGGATGGACAGCCAGCTGTTGCGCTCCACGGGTGAAGTGGCGTCCCGCTTCCTTCCCTTTGAAATTCCGTCTCTGTCCCTCGCCTATCTGGGCAAGGAGGAAAAAGGCTTTTACGCGCTCGTTCCCTCGACGAAATGCTCTCTGCTGTCCTTTCTGGAGCGCGCCTGTGTGATGGATCTGGATGCTTTCCGGGCTCCCCTGAAAACCGAGGATGTGGCCCGGCGCGGCCATCTGTCCCTTGAGGAACGCAGCAACCTGTATATGTGGGGCTACCACCGCGTCCTTGATTCGTTCCAGTTCCACATCACGCTGACCGACGGCATTGCTGACGCGGGATTGCGTGCGCTTGTGGGCGCGGGCCTGCGAAAGGCGCTGGAAGGCGTGCTGGACGCTCCGCTTCGTATTGATGCCCTGACCCTTTTCAAACAGGAAAACCGCAACCGGCCCTTTTCCGCCGTGGCGCGGCTTCTGTTCGCCAACGTACAGACTGCACGGGAAAAAGCATGATGTCTCTCACCGTTCGACAAGAAAGGATGCGGCTGTTGGCCCTCGCATCCGTGGAGCGTCTCGAAGCGGGGCTCTCCGCCATTACGCCGCCGGATTACGAGGTAGTCCGCGGGCCGGAAACCGGGCTGGTCATGATCCGGGGCCGCGTGGGCAACACCGGCGATGCCTTCAATGTGGGCGAAGCGCTTGCGACGCGCTGCGTGGTCTCGTTGAAGGACGGCTGCCTCGGGTATGCGTGGGTTCTGGGCGAGGATGCCCGCCGCGCCGAACTTGCCGCCCTGTACGATGCCCTCTGGCAGCGGGAGGGTTATGCGGAAGCCCTTGATCGGGAACTGCTCCCCGAGCTGGAAGCGGAACGCGCCCGCCGGGTGCGGGAGGATGCCGCCGCCGTCGAGCCTACCCGTGTTGATTTCTTTACGCTTGTCCGAGGAGAAGACTGATGCCGGCCTTTTCTCAGCCCGTATTCGATATGCAGCGGGTGTTCCGCGTTGTGCTCGACGCCATGTCCCGTCCCGCGCGGCTTTGCCGCCTGCCCGTATTCCCGCAGTCCGTGCCGGACGGCCTTTCGCCCGTACTGGCGGATCTTGCCCTGACCCTGTGCGACGGCGAATCTCCGCTCTGGCTCTCTCCGGGCCTGCGGAAGGATGGAACGACAACGTGGCTCCGTTTCCACTGCGGTTGTCCGATCGTCGAAGAGGCGGACAAGGCGGCCTTCGCGCTGGTGGCGGACGTTGCCGAACTGCCGCCCCTGTCCGCTTTCGCGCAGGGCGTTCCCGCCTATCCCGACCGTTCCGCAACCGTCCTGCTTGCCGGTCTGGCCTTTGATGCGGGAACCCGTTTCCGTGGTTCCGGCCCCGGCATCTGCGGGGAACGTACCTTCACCTGCACGTTGCCCGAAGGTTTTGCGGAACGGTGGCGCGAGAACACGTCGGGCTTTCCGCTCGGCGTGGACATGCTGTTGTGCGGCGCCGGCGGCGTGGCCGGTCTGCCGCGCACCACGCGCCTTGAACGTCTGCCTCAGGAGAGTACGTCATGTATGTAGCGGTCAAAGGTGGGGAAAAGGCCATTTCCGCCGCCCACGAACTCCTTCGCCGGGAAGGGCGGGGCGACCCCTCCGTCCCCGCTCTGGGGATCGAACAGCTGATCGGGCAGTTGCGGCTTGCCGTGGACCGGGTCATGGCCGAAGGCTCGCTGTACGACCGGGATCTCGCCGCGCTGGCCATCAAGCAGGCGCAGGGCGATTTGCTCGAAGCCGTATTCCTCGTCCGCGCCTACCGGACCACGCTTCCCCGGTTCGGCAGTTCGCTTGCTGTGGACACGTCAGCCATGCGCGTGCTGCGGCGCATTTCCGCCACGTGGAAGGATCTTCCCGGCGGGCAGATCCTTGGTGCGACGTTCGACTATACGCACCGACTGCTGGATCGCACCCTCTCCCGCGCTGAAGCCGGAGCCGCCGAATCTTCTCCTCTTCCACTAGAACCTGATACGGATTCCCCGCTCGGCGGGCCGTTGCCGCGTGCGCTCGACGCGCTGGTTGCGGAAGGGCTGCTCGAACGGCCCGCGCCGTCGGAGGACGATGCCTGCCGCGACATCACCCGCCAGCCTCTGGAACTGCCCGCCGATGCCCCGGAGGATCGCGGCGTGCGCCTTCAGGCGCTGGCCCGCGCCGACGAAGGGTTTCTGCTCGGCATGGCCTACTCCACGCAGCGCGGCTTCGGTGCGGTACATCCCTTCACCGGAGAACTGCGCCGGGGATGGGTGGAAGTGTCCTTTTTCTCCGAAGAGCTCGGCTTCGATGTCGTTATCGGCGAAATCGAGCTGACCGAATGCGAAACCGTGAGCCGCTACACCGGGACGGCCCGCCCGCCGTGCTTCACGCGGGGCTACGGGCTGGTTTTCGGCAACAACGAGCGCAAGGCGCTGTCCATGTCCATCACGGATCGCGCCCTCCGCGCCAAGGAACTGGATGAACCCGTCGTCGGCCCGGCGCAGAACCCCGAATTCGTGCTCCTGCACGGCGACAACGTGGACGCCTCGGGCTTTGTCCAGCACATCAAGCTGCCGCACTACGTGGACTTTCAGGCCGATCTTTCCCTTATCCGCGGCTTGCGCGCCAAGCGGCAGAACGACAAGGATATCTAGATGTCACAGACCGACGTTTGCGCGAGCGCGCCGCTTGAGGGCTATGCGTTCGCCTATCTTGACGAAACGACCAAACGCATGATCCGGCGGGGGCTCCTCAAGGCCGTGGCCATCCCCGGCTATCAGGTGCCGTTCGCCAGCCGCGAGATGCCCATGCCCTGCGGGTGGGGGACCGGCGGGATTCAGGTTACCGCGAGCATCCTCGGCAGGGACGACGTGCTCAAGGTCATCGATCAGGGCTCCGACGACACCACCAACGCCGTGTCCATCCGGGATTTCTTCCGTAAGACCACCGGCGTCGCCACCACGACCCATACGGACGAGGCCACCATCATCCAGACCCGCCACCGCATCCCCGAGCAGCCGCTCACCGAGTCGCAGATCATGGTGTACCAGGTACCGCTGCCGGAGCCCCTGCGCTGGCTTGAGCCGAGCGAGCAGGAGACCCGCACCCTCCACGCGCTGGAGGAATACGGGATCATGAACGTCAAGTTGTACGAGGACATTGTGCGCCACGGGACCATCGCCACGGGCTTCGATTACCCCGTGCGCGTGGCCGGGCGGTACATCATGAGCCCTTCGCCCATCCCGCGTTTCGACAACCCCAAGATGCACCAGTGCCCGGCGTTGCAGCTCTTCGGGGCTGGGCGCGAAAAGCGGCTGTACGCCATTCCGCCGTATACCGACGTGGAAAGCCTCGATTTCGAGGATTACCCCTTCACCGTGCAGTCGTGGGACGAGGCCTGCGCCATCTGCGGCTCCACGGACACTTATTTGGACGAAGTCATCCTCGACGATCAGGGGAACCGCATGTTCGTATGTTCCGATACCGACTGTTGCGCCCGCCGCGCCGCCGTGCGGGACGGGCAGAGGGGCGCGCAATGAAAGACTGGAACGCCGCCCCCATCCTGTCGGCCCGGAACCTGACCCGCCGTTACGGGGAGCACATCGGTTGCCGTGGCGTCTCCTTCGACCTCTGGCCCGGCGAAGTGCTTGGCATCGTGGGCGAATCCGGGTCGGGCAAAAGCACGCTCCTGAACATGCTTTCGGGACGCATGGAACCGACCTCCGGGACGATCGCCTACCGCGACGCCGCCGGGCGTGAGCGGAACATCCACGCGCTGCCGGAAGGCGAAAAGCGCCGCCTCCTGCGCTCCGAACTCGGATTCGTGCACCAGCGACCCTCGGACGGCCTGCGTATGCAGGTCAGCGCCGGGGCGAACATCGGCGAACGGCTGATGGCCGAAGGCGCGCGACATTACGGCACGCTGCGCGGCAGGGCCCTGCAATGGCTGGAGCGCGTGGAGATCGACGCCGGGCGCATCGACGACAAGCCCGCCCTCTATTCCGGGGGAATGCAGCAGCGCCTGCAAATCGCCCGGAACCTCGTCACGTCGCCGCGTCTGGTGTTCATGGACGAGCCCACCGGCGGCCTCGACGTCTCCGTGCAGGCCCGCCTGCTCGACCTGTTGCGCCATCTCGTGCTGGACATGGATCTGGCGGTCATCCTCGTCACCCACGATCTCGCCGTGGCCCGCCTGCTCTCGCACCGGCTCATAGTCATGTACCGGGGGGAGGTCGTGGAAACGGGGCTCACCGATCAGGTGCTCGACGATCCGCATCACGCCTACACGCAACTCCTCGTCTCTTCCATCCTGCAAGGGTAAGCCATGAACACTCCCATCATCGAAGTCCGAAACCTGAGCAAGACCTTTGTGCTGCACCAGCAGGGCGGGGTGGCGATCGAGGCCCTTTCCGGGATCAGCTTTTCCGTGGATGCGGGCGAGTGCGTCGCCCTGCACGGGCCGTCCGGCGCGGGCAAGTCCACGCTCCTGCGTGCCCTTTACGGCAACTACCTCCCCACGGGCGGCTCCATCCGGGTCCGCTGCGGCGGGGAGGATGTGGACATCACCAGCGCCGATCCCCGGACCGTCATCCGTCTGCGGCGGGGCTGCATCAGCTACGTCAGCCAGTTCCTGCGGGTCATCCCCCGCGTGAGCACGCTGGATCTGGTCGCGGAACCCCTGCTTGAGGCGGGCGAAGGGCAGGCCGCCGCCCGCCGCCGCGCCGAAGGGCTGCTTGCCCGGCTGAACCTGCCCGAACGCCTGTGGCATATCGCGCCCGCTACGTTTTCCGGCGGCGAGCAACAGCGGGTGAACATCGCGCGCGGCTTTATCCGCCCGTCCCCCATTCTCCTGCTCGACGAGCCCACGGCCTCGCTGGACGGCGCGAACCGGCAGGTGGTCATCGATCTGATCCGCGAAGCGCGCGGGAACGGGGCCGCCATCGTGGGCATTTTCCACGATGACGTGGCCCGCGAAGCCGTGGCCGACCGCACCATTCCCGTCAGACGCCCGTAACCTTTTTCATCAAGAGCATACAGCCATGAACGAAACCGTATTCACCAACGCCAGGCTGATCACGCCCAACGCGGTCGTCGAAGGCACTCTCGTCGTCCGCGACGGGCACATCGTTTCTCTCGACAACGGCGCAAGCTCGCTCGCGGAACGCATCGATCTGGAAGGCGACTATTTGATGCCCGGCCTCGTGGAGCTCCACACCGACAACCTCGAAAAGCATTTCATCCCGCGCCCCAAGGTGCTCTGGCCTCAGGGCGTGCCCGCCTTCTTCGCCCACGACGCCCAGATCGTCGCGTCCGGGATTACGACCGTTTTTGATGCCCTTTCCGTGGGCGAGTACCACGACAAAGGCCGTATCGCCATGCTCGGCAAGGCCGTGGGCGCGCTGAACAGCTGCCGCTCCACCGGGAAGCTCCGGTCCGAACACCTGCTGCACCTGCGCTGCGAAGTGGCCGATCCCCGGATGCAGGATCTTTTCTTCCCGCTGTCCGATACGCCCGCGCTCAGCCTCGTTTCGCTCATGGACCACACGCCGGGTCAGCGGCAGTGGCGCGATACCTCTTCCTACCGCACCTATTACAGCAACATCGCCTCGTGGACGGATGAGGAATTCGAGCAGGTCGTCGAGCGCCTTCAGACCGCGCGCGACGGCTGCGCGGAGGACAATGCCGCGTCCATCATGGCTTTCTGCAGGGAACGGGGCCTGCCGATGGCGAGTCACGACGACACGCTTGTGGAACACGTTGAAGAAGCCCTCGATAACGGCATCGCCATCAGCGAGTTCCCCACGACGATGGAGGCGGCGCGCCATGCCTCCGAAAACGGTATGCTCGTGCTCATGGGAGCGCCCAACGTGGTGCGCGGCGGGTCGCACTCGGGGAATATCTCCGCGTTGGAGATCGCGCAGGCCGGGTATCTGGGGAGCCTCTCCTCGGACTATGTACCTGTCAGCCTTCTTGAAGCGGCTTTTGCCTTGAGCGAGGGCGGGTATATGTCCCTTCCGGCTGCGGTGGGGCTCGTGACCGCCAATCCCGCCGAAGCCGTGGGCCTCACGGATCGCGGCAGCCTCGAAGTGGGGCGGCGGGCGGATCTTGTGCGCGTGGGTATGGTTGAGGGGCAGCCCGTGGTTCGGAATGTCTGGCGGGAAGGCGCGGAGGTTTTCTGATGCGGCAGGGCCAGCTTGTTTATGTCATGGGCGCTTCGGGCTCGGGCAAGGACAGCCTGCTGCAGGCCTTGCGTCCCCGTTTGCGGGGAGGCCCGGTGGCCTTCGTCCGGCGGTACATCACGCGGCCTCTCTCTGCCAAGGGCGAACGCCATATCGCCGTTTCCCCGGAACGGTTCGCGGCTATGGCGGCGTCCGGGGAGTTCGTGATGGACTGGCAAAGCCACGGCCTCCGGTACGGCATCGGCAAAGGCATCGAAACAACGCTTGCTCACGGGCATGTGGTGCTCATGAACGGCTCACGGGGGTATCTGCCCGAAGCGTTCCGCCGTTTCCCCAGCCTTGTCCCCGTGCTCGTGGAAGTGGACGCTTCCGTACTTCGGGCGCGTCTGCTGGCGCGGGGCCGGGAGCAGGGCGCGGATATTGAAGAGCGCATCGCCCGGGCTTCGATGCCTGCCGAATACCCGGACGGGGTACGCCGTATCGACAACTCCGGCTCGCTGGCGGAGTCGACGGAGGCTTTCTATCGAATGGTTACGCGGTTGATTGAAGAAAAAGCGGCTTTTCGTCAGTAAAACGGATCGGGAATCCATATTGTTACCGGACGGAAAAGGA
>PPYF01525108.1_pt1 | contig 37537 bp, 27 predicted proteins | sample 1559871 | NCBI WGS metagenome assembly PPYF01 (sample SAMN08240021, study PRJNA423297) | Human gut metagenome, whole genome shotgun sequencing project.
ACAATACGCATCATGAGCCGATGGATATTCCGTTCGCGTCCATCAATGCGATGGCAATCGTGAAGTTCTCGATTCGCAGACACATGATGATGTAGGGCTCACCACAGATTACACAGATTCACACAGATTTTTCATTTATTCCTGCCTTTATTTAATCTCTGCTCAATTTCGCAGTGCCGGAAACAAGAATAAAAATCTGTGTGAATCTGTATAATCCGTGGTGAAAAGTCATTATCTTTGCACATTGCAAAACTGAGAGCAACAAAATTTGCAAAGCTGAAAACAATAAAACCACACTATATAATGGAAAAGAAATTCAAAAGAACCACCGTCACATCGGCACTGCCGTATGCGAACGGGCCTGTCCACATCGGTCATCTGGCCGGTGTATATGTACCGGCAGATATCTATGTGCGTTATCTGCGTCTGAAGAAAGAAGATGTATTATTCATCGGCGGTTCGGACGAACACGGAGTGCCTATCACGATCCGCGCCAAGAAAGAGGGAGTGACCCCGCAGGATGTAGTAGACCGCTACCATACGCTGATAAAGGAATCATTCAAAGAGTTCGGCATCTCATTCGACGTATATAGCCGCACCACTTCACCGACGCATCACCAACTGGCTTCGGATTTCTTCAAGACATTATACAACAAGGGAGAATTCATCGAAAAAACTTCCGAACAATATTACGACGAAGAAGCAAAAACATTCCTTGCCGACCGTTATATCACCGGCGAATGTCCTCACTGCCACTCGGAAGGAGCCTACGGCGACCAATGCGAGAAATGCGGAACTTCACTCTCGCCGACAGACCTTATCAACCCCAAAAGCGCTATCAGCGGCAGCAAACCGGTGATGAAAGAAACCAAACACTGGTATCTCCCTCTCGACAAGCACGAAGGCTGGCTGCGCAAATGGATTCTCGAAGACCACAAGGAATGGCGTCCGAACGTATACGGCCAATGCAAGAGCTGGCTCGATATGGGACTGCAACCGCGTGCCGTAAGCCGTGACCTCGACTGGGGTATTCCCGTTCCCGTAGAAGGAGCGGAAGGAAAGGTACTCTACGTATGGTTTGACGCCCCTATCGGATACATCTCCAACACGAAAGAGCTTCTTCCCGATAGTTGGGAGACTTGGTGGAAAGACCCTGAAACCCGTCTGCTGCACTTCATCGGAAAAGACAATATCGTGTTCCATTGCATCGTGTTCCCCGCTATGCTAAAGGCAGAAGGCAGCTATATCCTGCCGGACAATGTGCCGAGCAACGAATTCCTGAACCTGGAAGGAGACAAAATCTCTACTTCACGCAACTGGGCTGTATGGTTGCACGAATACCTGGCAGATTTCCCGGGCAAGCAAGACGTACTCCGTTACGTACTGACTGCTAACGCACCGGAAACCAAAGACAACGACTTCACATGGAAGGATTTCCAGGCTCGCAATAATAACGAACTGGTAGCCGTATATGGTAACTTCGTGAATCGCGCGATGGTACTGACTCAAAAATACTTTGACGGGTGCGTACCCGCACAGGGCAGTCTAACCGACTATGACAAGGAAACGCTGAAAGAATTTGCCGACGTAAAAGCGGAAGTAGAAAAGCTGCTCGACGTATTCAAATTCCGCGACGCACAGAAAGAAGCGATGAACCTGGCACGTATCGGTAATAAATATCTTGCCGACACCGAACCGTGGAAACTGGCGAAAACTGATATGGAACGTGTAGGAACCATCCTGAACATCTCCTTGCAACTGGTTGCCAATCTTGCCATTGCTTTCGACCCATTCCTGCCGTTCAGTTCGGAAAAACTCCGCAAGATGCTGAACATGGATACTTTCGAATGGTCTGAACTCGGAAGAGACAATCTGCTTTCTGTAGGTCACCAGTTGAATAAGCCGGAACTGCTGTTCGAGAAAATCGAAGACGCTACCATCGAAGCACAGGTACAAAAGTTACTCGATACAAAGAAGGCAAACGAAGAAGCCAACTACAAAGCCAATCCGATTCGGGCGAACATCGAATTCGATGATTTTACAAAACTGGATATTCGTGTAGGCACTATTCTTGAATGTCAGAAAGTTCCCAAAGCTGATAAATTGCTGCAATTCAAGATTGATGACGGACTGGAAACACGCACCATCGTATCGGGCATTGCCAAGCATTACCAACCGGAAGAACTGGTAGGCAAACAGGTTTGCTTCATCGCCAACCTTGCTCCGCGCAAGCTGAAAGGTATCGTCAGTGAAGGCATGATTCTGAGTGCCGAGAATAACGATGGCAGCCTGGCAGTTATCATGCCGGGACGTGAAGTGAAGCCGGGCAGCGAAGTAAAATAACAGAATAATGTGTTCTGCAGATATTTGCAAAACCCGATTCTTTTTTCCGATGACCGAACAAGTAACCGAACAAGTAACATCTTTAATAAAGCTACTGTTTGGCTAAAGAATATCATTTTAGCAGTTAAAGGAAAGACTATGATATGAGTGAAAATCAGTCACTAAAAGAAAAGACAGCCAAAGGATTATTTTGGGGTGGATTCAGTAACGGCATACAACAGTTACTGAATCTACTTTTCGGAATATTCATCACACGTTTGCTCACCCCGGCAGATTATGGAATGGTGGGAATGTTGGCAATCTTCTCCCTCATAGCCAGTTCGATACAGGAAAGCGGGTTCACGGCAGCTCTTGTCAACAAAAAAGAGGTGACACACAATGACTACAATGCTGTATTCTGGTTTAACGCAGCAATCAGTTTGTCGCTGTATCTGCTGTTATTCCTATGCGCACCGCTCATTGCTGATTTTTACGACACTCCCGAACTGACGCCACTGGCACGCTACTCTTTCATCGGATTTTTCATTGCCAGCTTGGGGATATCACATAGTGCCTGTCTGCAACGCAACTTGATGGTGAAGCAGAGAGCCTTATCCTCAATTACCGGACTTGTCATTTCGGGAATCACCGGAGTCGCACTAGCCTATTTCGGTTTCTCTTACTGGGGGCTTGCCACACAAAGTATAGTTTACGTATCTGTCAGCACCGCCTTCTACTGGCATTTCACCCGTTGGCGACCGACACTCAGGTTCAATTTCACCCCCATAAAAGAGATGTTCGGATTCAGTGGAAAGCTACTGGTAACCAATGTGTTCAATCACGTCAACAACAATCTGTTTTCGGTGATATTGGGCAAATTCTATACCGAGCAGGAAGTAGGATACTATAGTCAAGCTAATAAATGGTGCAGCATGGGACAGCTATTCATATCGGGCATGATAAATGGAGTAGCACAACCGGTGCTCACCAAAGTCGCGGACGACCTTGAACGACAAAGGCGGGTATTCCGTAAAATGCTGCGTTTCACAGCATTTATTGCGTTTCCTGCCATGTTTGGGCTGGCCATTGTATCGGAAGAGCTGATTATTATAACCATCACCGACAAATGGTATTCCAGCATATCTATCATGCAAATTTTGTGTATCAGCGGAGCTTTTATACCTGTCGCGAATCTCTATCAGCAGCTTATCATCAGCAAAGGTAAATCACGCATCTATATGTGGAATACCATATCCCTCGGCATCATTTTACTGTCGAGCGTTCTTCTTGTTCATTCCTATGGGATGTATACCATGTTTGCCGTTTATGTATCCATTAACATCTTATGGCTGCTGACGTGGCATCACTTCGTGCAGCAGGAAATCGGACTAAAGTTGCGCCATGCCCTGGCAGATATACTTCCTTATGCTATCATAGCAGCTATCGTCATGGCAGTCACTTATTACTTCACCCGTCCTGTCGAAAACATTTATATCCGTCTGGCAAGTAAAATAACACTGGCAGCAGCACTCTATGTAGCAGCTATGTGGGGCAGCCGTTCGGTCACCTTCAAAGAGAGCATAGGGTATTTCATCAAAAAGAAGAAAAATGAACACGAATGATTCTGCAAATAAAAATTACACAAAACAAAGTATGGCAACAAACCAGATGACACAAGTGACCGTTTCGGTAGTGATGTGCACTTACAACGGAGAAAAATATCTTAAAGAGCAGATTGATTCTATTTTAAATCAAACCTACCCCATCTATGAACTGATTGTCCAGGATGACCGGTCTACCGACCGCACTGTAGATATTGTCAAGGCATACCAACAACAGGACAAGCGCGTAAAGCTGTATATCAACGACATATCGGCCGGATTCAACTATAATTTTTCCTCCGCTTTTACCAAAGCCACAGGCGAATACATCGCTTCTTCCGACCAGGACGACATTTGGCGACCGGACAAGATAGAAGTACTGGTAGCACACATTGACAACAGTGCTTTGTTATTTCACAACTCTCTCCTGTTTACTACAAGCATCACACAGACTTCGGGAAGGAAAAACCCTGATAACGTGTTATATAATGAGCTTTACCTATTGATGAAACCCTACGTCCCCGGTCATGAATGTTTTTTTCGTCGACACATTCTCCCTCTTTTCACACAAGCTGTAGAACAAGAAAAGAATATATCTTATGATTCTTTATTAATGCTTGCTGCCGTCACATCCGGACAGATAATATTCGTTAATGAAGGGTTGGTGTACTGGCGCAGGCATCCGCAGGCAACCTCTTATAATACAAGCGGAAAATACAATTTGCCGAAGGGGCTGTTTACCGCCATAAAAAGTCTGGGCGACCCTTCCAAACGGGATGTAACCCGGAGATACTTTCAGGCTGTCAGTTCATTTCCATTCAGTGACAGACAGACCGTCCGGGTGGTCGACAACATGAAAAAAGGCACTTTCGCAGGCATCCTGAAGGCTTGCCGCATTTGCCACAGCCAGCGCAAGCAACTGTATCCATACGCCAACTTCCTGCAATCATCCATCAAGTCTTTCTTCACTCCCTTGTATTTTATCCGGGATTGTAGTAAATTTGTAATCCATTAATGCCGCAAAGATGATTAAGTTTACCATATTTCCCCATTTGAGACTGAATTCCGGCGAAAGGGCGAATCCCTATATACAGAATTTTATCTCATCCTTAAACCGTAAAGGAGAGAGTGCGGTTATCAATCCCCCGCACAAAAACCCATTACTCAGCATATTACCTGTCCGCCAATGGGGAGATGTGTTCATCTTCAATTGGCCTGAAAACATACCCGACGTCAAATACGGAATGCTACAGGCTACAGTCGCAGTCTGCTTTATCCTTCTACTGAAACTCTCGGGAAAGAAAATCGTTTGGGTGCTGCACAATAAAAAACCGCATGCCGGCGGACATACAAGGATGAAGAAATTTCTGACAACTTTCATCGCACGGAAAGCCGACCTCATTTTTACCCACGCCACAGAAGGGGTGGAAATGATTCGGAACCAATACCCGTCCGCCATCCACAAAACGCACTTTCTCCACCACCCGACTATAAACCGGCTGCCTGCAATATCCCCCGCCGACACCACAATCGTTTACGACCTGCTGATTTGGGGAAGCATATCCCGCTACAAAGGAGTATTGGAGTACGTGTCTTTTCTCAATGAACATCCGGAAATGGATTTAAGAGTCTGTATCGTCGGACGATGTTCATCCGTTTCCCTGCTGAACGAACTGCAACAAACAGCCCCGTCCGGCGTGAGTATCATCCCCGACAGTCTCTCGTTCGAGGAACTGGAAAAATATATAGCCCGTTCTCATTTCGTTCTGGCTCCCTACTGTCCCGACTCCATATTGAGCTCCGGCATCCTAATGGATTCATTGTCATTCGGAGCCAAAGTCATAGGACCGGAAGTCGGTTCATTCAAAGATTATGCCCATGAGCCACGATTGAAAGTCTATACGTTCCGCCAATTAGAAGATATTGCCGCCATCGTATCCCGACATAAAGAAGAGCCGATTTCACAGGAAGGCTACCGGCAATTTCTGGAAGAAAACAACTGGCAGAACTTCGGCAATAAAGTTATTGAACTAGTAAAAGAAATAATGTAGCATCATGACAACCAATAATGCTCCCATCCTGCTATTCGTCTATAACCGTCCACAGCATGTCTGCAATGTTGTACAATCACTATTGCAGAACACGCTGGCAGATAAAAGCGACATTTTTATCTATTCCGATGCTCCCAAGAATGAGACAGACAAGAAAGCCGTAGCCGAAGTCCGTGAGTATATCGGAACAATCAAAGGGTTTAAAACGATTACGCTCATAAAGCGAACGGAAAACTGGGGTTTGGCACGAAGCATCATTGACGGAGTAACCACTCAGGTAAACCGCTTCGGAAGAGTTATCGTAATGGAAGACGACCTCATCACCGCCCCCTATTTCCTGCAATTCATGAATGACGCACTTGATACGTACAAGGACGAGCCACGTGTAGGACATATTCAGGGCTGCGATTTCACACAAGACACTTCCCTGCCCGATACCTTTCTCATCAAATGGACAGGCAGTTGGGGATGGGGTACGTGGGACAGGGCATGGAAACTGTTCAACCCCGACGGCAAGGAGCTTCTCCGCCAACTGGAAGAACGTAACCTCACCCGCCGATTCGACTTCAACAGCACTTACGGTTATACACGGATGCTGCGCAGACAAATTGAAGGAAAAAATAACTCATGGGCTATCCGCTGGAACGCCAGCCTGTTTCTGGCAGATATACTTTCGCTGAACGCCGGACGTTCACTTATCCAAAACAATGGCTTCGACGGTAGCGGAACCAATTGCGGTGGCGGGGGACTGTATGACTCGACCCTATGGTTGAACCCGCTTCCGGTGGAAAAGCTGTCGCCGATAGAAGAAAACGAGAAAGCCAGAGAAGCATTTGTGCGCTACTACCACCGTACGAATTGCTTTATGGCAAAGGCTATCCGGAGAATTAAACGCACATTGAAGGGAGATTTCGGAGCATGAAAATCTATTATTACCACACACGCCCCATACAGGAAGCACTGGAAGAATGGAAAAACCACCTGCACCCCGGCCACATCTTATACGGGCTCACGCATTTCGAGAAGCATGGCATCACCCCGATACTCCATCGCTACCGCCGCTTCTCGTCCCGGCTACGGTTTTCGCTCTACAATTTCTTTGAAATCATACGTTGCAAGGAGCCGTATGACCTATTATACGGCACCTCTTTCTACGGATTGGAGCTTGTCATCTTTTTCCATGCACTGGGACTGTACCGCAAGCCTATCGCCATCTGGCATCATCAAGCGGTAATTCGCAACTCCGGCAAACTGAAAAACCTGATTTCACGCTTTTACTATAAAGGTATCGACCAGATGTTCTTTTTCAGCCAGGCATTGATAGACGATTCGCTGAAATCGGGCAAAGTCACCGCCGACCAACTGCATCTGATACATTGGGGAGCCGACCTTGCTTTTTACGACTATCTGAAACAACACCTTCCCGCCGCAAAAGACGGGAATCAAGAGAAGGTATTCATCACCACCGGAAAAGAGAACCGCGACTTCGCCACCCTGTTAAAGGCATTTGCCGACACAGGACTTCCTATCGACATTTTCACTACGCCTGACAAGGAGTACGAGCGATTGTTGCAACAATACACATCGTACACCAATATACGGACACATCTCACCAACGGCATCATTCCTCACAAACTTGCCATAGAAGTGTGCCGCTCAAAAGTGGTAGTAATCTGCTGCCTCAACTTCCCCTATACGGTCGGGCTGACCACCCTGGTAGAAGCATTCGCACTGGGACTTCCGGTGATTTGCAGCCGCAATCCCAAGTTCGAGATGGACATCGAGAAGGAAGGAGCCGGCATCTATGTAGACTACAACGATACGGAAGGATGGAAACAGGCTATCAGCTATCTCTACACCCATCCCGAAGAGGCACAGCGGATGGGAGCCAACGGTCGCAAACTGGCGGAACGTGAGTTTAATTTGGAACATTACAGCCGCGAATTGTCCGAAATACTGGCAGATACGGTAAAAACTTACCGCAAATAATCATAGATTTACAACGAAAAATGTAACTTTGCATAAACTTTTATGCCCATGAGAGTCCTGATTATAAATACATCCGAGCGAATAGGCGGAGCAGCCATCGCAGCAAGCCGGCTAATGGAATCACTGAAAAACAACGGTATCAAGGCCAAAATGCTGGTACGCGACAAGCAAACTGACCAAATCAGTGTGGTTAGTCTGAAAGGGAATTGGCTGCAAGTATGGAAATTCATGTGGGAACGCATCGTTATCTGGAGTGCCAACCGTTTCCGCCGTTACCACCTGTTTGACGTGGACATTGCCAATACGGGGACGGATATTACATCACTCCCGGAATTCCGCCAGGCTGACGTTATCCACTTGCACTGGATTAATCAGGGAATGCTCTCATTGAGTGATATACGGAAAATACTTGTATCCGGCAAACCCGTAGTCTGGACAATGCACGACATGTGGCCATGTACGGGTATCTGCCATTATGCGCGGGAATGTAAGAACTATCAGCAGGAATGTCACAACTGCCCTTACATCTATAAAGGTGGGGGACGGAAAGACCTGTCCTACCGCACTTTCCACAAGAAACAGAAGCTATACAGCCAGGCTCCCATTCATTTCGTCACTTGCAGCCGCTGGCTGAAAGAACAGGCCAAATCCAGTGCGCTGTTTGAAGGGAAAAGTGTCACTAATATCCCGAATGCCATCAATACCAATCTGTTCAAGCCAATGGACAAGCAGAAAGCACGGGCTAAGTTCATGTTGCCGGAAGACAAGAAGCTGATTCTGTTCGGCTCGCTGAAGATTACCGACAAACGCAAAGGGGTGGATTATCTCATCGAAGCCTGCAAACTGCTGGCAGAGAAACATCCCGAATGGAAAGATTCGCTGGGAGTCGTCGTATTCGGCAACCAGTCGCAGCAACTGCAAGCAATGCTTCCTTTCCGCGTCTATCCGCTCCCTTATATGAAGAATGAGCACGAGATAGTAGATATCTACAATGCCGTAGACCTCTTTGCCATCCCGTCCCTGGAAGAGAATCTTCCAAACATGATTATGGAAGCGATGGCTTGCGGAGTGCCCTGCGTAGGATTCAACGTAGGCGGTATCCCCGAAATGATTGACCATCTGCACAACGGCTACGTAGCCCAATATAAATCTTCGGAAGATTTAGCCAACGGCATATACTGGATTCTGACGGAGCCGGAATATGACCAGCTCTCCGCGCAAGCCTGCCGCAAGGTAGTGGCCAACTACTCGGAAAGCATCATTGCCAAGAAATATACAGATGTCTACAACAAAATAACGGGAAAATATGCATAATGTCCACCCTACCCCCAAGTTCTCGATTATCACGGTGACATACAATGCTGAGAAGGTATTGGAAGACACTATCCAAAGTGTCATCTCGCAGACGTATCATCACATTGAGTATATCATCGTGGACGGAGCTTCCAAGGATGGGACTTTAGCTATTATCGACCGCTACCGCCCACGGATACACACCGTAGTGAGCGAACCGGACAAAGGATTATATGATGCCATGAACAAAGGAATCGCCCTTGCCGGCGGCGATTACCTCTGCTTCCTGAATGCAGGCGACTGCTTTCACGAAGACGATACGTTGCAACAGATGGTGCACAGCATCAATGGCAACGAGCTTCCCGACATACTCTACGGAGAAACAGCCATTGTAGACAAGGACAGGCACTTCCTGCGTATGCGCCGGCTGGCCGCCCCGGAAACACTGACCTGGAAAAGTTTCAAACAGGGAATGCTGGTCTGCCACCAGGCTTTCTTCCCCCGCCACACGCTGGTGGAACCCTACAATCTGAAATATCGCTTTTCCGCCGACTTCGACTGGTGCATCCGCATCATGAAGAAAGCGCGTACACTCCACAATACCCACTTAACGATTATCGACTATCTGGATGAAGGGATGACTACCCGCAACCGGAAAGCGTCTCTCAAAGAAAGATTCCGTATCATGGCTACACACTACGGACTGATTGGTACCGTAGCCCGTCATGCCTGGTTTGTCCTGCGGTTAGTAACCCGACACTGATTATGACCTATTCAAAAGAGAAGAAGTACAAAGACTTTGAAGCATTGTTCCGGGCGAATTATACCCGGCTATATTTCTATGCGTTCAACCTGGTCAACGACCAGGAATGTGCAGAGGATATAGTGGGAGACACCTTTAGCTATTTATGGGAAAACTATGATACGGTAGTGGGAGACGTTTCGCCACTACCTTTATTATATTCCCTCGTCCGCAATAGTTGCATCGACCACCTGCGCCACTGCGACGTTAAGAGCAGATACGTCTCCAATATCTCGCAGAACGCCGAACAGTGGGAAGAGAACAGTGACGACGAAGAACATCAGGAACGTATCTCCCAAGTGATGTCCGCCATCAACCAACTCCCGCCGCAGACCCGCAAAGTCTTTGAAGCCTGTTTTCTCCACGGAAAGAAATATAAAGAAGTGGCAGAAGAAATGGGCATCACGGTCAACACTGTAAAAACACTCATATCCAGAGCCTTATCTTTCGTCAGAAATAAAACCGAGAAATAAAAATGGCGCACGAAGACAAAAAAGAGTTTTTATTGTCACCCATTTCTTATAGCACAACGTAATAATATATAGAATATGAAAACTGAAGAGCAACACATGCAGGAGCAAGATTACGAATATGCCTTACGGGCATTGGACGACTGGAAATTCCGCCAGTCGGAAGAATTCATTGCCTGGCTCGAAGAGGAATCCCACTACGCTTTGTTCCGTGAAATGATGGACAGCCGGGAAGCCTTGATGAACCTGAGTCCGCAGATGGCGCCGGATGTGGAGAAAGCCTGGAAACGGGTAGACCCGCATCACCAAACGTCCTCATTCAGAAAGTATTATTTATGGGCGGCAAGTGCGGCAGCTATCGCCTTGCTCGTCATAGGTTATTCATTCTTCTCTACCACAGAAGAAAATCCGTATACAGAAGTGGCGGTTGTTTTCCCCGCTTCTGAAAGAGTGCAGAGCATAGAACTACAAACCGGTGACGGACAGATTGTGCCTGTCACCAGTGAAGCAAACAAACATTTATTAGCGAAGACAGGGGCTCAACTGGAAAATGAGTCCCTAAGATACCAACACGTCACCGAAGCGGAAGAGCCGGTGGCTACACATATATTAAGCACGCCGAGAGGTAAGAATTTCAAAATCGTACTGGAAGACGGAACGGAAGTCTGGCTGAATGCGGAAAGCAAGCTGCACTATCCCAACCGGTTTGCCGGCAAAGAACGGAGAGTGGAGCTGGAAGGGGAAGCATTTTTCCATGTCGCCAAAGATGCCAGCCGTCCTTTCATCGTAAAAAGCGGAACTGCGGAAACGCGTGTACTGGGAACCGAATTCAATTTCCGGTCTTACCCGCACGAAAGCAGGCACGTCACACTGGTATCGGGCAGTGTCATCGTATCCGACACTCAAAAGGAGAATGAATTGCAACTTCATCCCGGCGAGGATGCTCCCCTGGATGAAAACGACTTGATGCTCATCCCGCGCAAGGTAGACATCAACGAGTATGTATCCTGGAAAGAAGATTTATTCTGTTTCAGGGAAGCGCAGCTCGTTGAAATCATGAAAGCTATCGGCCGTTGGTACAATCTGGCTATCGTTTTCACGGATGAAGCGTCCATGCACTATCATTTCAATTTCTGGGCGGAACGCACAGACCAGCCGGAACAAGTTCTCAAACTTCTCAACCAGGTAGGAAAAGTGAAGGCTACCCTAGAGGGTAACCGGATTACGATAAGTAAACTATAAAAAAAGAGAACGATGAAAATGAAAAGATTTTATGGACTTTGTATCTTCTTACCAGCAGTTTCTATGGCTGTGGCGCAAGTGCCCTACCAGATTGAAGGAACCTGGAAGGACGGAGCTGGAAAAACTGTTTATCTGCAAAAATACATCACGGCCGATAGCCTGCAAGCCATCGACTCGGTAAAGGTTGCCTCGGATTTTTCTTTCTCACTGAAAGGAAAAGTAAAAGAGGAACAGCGGATGTCCATCAGTTGCAGCCCCAGGAATAAAGCCGAAATCTTTGTCAACGCCACTCCCCTTCAAGTTACTATCGAAGAGAAAACAGTCACCGACAAGAAAGGGAAAACACGCAACACCACCCATATAGAAGTTAATGGCGGCCGCGAACAAGAAGTATTGAAAGCAGGCGGAACGCTTTCTACCACCGCTTCTTTCTTCCAACTGGGAAAGATGATAACACTGTCACAAGCATTGAACTCAAAAGATACGACGGCCATTGATTCGGCCAAATACAAAGTAGCCATGATAGACAGCCTGATTGCAAGGTCAGTACAGAACTATATGGATACCACTCGCAATGACATTGCCTCAACTTATTTCTTCGAGCGTTATCTAATGACGAACCAAACACTGGACGAGGTGCTTTCTTTCTATGACAAGCTGACAGACCGGGTCAAGAAATCGGCTCCGGGGTTGGTTTTGAAGCAAAAGATAGAAGATATGCAACAGGTCAATATAGGTGGAATGGTGCCCAACTTTGAACTGACCACCCCCGAAGGGAAGAAACTTTCCCTGTATGAGCTCCGCGGACACATCGTGTTGCTGGACTTCTGGGCGTCCTGGTGCGGCCCCTGCCTGGCGGAAGTGCCCAACTTGAAAGCAATCTACGAGAAATATCACAGTAAAGGGCTGGAAATTCTCGGCGTATCGCTGGACGAGAAAGAAGCTGCCTGGAAAGGCGCCATCGAAAGAAAAGGACTAACCTGGAAGCACGTATCCTCACTGAAAGGATGGAAATGCCCCATAGCGCAAATGTTCAAAGTGACGGGTATTCCTCGCATGTATATCATCGACGCGCAAGGAAAAATCATAGCGCAAGACCTGCGCGGAGAAAAACTTGCCCAAAAGATGGATGAGCTTTTCTCAGAATAGTTTTTTAACTCTGTGATACTACAAACTGTCATATAGCCACACAAACATGGCCGTATGGCAGTTTTATTCTATTAGCACCTTTCATTTTGCCACACAACTCAGGTGTTTAGTTGTTGCATAATTATTCAGAAAGCATAAATTAAAACCAATTGCCTGTGTTTTCTCAAAAAAAGTTTCTTTTCTGTCACCCATTCCCGATGACAAAACGTAATAAACATATAGAAGGCTTAAAAAAGCTTACGGAAGGGTTTTATAGGAGTAAAAGAACAAAGTTTGTCAAACACTAAATGCATAATCATGGTGGAAATTGGGACTAATTCCTTCAAAAGGAGCAGAATGAATCACTTTGCGGCCAAAATGTTCTGGTTGTTGTTGACCTTAACAGTATTCAGCGCCAATATCCGGGGACAACAAAGTGAAAAGAGGATTTCACTTGAGTTCAAAAATGAACGGCTTGCCAATGCTTTCAAGAAAATAGAGGAAGCAAGCGGATACAAGTTTATCTTTAACTATGAGGATATCTTTGCCTACGGCGTCACGGGGAGTATCAGGAATAAGACAGTCACCGAAGCGCTGGATGAAGTGATTGGCAAAAAGCCGTTGGTATATAAGATAGACGACAATTTTATTACGATTGCCCTGAAACCCGGCAGTCCGGAAGCTGAAGCAAAATCCAGGCTATGCCAGTTGGACGGTATCGTCATAGACGAAAACAGGCAGCCGCTTCCGGGAGCGCACGTCATCATTGAGGGAACGAAATGGGTGACAACCACGGATATCAACGGGGCTTACAACTTTCTAGTTGAAAACAGCACAACCTACACGCTCCGGTTTTCTTATCTGGGAATGCAAACAAGACAAGTCAAAGTATCTGTCGAAAAGGGGCTTGCCAACAAGAAGGTATCTCCTGTCATCCTGAAAGAGAGCGATGCCGCCTTGAGTGAGGTGGTCATCACAGGTTATCAGGTGATGGACCGCCGTGAATCTGCCAGCGCGGTTTCCTCTATAAAAGCTGCGGACATCATGGTGCAGGGAGTCAGTTCTATCGACCAGATGCTTCAGGGTACTATACCGGGCATGGCGGTAATGAATACTTCGGGTGAGCCTAGTGCCACTCCTAAAATCCGTATCCGTGGTAACGCCACCATTAATGGTAATAAATCGCCGGTATGGGTGGTGGATGGAGTTATCCTTGAACAGGATGTACCTTTCACTGCTTCGGATATCAATAGTGAAGATGCCGAATATCTGATAGGTAACGCCATCTCGGGAGTAAATCCGCAGGATATTGAAAGTATCACTGTATTGAAAGACGCGTCGGCAACTGCCATTTACGGTGTGAAAGCCGCCAATGGAGTGATTGTGGTGACTACCAAGAAAGGAAAGGCAGGACGTCCGGTCATTACTTATAATGGTAATGTCACGCTGAATACCCGTCCTTCCTACTCCAACTATCACCAGATGAATTCGCAGGAACGTATCGCTTTCTCCAAACAACTGGTCGATGCCGGATACAACTTCGGACGCACACCGTATGGCCCGACATACGAGGGTGCTTATGAAGCATTGATGAACAAAGACATGACTCTGGACGAGTTCAAATCGGAAGTCGGCGCCATGCAGACAAGGAATACGGATTGGTTCAAACATTTGTTCCGCAACAGCATCACGCATACGCACAACGTCAGCGTGTCCGGTGGTACGGAGAAAATGACTTATTACATCTCTGCCGGTTATCAGAATATCGAAGGCGCGGCGAAAGGTTCGGATACTGAAAAAATCAGTACGCTGGCTAAGATGACGATGGATATTAACAAGCACATCAGCTTTACCGCCAAAGTGGACTTCACCAATACGGCCAATAGCGGATACAGTTCTTCTGTCAATCCTTTCAACTATGCATATAACAAGTCAAGAACCATTCCCGCTTTCAACAATGACGGCTCATATTATATGACTTATGAGAAAGCCGGAAACACCGGTACAAAGTCTATCGGCTACAATATCCTCAAAGAGCTGGATAATACCGGAAAGTCGTCGCAACTGGATGATTTCAACGCCTTGCTCCAACTGGATGTGAATATCATCAGCGGACTGAAGTATACCGGTACTTTCTCTTACCACAACACGAATACGGCACAAAGGGACTGGGCTACTGAACAGTCTTACAACATAAGCGATATCAGAGGATGGGATTATGGTATGTACACTCCCTATGATACGGATATTTATAATGCGTCCGCACTTCCTTACGGTGGTATGCTGTATCAATCCAATCTGCGTAAGACAGGCTATACCATTAGAAACCAGATAAGTTACACCGGAATATTCGGCGGATACCATCATGTGAATGTCATGGCGGGCACGGAAGCGCGGCGGAACGCTTACAAAGGCGTAGGAATCACGGGTTACGGCTGGACACCGGAATTCGGCGAGAAATTCAATCCGGTGATAACCGAGCTGTTCACCAGTCAGTATATACAGACGGGAAAGACGCTTCCTGCCAATACCAATTCCTTCACACAGGTTGCCTCTTTCTACGGCGTGGCTTCCTACTCATATGACAACCGCTATATTCTGAATATGAATATCCGTTCGGATGGTTCCAACAAATTCGGCAGCAATCCCAAATACCGCTGGTTGCCTACTTACTCATTCGCGGTGAAATGGAATTTGATGAACGAAGCATTCCTGAAAGATGTTTCCTGGATAGACAATCTGGCTCTCAGAAGTTCCTACGGTATCCAGGGAAATATCCATGAAGATTCTTCGCCCTATCTGATAATCACGACTGGCAATAGGGTGGAAAATATTCCGACTTCAAGTATCCGTTTATTGCCCAACCCCGACTTGAGATGGGAGAAAACACGTTCGTGGAACGCTGCTATTGACTTCTCCTTGCTCGAAGGACGGCTAAGAGGTGGAGTTGATGTCTACGGCAAGAAAACATCTGACCTGATTATGAGTAAAACGGTAGCCTCATCCAACGGAAGAACCCTGCTATATTATAACGCAGGAGAAATGACCAACAAGGGGGTGGAAGGTTTTGTCAACATCGGGCTTTTAAAGAAGAAAGACTGGGAATGGAGAATCGGCATGAACTTCAGCCGCAACATCAATAAAATCACTTATGCCAACCCGGAAGATTTAAGTGATGTGGAGATTGTAGAAAAGATGCTGAATGGTAGTCTCGCCATAGAAGGAGCCCCTATCGGTTCCCTTTACGCTTATGAGTTTGCAGGTATCAATCAGGACAACGGCTATGCCATGTTCTATACAAGGGATGGAAAAGAATCGATCCGGGGCTCAAAGACGGATATGAGACTAGTACGCTGTGGCTCCATCTTCCCAAAACTGACCGGTGGATTCGACACGCAACTTCGTTATAAGGATTTCTCTTTATCCATGAATTTCACTTATAGTATCGGAAGCGTGGCACGGATTCCCAATTATTACGCAGATAATACACATTATATAGATCCGTTGAGCAACCTTTCCACCGACTGGCTGAAGTGCTGGAACAAGCCCGGCGACCAGACCATCTATCCGGCGCCGTATAACAGCACCGCATTGACCAACTACTTCGGAACGGAAGCGGGAGCCGCTTACGATACTTATGACGCGACAATAAAAGGAAAAACGATTTATCCATACGAAATGTATAATTACAGCAATATCAGGGTGGCGAAAGCTGATTTTCTCAAACTGAAACTCGTTTCGCTTAGTTACAATTTCCCCAAAAAGATGTTGCAACCGTTGAATGTCAACAGCCTGATGCTGCGCTTTCAGGTAACTAATCTGTTCACCATTGCGGATAAGAAGTGGAACGGGCTGGATCCGGAAACAAACGGAGCCAATATCCCCGCTTTACCGACATTCAGTTTAGGAGTAAATGTTTCATTTTAACATCAAATAGCTAGAAATCATGAATAAGAAAATTATACATATAGCATCTTTTACGGCTATCCTGTCGCTCTTTTCATGCAGCGACTATCTGAAAGAGGACTCGGCGGACTTGCTGATACCCGAATCTGTAACCGATTTTGTTCCGCTGCTTTTGGGAGAAGGTTATCCCGACCGGTTCGGCTCGCAAATATCTTTTGTCAACCTGATGACGGACGATGTGGAAATGGGCCCTCTCTACTATACTACGGAGCAGAAAAACGACAAGTATTGTACCACCTGGCGGGAAGGAATAGATGCCAAAGCGGGATATGGTGAAGCTGCTTTCGTATGGCAGAGTGATTATTCGGAGAATATCAAAGACGGATTCTGGAGCGGACGGTATAGCAACATCCTGGGATGCAACACTATTATCAATGCTTTGCCGGAAATGACTTATGCAGAAACGGAAGAAGGACTTTACCGGGCATTGGCGGCACAGGCGTATGCACTGCGCGCTTATCATTACTTCTGCCTGATAAATACGTATGCCCTTCCTTACTCGACAGCCAACCTGGATAAACCGGGCGTTGTGATAAAGACCAGCCCGGAAATACAAATTGCTCCGCAACCGAGGGCTACTATCAGAGAGGTATATGCATTAATCAATGATGACATAAAGAAGGCACAGGAGTATATGGCGGGAGCTGTATTCCAATGTGAAAAGTATACCGGCAGAAAACCGGAAATTACTTCTGCTGCCATCTATTTCCTGGCAGCACGAATCGCTTTGTTCCAGCAGGACTGGGACGGGGTTATCTCGGCGGCGGAGAAGTTCCTGACCAAGAATTCTTCTATCCACGACTTGAATAATGAAGATGCAACCTTATTCGGGTACGTTTCATCTTTCGAGAAGACCGGCTTTTGCACCAACAACCAGCAACTGGATGAGGTAGTCTTCGGATTCGGACGGAGTGACGGCGGTTATGATTATCTTGCGCCGAACAGTCCTGTGCTCATGTACTACGAATATGGTTTCCATACTTCGTGGACGGGAGAGAGTTCTTTAATCGGACTATATGAGGAAGACGACCTGCGACTTCAGGCTTATTTCCAAAGAAGGTATAACAAATCCGGTACCACACGCAACCCGACTTATTATACGGGACAATATCATCCTCATAAATACGACCAGAGAGCGGGCACAAACTATTCCAGCCAAGCCTGGAGAACTCCCGAGCTTTATCTGAACCTGGCAGAAGCATATGCACAGAAAGCAAGCGGAGTCAGCAGTGATGCCATTGAATTGCTCAACCAACTGCGGATAAAGAAATACAAATCGGGTAGCCCGGATGCCGAAAAGCAAACTTCGGACTTCGCAACAAAAGATGATTTGATTCAATTCATCTGGCAGGAGCGTCGCAGGGAGTTGTGTTTTGAAGAAATTATGCGTTTTTGGGATATGCGCCGCCAAGGTATGCCGTCTGTGGAGCATCAGCTTTTCAGTTCGCCCAAAGAGTACTCGGTATATCGTCTGAAAGCGGGAAGTCCGAACTATGTGCTTCCTATTCCCGAAGATGAGACTAGTTATAATAATGCTATTGAGAACAACCAGCGGGAAGTTATCGCTTCTTCTTCGCAGGGAACACTTGAATAATACAACCATTAAAAAAGTACTATTATGATAAAGAATATACTATATGCATGGTGCATCGTCATGACGGTAGCCATAACCGCCTGCTCCGAGGACTCGCTGACTCCCATAGACGAGCTCAACAGTACAATCTATGACCCGGAAAGTACGGGAAACACGGCGGTCGATACTCAGATTAATGCATTTTATGAGAAATACGGCAGTAAAATATTATATGATTTTCCAGCCAGTGACCTGTATTTCGGATGGAGCAGCAGTGATATCAAATGGTATGTCCCTGTAGAAAAGGAAGGAAGCGAGTCATACATCAAACGCATGATTTCCTTTCTGGAAAACGACGCATTGAACGAATATCCGCCCGCATTCACAAAGAAATTTCTTCCATACAGAATCTTTCTGGTAGATTCCGTCTGTGACAATAAGGAATATCTGGAAAGTAAACTCGTGGATGTGCTGGAACTGAAAACACATGGCATAGTCATCGCCCACGTCAGCAAGGACATGGACGACTTGAAGGAAGAAGACTGGCAGGGGATGAAATCTTCCATCAACACGACATTACTAAACTCTATTTATACAGCCGTAGGTGTGGAGCCGACAGACTTTAATGCTACCAATGAGGCTCGTTTTATGATAGATGTTCTTCAAGACCCGTTAGGGGAATTTACGGATTTGGAATATTCATGTTATTCGGCGACAGTTATCAATGCCAGCCCTATCTATGGTGGAGATATACTGTACTACATACTGAAGCCCAGCACCAACGAGGACTTCGGTTATTATGTATCTTTCATCATGAAGACGCCCAAGACTAAAATAGACAGGGTGTTCGAACGTTTTCCGAAAGTAAAGAACCGGGCTGCGTTAGCTTACAAGTTTATGCTGGAAAGAGCTGAAACCGACCTGATAGAATTTCAGAGGAGCACTTGCCCGGATGACCCGCTTCCTATCGATTATTTCTCCAGATAAGCCATAGACATTAGTGACAAACCAAATAAATAAATATATGAAAAGCTGGATTATAAATACCATAATCGCCATCTGCCTAACAACAGGAGTAGGATTCGCCCAAGTCCCTTACCAAATTGAAGGGAAGTGGGAAACCGGAATAGGGAAAAAAGTCTATTTGAATAACTTCCCTGCGGATACTCCCGAAGCAGAAGTGATTGATTCAACCACTGTGACACCGGACGGGAGTTACAAGATATCGGGCAACCTGAAGAAGATGCAACTCTTATCCCTCACCCATGAGGGCAGCAAAGGCTATCAGGCGCTGATGGGTGACGGGAACCCCGTAAACGTACATATAAAAGAGGTTAAGTACTCTTATAAAGCACCGTCGGCCGCTTATGAAATAATAGGAGATTCAATAGAGCATAAAGCTGCCGGAGCCATTCTGACATATTGGGGGAATGACTTCATACGCAAGATGAGCGAGGGTATGTACAGCACTGGAATAGAAAGAAGTATCCAAGAAAACAATCTATCCAAGAAAGCAGAATGTGAAGAAAGCTTGAAAGCTGTTATACAGGAAAGGGACAATGAGAAAAATAATTTCCTGAAGCAATATGGAAACTGCCTTGCCGCTCCTTATTTCATCGTAATGAATCTGCTGAAAGGTATTCCTGTAGAAGAGACGGAAGAATTCTACAACCGTATGGGAGAAAAAGCCAAAGCATCGCCCAAGGGAATCGAACTAAAAGAAAGCATTGGCAAAATGAAAGCTTTAGCTCCGGGAAGCTCAGCTCCGGAGTTTACATTGCCAACTACGACCGGCGAACAGTTTTCCTTAAAAAGTCTGCAAGGACATATCGCCATCCTCGATTTCTGGGCTTCATGGTGCGCTCCCTGCATTGCAGAGATGCCCGTCGTGAAAGAAATCTATGCAAAATACAAGGACAAAGGGCTGAAGATAGTAGGTATTTCAATGGACAATTCGGAAGCGGCATGGCTGAAAGCTATCGACAAGGTACAAATACCCTGGATACATGTCTCATCATTGAAAGGCATGAAAAGATGTCCGGTTGCACAGCTTTACCAGGTGTATGCCATCCCCAAACTATACATCATAGACAAAGAAGGGAAAATCGTCGCAAAAGATTTACGGGGAGAGGAGCTCAAGAAAAAGATGGACGAACTATTCGCTCGTCAGTAGAAATTCTCAATCATATAAATCTCTATACCCCATAAATACATTCATGATTGAGAAAGTCCTGTCGGCTTTCGGCGACAGGACTTATTTTTTGAATTACATTCTATAGTTTATTACTTTGCGGAAAACTGCGCTTAACGTTTATCCGGCATATAGAGCATCACCTGATCCAATATCACTCCTTCGTCCAATGCCTTAATCACCAGTTGGTGAGATTTCTTTCCAGCTACCGGAAGCACTATCTTCCGGATAGCCTGATTACGCAATACATTTTCCTTCCATTCCTCACTGCGTCCTTTCGTTTCGTAAGAAATTACTTCTGGTTTTGAACCGTCCAAAGATACAGAGAAGCGCAATTGCTCTCCGTGCACAGGATGATTAGGCAACAAACGGATGTCTACTTCTACCGAATCCGTTTCACATTTACCGAAAGAAAAAGTCAATGCATCTCCCATATTGATGCCTGCCGCCCTGCCTTCATAGCCCAAGCCTTCATAAGGTACAGGAGTTGTTACTACCTTTCCACTCTGTTTATTTTTGCCGTCCAGCCCGTTCCACTTATGGATAGCGATACGCTCTTTTGCCATTGACGAAGTCGCATTTTTTCTCTCCACTCTATCAAATACTGGTAGTTTGCGAGGCTTGAAGTCCATCATACGGTTCCATTTACCATCTTCCAGAGAATTATACTGTTTCGTCAATGCAGCAATGCTGTCATAAGCAAGGTCACTCTGTTCCCAATCCGCCTTTCCATGACGCGCCAACTGAGCGTACAATAGTTTCCGGTTCATTTGCGCGGCAGCCTGTACCGGATATTTCACCAACTCGAAATAGGCACTCTGCCTGTCAACCGGAACTTTCAAAGCCATACGTTCCACCGTTTCCGACAACTCACCGTAAGCCTGCAAACGCTCGTTTATCTCTTTTTCACTCCAGGGCAAATCTTTAACAATACGGTAGGCGGGATCTTTTTCCTCTTCTCTCGTATTTCCCATAAATTCCGGTTTGCGGATATGAGCCAAACGATAATGTTCCTGCATTACAGGCAATACAGCCTTTGCACATGAAGTCCCGAATTCCCGTTCCAACCAATGTTTCAGATGAGAGGTCACTCCTTCCGAAGCTACCGCATCCAGATTCCAAGCCATATCCATAAACAGTTCTATCTGATATTCGGCAGGCTTGATATCCCCGACATTTAATATCCACATTTTCTGTATACCCTGATCATAGGCGAGTTTCATCTGCTGATAAATCAATGAAGGACTCATCGTACCCAACCAAAGATAGTCATGCGGACGTCCCCAATAAGATACATGGTAGTAAACGCCATTCCCCCCTTTGCGCGCACGCTCCTCGGCAGTAGGAAAATGGCGGATATAGCCGTAATTATCATCACACCACATCAATGTAACGTCATCGGGAACCTGCAATCCGGCATGATAAATATCAAGCACTTCTTTATAAGGGATAAAGACCTGCGGCACTTTAGTCATATCCTTATTGACGTATTTCCCGATCAATCCACGCTGGTCTACAAACACGCGGTCTATCACCGCTTTCTGCTCTTCCACCGTTTTGGCTCCCTGCATCTTGCTGTCATGCACGCCACGCATACCCAGCGTATAGAGTATTTCCTGACCGGCAACCTCTTTCACACGGTCTTCCCAGAATTTATAAACTGCGGTACTGTTATTTACATAGTCATACGCTCCATCGCCTCTCCGCTTCCACTCACCGGCAGCATTACAAGCCATCGGTTCGCAATGAGAGGCACCCATGAAAATTCCATATTTCTTTGCCGCTTCCCGGTTGCCTTTGGTCAGAAAGAAAGGAAGTGTACATTCGTGCATAGCCGGCCAATAGGTATTGGCACGCAGACGAAGCAGCAGTTCGAAAATACGCTCATTTGTCCGCGGCCCGATTTCGCCTTTCACACCCGAAGGTTCATAAGTCCGGCTGCTCCATGGCATCAAGCCCCAGTCTTCGTCATTGATAAAGATTCCGCGATATTCCACCGAGGGCGACTGGACACTTCGGAATTTCCGTGGAAGTTTGAAAAGTTCCTTCTTTTTCGGAGTTACGTCCGCCCACCATTCCCAAGGGGAGACACCCAGCAAACGGGAGATTTCGAGTATTCCGTATGCTGTGCCATGTTTATCACTACCGGCTACCACCAGTTTTCCTTCCGGTGACACAGCCAGTAGAAAGGCTTGTCGTTTCCCTTTCAAGACTGAGACATCTACACCTGTTTGTTCAAGAAGTTCACTCTGCCCTAACGTTCCTACGACAATCATTCCAGTACTTTCATTCACCTGGGCAGTGGACGACAATACGGTCTGAATATCGCGGGTTAGCAGTTCCAATGCAGTATGCACTACCAGTCCTTCCGAAGGACTACAACTTATCGCAACCGTTTCACCGGAAGTTAAAACAAAATCTTTTTGCTTGCTATGGATAGCCAAAGTGACAAACAGAAGACTGAATAGAGAAAACAGAAATTTATGTCTCATAAGTATTATTTTTTATAAAGCACAAAAATAGAGTTTCGGAAGGCAAGTCCCTATAGAAAAGAGTACAATCTCATAGTTCTTAGTACAATCCGCTTTTAAAAGGCTACCGGCAATGTTAGTAATTGATACATTAATGTACGTGCCATGCGTTCCTGTCCTTTCGTGTTAGGATGCAGACGGTCGAAACCCGAATCATAAAAATAGATAAATTGTTCCTCTATCATCGGATTCAACCCAGTCACAGCGTGAAAGTCTATCACAGGCAGTCCCCAAATATTACCTGCTTCTTTGACTGCTTGCACATAAGCATCCACATATTCACCACAACTATTCTGATAGTTTTCGTCAGGCTGCACATTCTTTTCTCCGAAATCGGCAAATGCGCGATGCAGCGGAGTCAGCAGAACGATTTGTTTATCAGGAAAAAGCTGCTTCATCCGTGTTATCCCTATATTAATACGTCCCTTATAAGTAGTTCCATCCATCACAGGAGTCCGTTTCTTACGGGTTTCCATCTTTTTGATTTCGCCACGGGCTGCCATCACCTGTTCTTCCGTTTCCGTAAACCATTCTCCAATAGGTACACCGGCATTAAAATCATTCGTGCCCATCAAAACAATGATTGCATCCACTTCTCCGCCATGTTCTTTCTTCAACAGTTCTGCCTGGCGGGGAACGTCGTTCCATTGCCGCCCGCTTATCCCATATACATAAGGAGTAATCCCTAACCATTCCTGTAGAAAATCCCAGTACTTTTTTATCTTGTCACCATAGCAGTTAGGGTCTGTGATAGAATCTCCTATATACCCTACTTTCTTCCCTTGCCACGGATGCTGAACCCACCCGCTGTTATTATTTTCATTGAAGTTTGAGACTTTAGAAGATTGATTCTGTCCGTACAGAAAACAAGAACAGAACAATAGGATTGTACATGCGAGTAATAATTTGCTTTTCATTGGTATTCTATATTAAATGAGACATTTGCATTCAATGTTCGGCAAATGTAGCTCAAAAATATACAAATCCAATCAATTTCATTACATATCTTCGTTCTTTAATCCTTCTGTTATCACTTTCCTTATTGGCATCAAGAACCTTTCCAATAAAGATATATCTTCGGTGATAATATCCGCCTGTCCCTCCATTTCCGGCAGAAACGGCAATTCTTTGTTATAGCTGGTTCGTAATCCGTTCGGAAGTTGGATATCTACCATATAGCTTTTGACATTCTGTCCATCCACTACCGGTATCAAAGAGATGTTTTTTACCGTTCCTTTCACGATTCCAAATTCTTTATCCGGATAATTATTAAACCGTATATTCACCTTCTGACCCTTTTTTACCTTGCCAGACCTTTCCGTCGGTAACAGCGCCTTTCCGATAATCTCCCCCTGATTGCTAGGAACAATATTAAAAACGATATTGCCTGCCGTCACATTCTGATTGTTTGTCCAATACTGTGTCAGGGTAATCTCACCGTCTACCGGAGTTATCAGCGCATAGTTTATCTCCCAGGCATCTATCTCAGCCCTTAATTGGTTGATGAGCGAACGCAACTGCGTTTCCAGCGTATTTCTCTGATCCAGATATTGATATTCCGTATCATACAAAGATTCATTCATCTGTGCCAATTGAATCTGCAGGTTTTCCAAAGAGCGGTCCATATTTTCTGCCGAGAGGAAAGATTGCAGGTATCGGCTGTAAGACTCTTCGACGGCTTCTTTAGAAATAAGCCCCTTGACACCCAAGAGAGAATCCCGGGCATATTGTTGGTGAGCAATTTTAGTCTGAGCTACCGACAATTCTTTCTGTTTCAACATATTTGTATAATAAGCTTCATTCTGCACAATCCGAGCTTTTACCAAATCTATCTTTTTTAAATGATATGCCAACTCTTTAAACTGCTTGTATTCGGACATAGAAAGATAAAAAGACGAATAAAGAGACTGTAAGCTACCAAGCTGAAGCTGTTGGGAAGGGACTAAAGCAATAGTATCCAAATTACTCTCAGCTTGTTGCACCAACTCTTTCAATCGAATTATATCACTTGACCGTGCCGGATTTTCTATCACAGCAAGCAAAGTGTTTGCCTGCACTTGCTGATTGTTCTCAACATACAGTTCCTGCAACTTCCCCGAAGTCCTTGCCACCACTGCGGACACAGGCGTGGTTCCGGTCAAGCTTACTGTAGAACTGATGATGTCCGGGTATCTGAATACGGCACTGCCTACAAGCAGCATCAGAACGACACAGGCTATCATCGTGATTCCCCAACGGACAATCCATGCGGGGACGGCACTCATCACTTCATTGAAATCTTCGCTTCTTAATTCTATTTCCGGTTTCCTGTTTTCCATACGCTATACTCCCAGTTCCAGTTGATTCTTCACCAATGTGTAGTAAGCCCCTTTCTTTGCCGTCAGTTCCTTATGAGTGCCCGATTCAATCACCTTTCCGGCTTCCATCACCACGATATTATCCGCATTCTGCACTGTGCTGAGCCGATGTGCCACCACTACCACCGTCTTTCCTTCATAAAACTGCGTCAGATTATCCAATATCTTTTTCTCATTGTTGGCATCCAGTGCATTCGTAGCTTCGTCAAAGAAGAGAAACGTCGGGTTCTTATAGACAGCCCTCGCAATGAGCAACCGTTGCTTCTGTCCCTGACTCACGCCGTTTCCTTCCATACCAATCTTACTGTTATACTTTTGCGGGAGTGATTCGATAAATTCCTTGATATTGGCCATCTCCACTGCATTCAACAGTTTCTTCGTATCTACCGACTCATCGCTGACAGCAATGTTTTTCGCAATGGAATCCGAGAAAAGAAATCCTTCCTGCATCACGGCTCCGGTATTTTGCCGCCACAAATGAGGGTTAATGTCTTTCAGCGAATAATTCCCCACTTTAATATCCCCTTTTACCGGATTATAAAAGCCCAGCAGCAGTTTGACAGCAGTCGTCTTGCCGCTACCGCTGGCACCTACAATGGCAGTCACCTTGTTGTGCGGAATGGTGAGATTCAGATTATCCAGCACATAATCCCTTTCCGCACCGTCATAGCTGAAACATACATTTTCCATCGTTATGTCCCTGTTCTCCGGCAACACATTGATTTTGTCATTCATGTCGGTGATTTCTTCCTCTTTGTTATTAATCTCATTGAGCCGTTCAAGGCTTATTTTTGCATCCTGCAATGATTGGCTGAAACTTATCATCTGACCGATAGGCCCCGACAATTGTCCGATGATATAACTGATGGACATCATCATACCCAAAGTTATCTCCCCGTCCACTACCGCTTTTGCTGACAAGAAGGAAATGAGAAGTGATGTCGTCTGGCTGAAGAATATAGAGCCTACCTGCTGAGTCTGTCCCAGTGCAGTACCTTTGATACTTATTTTAAACAGTTTCACCTGTATGGATTCCCATTTCCAGCGTTGTTGTTTCTCGCAATTATTAAGCTTAATTTCCTGCATGCCTGTGATGAGTTGCACCATGTTGCTCTGATTGGCAGAAGCTTGGGAAAAACGTGCATTATCCAGTTTGCGACGGTAACGCATGAAAGAGAGAATCCACACGACATACAAGGCATTCCCCACCAGAAAGACTATCAAGATAGACAGGTTATAATAAGCCATGATACCGGCGAAGATAAAGAAGTTGAAAAAGGAAAAAAGGGTGGAAAGTGCTGTTCCAGTCATGAATGATTGAATACGTCCATGGTCGCCAATCCGTTGCAGGATATCACCTATGTTTTTCGCGTCGAAAAAACGGATGGGCAATCTCATCAGTTTGGCAATGAAGTCGGAAATCAAAGTGATGCTAATCCGGGTATTCATATGCAGACTTATCCAGCTCTGAATGAAACCGACTCCCGTTTGAGTGACTGACAACACGAGTTGGGATACCAGTATCAGCGTAATAAAATTCAAGTTACCATTTCCAATACCCTGGTCGACCATAGCTTGTGTCAGGAAAGGAAGGATAAGCGAGAAAACACTTCCCAACAGCATCCCAATCATCAGTTGGAATAATTGCGACTTGTATGGAAACAGATAGCGCAGATAGAAAGAAAGGTTTTTCTTTTGTTGCTCATGGTCGTCTATACGTTCGTGAAATTCGGGAGTGGGAGTCAGCAATAGGGCGAATCCGGCTTCCTTTCCTTCATCTTTGGTGCTTATCCAGCATTTCTCAAATCCGGCTTTTTCAATAGGATACTTTCCTTTCGCCGGGTCGGATATACAGAATGTGTAATCTTTCGCTGTCTTACGTTTCCACAATAGATTTTTTTTCTTCCTGATATCATACAGTACTACAAAATGATTCTGATTCCAATGAAGAATACAAGGCAGCGGGACATCCTCAATCAGTTGTTGAAGGTTGATACGTACTCCCTGCGTTCTCATGCCTATGCTTTCGGCGGCATCACTAATACCTAACATGGATACCCCCTGACGGGTAATGAAACTTCTTTCCCGCAGATTTTGAAGAGAATAGCAACGACCGTAGTATTTGGCAATCATGCGCAGGCATGAGGGACCACAGTCCATTGAGTCAAGTTGCTGGTAGTGAGGAAAAGATTTAATCATTGATTTAATAATTTATCAAACATATTCTCAATCTATCAAAGGTAACAAAACTTATCCAATTCTCACCCTAAGCATTCCCCATATATATTTCATCTTTAATACCCATGCCTGAAACTTGCCTTGAGGGCGCAGAATCTGAAGATAATCATAAAGCGACAGCAGATATTCGTAGTGGGTAACCGCCTTACGATAGTAACTCACCACTTCCTCTCCTGCATTATGTACTAGAGCCAATCGCAACATATGTTTATGATAATTCATATAAATCCGGTCTGTTATCTCATCTTCCACCGAACATATAAAACGAATGCACGAATCGAAATCAATCGCACGCACAGCGTTCGAACAGTGATAAACCACCGTAGAAGTAAGTAGGGGCACCAATCTATACTTCCGACTATAACGAACCATAAAATTATAATCCTGATGCCTCCTAAGAGTCTCATCCCACAAAATATCCTTCGCACTCGAAGCTGTCAACACAAGTGTAGAAGTCTGCGCACCATATCCCGTAGAGAGCAAGAAATCGATCATAGTTTCACCTTCGTTCAATAGGCGGGTAGTAAATACCGTATCAGTTTCCCCCCGAAGGATCAAACTTCCGTAAACACAATCAGCTTGTCCTTCTTCTAACAGACGAAGAGAATCCTCTAGATGCGTCTCCAACCATTCATCATCCGAATCCAACATAGCGATGTATGCTCCATGACTGTGAAGGATACCATAATTACGTGCCACATTAGCATTAATATGTTCAGACAAGCGATAATAGAATATACGTGGCTCATCCAGCGAACAAATGACAGGAGAAAGGTCAATATCCGAACCATCGTCCACGCAAATGACTTCCCAGCATGTATAACTCTGCTTGCAGACACTTTCAAGCGTCCGGTAGAGTTCAACCGAATTATAACAAGGGATAATAACCGACACTAACGGCATACCATTCTTCATTTCTTTATTCTCTATCATAATACAAAAATGAAACAATTAAACAAACTTCCGGTCGACTCGGGCATCTGCTCCAAACCATACTTTCTGAGAAGTCCAGGATTCTGCCAGAGATGACCAAAATGCATGAGAAGCAGGAAGCCCTAACGGTAGAAAACCAAGACTGGCAATATAAAGACTGCCTGTATTCGTATAATAGTCTACGATATGGGGCTGATAACCATTTACGCCCAATGTCAAATACCCATCGGAAGTAAAGTTCTGCTCTCCCTCAAACATTTTTTTGAATACAGCAGTAAGTGCCGTCCGTACTTGTCCACAGGACAATGATTGTGGAAGTTCTTCGTTTAAGGCCAACATTGCCAATGGTTGAAATACAGCCGTGCGATAAGTAGCCGAACGTCCCACAACAGGGAAATAACCTTCGGGAGAAATGAGACGTTCAAGAATACATCCATAACGTTGCATTCTTTTTAGTGCTTTTTGATATAAAGGGAGATAAGACGGATTTAAAAACTCGACTAACGTTTCTAAACACTCCACATACATGGGGTGAATTACATAACTATTATAATAATCAAAAGCGAAAAGAGGACCATCCGAATACCAACCGTCTCCTACATACCACTCTTCCATTTTGTTTATGGCAAAAGTTATCCGGTATAAATCATAAGTCTCACCTGCTACAAGCAAAAATGTTTCTATAAGAGCGGGAAACATCAGCCAGTTGTTGTAAGGTGGGGTGATTTGATGTAGTCTTTTAAATCGGTCTATGTAACGTTTTTTTGTTTGGGGAGACAAAGGAATCCACAAATGTTCATATCCGCGCAAAAAACTATGCGCAAGATAAGCCGCATCCACCAATGGTTGCAATTCTCCTTCCCAAAATAACAAATCGGGGCTATCAGGGTCTACAGCATTCGTATAACTTTGAAGAGCCCACTCGCGGAGTTGCTTGCGTTGCCTACCTTCCGGTGTTTCATCTTCCGGCAATGACAGCCATGGAGCCAAACCCGCCATCAGCCTGCCGAAACATTCCAAATAAGCAACTTGTTTGTGTCGACCGTCCCAAGTACTGCTGTATTCTATTGGCATCCGTTTTGTCAACATACCTTTGCTCATATTGCTTAACACCGGAACTGCCATCCGAGAAAGAGTATGGCACCAAAACTCACGATCGGTTTCGCATAATATGTTTACCGCATTTTCCATATGACTTTAACAATTCAATTAATCAATACGACTATTGTTTCACACATCATAATACTTTATGCATTTTCTCTTTTGCCAACATCGCCATTCTAATAAAAGGATGAATATGTTGTTCTTCAATCAAGTTAGCTAAAGTCACATTTAACGGCTGCCTTTTCCATTCAAGCAACTTGTCATATAAATTACGGTTGCAACAATACCGTTGAAGTTCCTTCGCCAATGATTTAGGAGAATCATAATTCCGTACATCGATATAAGCATGCAATCCAGGAGCCAGTTTATCCACATCAGGCGCTCCTAAATACACGGGAACAGAACCGGCAATCAAAGGATCAAAAAACTTTTCCGTCACATACTCCGGACTAATTGCATTTTCAAACGCAATAGTAAACTTATAATGTTTGATTACATCCAACTTAGAGACATACCCTTTGTCTCCTTCCAATATACAATTTCTCCGCCATCTGCCGTAAGAATCAATGTGAATATGCGCCATCAACTCAGACAGATATTCCTGTCTCCGGCTATTGTTCACATTACTAGACACAAACATACACACATCCTTCGATTTCTCCACAGACGGGGTCAACAGTTTCTCTTTAAAAGTATAATCATAATAGGGCAATACAATATCCGCATCCAAATGATACGTCATCCAAAAGTCAAACAATAGTTTCAATTCGCCTGACAGCATCCACGGGTAATTTACCTCACTTTCATAACTCCACGCCACCCATATCTGCCCCGGTTGCTTTTCTAGATTTCCATCCATTGACTGAAGCAAAAAAGGCAGATTGAATACAATCACATCTGCAATGGACATTTTATCCCGATCAAAAGTGACTTGTATATCAGAAGGCAGAATTTGCAAAATATCATCCATCCGCAATTGGTCATAGAAGGCAAAGGCTGTACGACGAATTTTCTGATAAAAAAGAACTAACATATTAATATCGGGTTAAATATATTCAACTTTAGAATTGCAGAAAGGAAGTGTCGACTTCAGCGTTTCAAATATCAATTTAAGTCCCGCTCCGGAATTTCCATCCAACCCCGAGACATATTTTTTCGGCTGATAATCTCCTAGCGGAAATCTTAAATAGACAATATCATAAATGGAAGGAGCCTGTATCGGGATCAGTTTTTCAAAATATGTTACAAACCTGATAAATACAGCCAAACTATCGCTATTTCTTGTTTTGTTGTCCAAACAAACTTTCACCTTTTTATATAAAGAACATACAAAATCGGAAGCAAAAGAATTCTCCTTTCTTTCTTTTTCAATCGTATAAAGACGTGCTAAGACATACTGTACAATCCCTCCAAGACCTTTGTCTAAGTTTAAATCCTCAATTGCCATAGAGAACGATTCCATTACTTTTTTATCTACAGCTTCAAGTATATCGTTCGTATCTCCATCGATAAATCCTTTTTGGTACAAATATTCTACAGCCCAGCCTATCCCCATTAGTCCGTCGTGAAAAGACAAAGGCGTATTGATATTTATATTATCAATAACGTCATCCAATATCTTCTCCGCCAACTGAACATAAACATCGTTTTCTGTATGCCGACCATAATGAAATAAAAACAAAACAATTCCCATTTTTCCATTTAAAAGCCCAATACCGGAAGTTAGGTTTGTATTCAAAATGACATGGTGAGCTATTTCTTTCAAAAGTACTTCCCGATTTTCCACAATATTGATGAAATTATGTCCTTGCCTGTTTATACTTTCATAATAAGTAAAATCATGCTTGAATATTCCTTTATAGTATTGTTTCAAATCACTTATCTCACGTCTGTTCTTATAAAGGAAAAACAATGCATCCTGATAGTTATAGCAATAATAATAACTGATTGTCTGCGAGAATAGTCTTGCTTTATAGTCGTTTGGCAACAATAATTCCGAAAGTAGCAAGCGATTATAAATTCTAGTAAAGTCTTCTATCTTATAAGGTGGAACCGACCTGTAAATATGACCGACAACGACGTCTTTCAGCAACTTGCAGCAGCCTCCCTCCAGGTAAACTTTCATACTGATATACGGTTCATCATTCCCATAACACGTCAGCCCTTCCACTCCTCTCAGATACTGCCAGTATCTTTTTGAACAACAGTACGTAGCGCCCAGCACACAAGGAATGCGTACTGTATGTAAAGCCCTCTCTTCTTCATTTTCATGAAATATCCATTCACATTCGAAAAGCAATCTTCCTGTATAAAAATTGACACATGCACCATAAGAAAGAGGGCGATTGTCTATCTCTACCAGTTTATCATCAACGATTTGCAATCCTTTAGTTTGACAACAAAGCAAAACTTTTTCGTCTTTTTCCAATTCATTTATGATTCTCCCCAACCATTTATCGTCATAAAACCTCATGTGGGCATCCAGTAGCATCACATACGGAGTGTGCGACCGCGCCACCCCCATATCCCTCGAAGCCGCCACTCCCAACCTGACCGGATTTAGAATATACTCGGTTTGATACGTCTTGGCTACTTGCTGATAATCATAACCATCATCCGAAGCGTCATTTATCAGAAGAATAGCCACCTCGTCGCTATTCGAATATTCACGAATACTTCTAACAGTATTGGCTACTTCTTCCTTCTCATTCAGAAAAGGAATAATAATCGTAAGGCGAGAATCCATATTTATAAGTGTATTTTAGAAGGTTTATATAGATTTATTGCTATTCACTCAACAGATTATGAATAAACTGAGGAGCCTTGCAGCATCTTGGGTCAGGATAATCCCAGTTGTCCATGCCATATCCTTTCAAAACATCGGCTATACATCTGTTGGGAAAATCCATGCATTCGTCAAATAACCCACACGTCTTGCACACGCTGCTTTCTCTAAAATCTTCTCTTCGGGGAAAAGCAAGTCTCAATGCTTCCGGAGAGTTCCAAATCTCTTTTATACTTTGCTTTGTCAAGTCACCGATAATGAAGCGGGGATTCCAATATAACTGTTCACAGATGCTGACTTTGCCGTCTGGCAAAATAAACAGATTGGAATAATTGGCAGAACAGCGCGAACCTTGAAAACTGCGACTACCTTTCTCCCCCTTAAAATATTTATTTTCTGCACTTGACGACCACAGGATATGCATCTTTGTTTTTTGCTGAACGTCTTTCACCCATACATCCACCTGATTCACATCCTCATGCGACAATTTAAACTTGTCAAAATCTCCTCTGCTATAAAGTGATTTGAACGCTACCCTTATTTCCCATCTCCGTAATCTTTCAAATTGGGACAAAAATTTATAAATCGCATTCAGGTCTTCGATACAGTGATTATATTTTGTCAATACGGTTGCCACTTGGAACGTGACTTGATGTTTTTCCAACAATCCTATTGTATGTCGGATTTTTTCGGCATAAGTGGATCCCACATTCAGTATTTGTTGCAATCTGCTGGAATTGATTGCATCCAAGGAGATCTGAACCCTCAAATCAAACTCTTTTAATGCGATGACTGTCTCTTCATCTATCGGCACTTTAGTTGAAATCATTGTTTCTCCTAAATTATTCTCTTGAAGTAACCGGAACAATTCTTTCCACTGTTTATATAGAAGGACTTCTCCACCCACAACAGCAAATTTGGTTACATTCAATTCACGCGCTTCCTCTACTATTGTTTTCAATCTTTCGAATGCTATCGGGGTTGCTTTCACCGATTTATCGGCATAGCAATAGACGCAATCTGTCGCACACGTATTGTTGACCATAAAGACCAACGTAAAAGGGGCAAAATAGGGGCGTTCTCTCTTAAAGTCCAATTCCTTATAAGCAAACTGTTCGGGTGAGTAATGAATCGGAGCAGCAAATTGTTCCGCAACATCAATGACGATATTTTTCGGTAAGTAATTGGATACACCGTCATAATCAATCGTAAATGTTTCGGCATTATCCAAGAATAGTTTTATAAAATCTTCCGCTTCATTCTCCGGCATATTGAAGAAAGAGGAAAACACTTCTTTCAATTCGCTTAAAGTCTGCGGTTCGTCAAATAAAGTCAGAGCCATAGCTATGACAGGATGGATTCGAGACATCCATTCATGTTGTACGCAATCGGTATATTTCTTGTTGACATCATTAGAAGATAATAGATAGGTTCTTTTTAAATCATGTCTCAATTTATAAAAATGATTGAGGATGTATTTTATTTCCATAAAACTTTTATTATAATTGAAATTTGAAATGGCTAAGCCAAAATTTTGACTTAGCCACATACTCTTGTATTGATACTATCTTGCACGTGTTGATGGTTCTGTATTATTGGCACAAGTATCAACTCCCGATGTGCAAACAGCACCTCCTTCGCAATATTTAGTTCCATAATCACGATTGTTCACACATACTCCAGTTTGGCAACCATCTTCCATATCAGCTCCACCAATAATTTTAGATAGCTGTTCTACGCTTAGCGACTGTTTGTCACTTATATCACTCAAATTTATTTTTTTCAAATTCTTCATGATTGAAATGATTTTAGTTTGTATAATTTATTTCCAAAAACTTCTCACTTAACGTCGTTTTTCAATAATCCACTTTTATTTTCGCAACATGTTATTTTAATAAAAATCCAATTCAGCTATCAATATACCGAGCCTGCGAAACTTTGCATATAACAAGCAATTATCTAAACGCTAAAACACCGCACTCTCCCCTCCACTATTCTCAATACGCTGATAATTACTTTCACGCTGGCGACCGAATTTTATATTCCAGGACATTCTGATTCTAAACATCGTATTTCCCTCCGGGTCATACATGCGCTCGTCACTCCAGACAAAACGATTCAAAGACTTCGTTTGATAAAGATATGAATGACCGACCGCAAAATTAACCCCTCCGCCAAGTTTCAGATTTTTCCATTTATAATCCAATCCTAAGCCGATACCACCTTTGCCACTATAGCGAACCACCTCATTGGTAAGCGAATTTGCACCTCTATTCGCACTGCCGGACAATGTAAGGTTTCTGTAAGTCCAATTTATCCCCACATTATAATACCAGCTATTCAAAGAATGCGAGTAATCTTCCGCCGCATTCTCACGAAAAGAATAACCTATGCGACCATATATATTCAGCCGCCTGTCAAAGGCTGACCAGTCGCCGCCTGCCTCCACGTTGACTGCATGGGCATATTTCCCGTTTCCGTATTGAGTGATAAAACGGCCGTTCTCGCGGAAGATGCTCCCCAAAACCGGATGAACGGTATAGGAGTCGCTCACATTCAAGGTAGTCATCAGGTCACCGCTATACCAGGTGAAGAGCAAAGAATTTAAATAATTCGTGATAGTCCCCAATCGTGGATTACCTCTACGAGCCTGATAGCCGTCTTCGACCACTTCCACATCATTCAGATTTCTTAATGAAGGGACTGATACGGATAAAGTTCCGCTATAACGAAGTTGGACATTACGACCGAATCGATACCCCATCCGCAAGGAAGGGGCCACATTGAAACTGGAGTTATTGCCCGCCTTCTGAAGTATGCGTTCAAACCGTCCTCTCACGCCGCCCGAATAGTTGAAACGACCGGTACTTGACATCCACTCTGCATAGCCACTAGTGGAAAAACGGTCCATTTCACTTTGATAACCCGTAGTCCCCGAATAAGAAATATCGGCAAGGTTCAGATGCTGTGTCACTCCGGCCGTAAGTTTGGAACTTTTCCCAAACCGCTTCTCATAAAGCCCTTCGGCGGTAATCAGATAAGTATCACCATCCGCGTCCGAAAGAATATCCGTGAGTGTATTGCCCTCCTGCATCTCCCGATAAGAACGATGAGAACCGGTATATACATACGAGCCCATCACTTCAAGGGCCAGCAATTGTTTGTGTTTCATCTCCTTCTGATAATAGAGGCTATACCTCGCTTTCTTGTCACGATAATATGTGGCAGTTTGTTTGCTTATCGCAGGCTGTTGCCCTTCGTAAATAGCCCCGTTTCCGCTTCCCTTGTTGGGAGTACCATAGAAAGAATAGTTCAGCTTAGTGGTAAACAATACATTTTTAGGATCAAAATAACTGTAACTGAGTGCACCGTTATAAATATCTTCATGATATTTGGAAGGAAGTCCCGCTTCTTCTCGTACCAATGTCCGGTCCCCCTCAAAATTGTATATGGTAGTCTTGTTACTATACCTTTCATTAAAATGAGCATAGGAGTTTCCTCCGGAAAAGAAAAACTCGGATTTGCGGTGATTCACCTTGATACTCCCCGATTCCGTTCCGGTGGCACAATCAACAGCATTGTAAGTGAACAACTTGGCGGTTCCGCCTGATTCTTTACGCTTTACATAAAAGTCAATCACAGCGCCCGCCCCGTCATAACGCATAGAGGGCATATCATGATATTCCACACGCGTCACCAGTTTGGGGTCGAGCCCGCGAACATCGTTCAGGTCGGCAGGGCCTCCATTAATCCGCAACTGCACAGCACCATCCCTCAGAGTTTTTATACTATTAGTAGCCATATCCACAACAATGCCATGCAACCGCATCTTGTCGACAAGCTCCACTCCGTCCATTGCATTTTCTTTTTCAAACTTGCCGGGATAGATTATCTGCCGGTCGAATTCCATCACAACACGCTGCGCCGTCACCGTAGTCTCATCAAGGGTAACCGCCTGCTCCTGCATCACTAATTGCAAGTCTTGAATATTTTCCACCAAATTATCAATCCGAACGCGAGCAGCCACATACCCCACACAAGAAGCTTGCAACCGGTAGTTGCCATGAGATATCTTCAGCAATTCGAACCGGCCTTTCCTGTCAGTCGTGACAGCTTTTACTATTTCAGTACTATCCGTCGCATCATACAAAACTACGTTCGCATACTCAATAGGAACTTTCCTAGCATCCATCACTATACCTTTCACATAAGATGTCTGCGCATGGGCGAAGATGCCCGACAATAAGAAATTCAAAAGAAGGAATCGTGTTTTATTCATAAATATACTACATATGATTTAATGATTAAAAATTCGTGTTTTCTGTTTGTAAAGATAACGAATCAAAAAACAATATCCCAAAAATACGATAGACATTTTTATTTTTTATTACATTAATACACAGCGACTTACAAAATAAAATCAAAATTTGATGGACAATGGCAAATAACGTCTATGCTTTTCTGTTAGAAAATCAGGGCAGGAACGCCAAATTTTATTCATATCCTACGCAAAAACGAGCCAAATATCTGTTTCATCATAGTTTCGGATCAGGCCGTACTAGAATAAAAAAGCAAAAACATTTCTCATATTCTCATAGTAAAAGATATTCATCTGATTACCAAATATATAAAGAATGAGAATAAAATTATTAACATGCATTTCTCATGGTTTTATCAAAAAAACGCGCTTAAAACAATGCATCTCTCATACCATTACCGGCATTTCTCATACATCAAAAACAGTATTCCTATAGTCTGATCATCAACACTTAATGAACTGTAGCAAAACTACCATTCATCTTCATCATAACTAACTGATATCCAAAGATTATGCTACTGCAATCAATAGATTTTCAATAAGACATCTCTATCGTTTCACTCGACAGGGCAGACGCATTAAAAATTATTTTCCTGTAAAAGTTGTGACAAATAGTTTTCATCCCATCCCGCTTTTAGTCTTT
>PPYF01469788.1_pt1 | contig 37530 bp, 28 predicted proteins | sample 1559871 | NCBI WGS metagenome assembly PPYF01 (sample SAMN08240021, study PRJNA423297) | Human gut metagenome, whole genome shotgun sequencing project.
CAGTTCCACCCTTTAGGGTATGTCTAAAACGATAACATGCCGAATGGAAACCTTGTTGGGGCGCTACGCCCCTAAATTCCCATTTAACGAACAATCATTTACAATGAGTTCAGTATTTGATTTGCCCGGTTCACGGTTACTGCTGCCGGGGTTTCCGGCATACTACCCAAGTTGAACGGAGCAAGCATTTTCTCTATTTTCTTTAATCCGGCTTTATTTCCCTTTTTCTCAAATTCCTGACGGAGGATATTTATCTTCTCGTGCGCCTGAATTCCTTCAATCAAGCGTTCGAAACGGATACAGCTACGCGCTCCCGGATATACAAGATACGTATCTCCACCTGCCCAACTGCGGAAACGGGAATCGAGCAGCGGTTCCAATGGCCAGCTGTTGTATGCCCAACGCAAATAACCGTCCAGGTGTTTCTTAGAAGAATAATAACTTATCCAGACAGCTTCTGCAGGATCGGAGAAAGTAAATGTATTGGGATGGGCTTCCGTACAGCAGGTGTAATAGTTGGTACGTTTGTTCTCTGCCGCACGGCGGAGACGTACTTCTTCGGGGAAGTTCTGTCCGATTACGATACAGTAATCATATAGATCGGGCTCAATCTCCGCATGGTAATTTCCTGCCAACGAAACTTTAAAATCCGGATCTGCTTTACGAATCACCTTCAAGGTCTTCTGCATCACTTCCATCGGACGTTCATCCATTGCAATAGCGCAGATATCGAACCATCCTTTTTCTTTCAGGTGCTTGGAGAAAGACGAAAGCATTGCTACCCACATTTCTTCGTAAGCCTCCTCGCCCGGTGCTGTTTTCACAAATTTCAGCGAGTTGGTTGCCTGGTCGTAATACTGGAATGACAACTCCCAGGGAACCATTGAATAACAGTTGATCTGTTTGTCAATGCCCACACTCATCATAAATTCTACCCAACGGTCGAAAATGGTATAGTCAAAAGACCATGTGCCGTCCGCCCGTTTCATCCAGGTAACCATTGTATCAAAATAATCTTCCGTCTGACCGTTCCAAGGTTTGTGCATCAAAGTAGCCGTGATAATCTTTTGTCCGGCGTCTGCCAGCATTTTCATCAAAGGACGCATGGCGTCTAAATGCTCCTGGCTCCATAGAGGAACCTGATAGTAACGTGCCACTGCATAAGGACTTTGCCACAAATCCAAGTGGTAGGCCCACTCCGAAGGCGCCGGAAGTTCGCGGGAAGAAACCGTAATTTCCAGATTCAGGCGTTGCAACAGACGAGAGCCGTCGTTGATTAGCAACTCCCCTTTATACGTTCCGGGAACAGCCGATTGAGGAATCCAACACTGCACCCAGACAGGTTGAACTGTGCGGGCAGGCAAAGCCATTGCTTTCAGACTGGTATCAATAGGGTCGGCCACCAATAATGAATCATAATCCACCGCTTTCCGATGTCCGCAGGCACCTCTGCCGTCTTTGTTCAATTCGTCCGTCATCACATAACGAACAAAACCGCCGGTGAATGCATCTTGGGGAAGAACATTTCCTTTCTTGTCTTTGAAATCACCAAAGCTGAAATTCAGGTCTTTCAGTTCTACACCTGTCCATACAACCGCTTGCGCGTTCACACGTTCACCACGCCAGCCTTTCAAAGCAACCGTTTGCTGGTTCTTCAACCGGGGAAGCCCGTGTTTTGCGTACCGGACGTCTGTTGTACCCCAAGACACTTGTGTTGTTGTCACTGCCGCCCATTCTTTATCAGACGGCGCAGCAGGGTCGGGCAATTCCTGATAAGTCTGTAAAGGGAACTTCGGTTGTCCTGTCGGAACGCCACATTGAGTGACTCCTTGCTGGGCAAAAACTGCGCCTACGCTAAAGAGACAAGTCAGGGAAAAAATAGTAAGTCGTTTCATGGTTAGTTAATTAAATGATTAAAGTTTTTTATTAGGGGGAAAAATATTCAATCACATAGGGTCTACATCATAGTAGACAATCAAAGATTTATAGCGTTCATCTTCCAACATCTCCCGTTGGATGCGCAACAGCAACTCCCGGGCACGTCCCATCGGAGCATTCTGCTCAATCTTTACGACAATCTTTTTGATAAACAACGTTTGGATACGGGCAACAGGAGGTTTATCCGGCCCCAACACCCGATTGCCAAATACCGCCCGCAGCTTATCCGCCATCACTACCGCCACCTGATCCAGCAACGCTTCATTATGATTTTTTAGATAAACATATACCAACCGGTAATAAGGAGGATAATGGAACATCTGCCGTTCCGCCAACTGCCCGCCTACCATGTCTTCATAATCATTGGCAATGACCTGATGAATGATAGGATGCTCGATGCTCTTGGTTTGCAGCACCACCCTACCCCGCTTGTTCTTACGTCCGGCACGTCCCGCTACTTGCGCCATCAACTGGAAAGCCCGTTCATAGGAACGAAAATCCGGATAATTCAGCATCGTATCGGCATTCAGTATACCTACAATACTGACATGATCGAAATCCAATCCTTTTGAAACCATTTGCGTACCGATCAATATATCCGTCTTTCCCTGTTCGAAATCCGCAATAATCTTTTCATAAGCAGAGCGGGTGCGTGTGGTATCCAAGTCCATTCGTGCCACTGCCGCTTCGGGAAAAAGGATTTTAATGTCATCTTCAATCTTTTCCGTACCAAAGCCACGGTTCACCAGTTCCGTACCTTCGCAGGCAGGACAGGATTTCGGCAGTTGGTAGGTATAACCGCAATAATGACAGGTTAGCTGATTGATTCCTTTATGATAGGTAAGGCTCACGTCGCAATTCTTACACTTGGGCACCCAACCGCAAGTACGACACTCCACCATCGGAGCAAACCCGCGACGGTTCTGAAAGAGAATCACTTGCTCTTCTTGTTCCAAAGCCTCTTTCATGTATTGTATCAACAGCGGTGAGAATTGTCCCACCATCCTCTTTTTGCGATGCAATTCCTTTATATCTACCGGAATAATCTCCGGCAATTGAATTTCTTTATATCGTTCTTTTAGTTGTACAAAACCATATTTCCCCTCCCCTGCATTCTGCCACGACTCGATGGAAGGAGTAGCCGTTCCCAACAAAGTTTTAGCTCCGTACATGGCAGCCAGTACAATCGCAGCACTACGGGCATGATAACGGGGAGCAGGATCTTGTTGCTTATACGTATTTTCGTGCTCTTCGTCCACAATCACCAGTCCCAGATTCCGGAAAGGAAGAAACACGGAAGAGCGAACACCCAGGATAATATCGTACCCGTTCTCTCCCAGTTGTTTCCGCCATATTTCAACCCGTTCGGCATCGGGGAATTTAGAATGGTAGATCCCCAGGCGAGCACCGAAGACCCGTTGCAGACGCTCTGTAATTTGAGTAGTCAAGGCAATCTCCGGCAACAAATATAAGACTTGTTTTCCCTGACGAATCGTTTCTTCGATCAGATGGATATACACTTCCGTCTTCCCACTGGACGTTACTCCATGAAGCAGACACACGTTTTTCTCCTGAAAAGACTGAACGATTTCATCATGTGCCCGTTGCTGAAACTCGTTCAAAGCGTTCAGCTCGACTACCTCTTTCTCCTGTTTATTCAACCGTCCGATTTCGTGATAGTAGATTTCGAAAATCTTCTTATCTACCAGTCCGTTCAGTACCGAAGGAGCCACATTAGCCCGTTGCAACAATTCTTTCTTGGAGACTTCTTTCGGGGTTCCGGTTCCTAAAATGCCTGAATACTCTACATACTTCATGAGCAACGCCAGTTGCTTCGGAGCACGAGACAGAATATCAAACAGAATATGGAGTTGCTTTTCATCTGCTGTACCCGCAAGTCGCACCCGTGCCTCTGTCTTAGGCTTATAAGTACGTTTCAATTCTTCCTTTACAAAAATAGCTTCTTTATCGAGCAGGGACTTGATGGCAGTAAGAATGTTTTTTATGCCGCTATCTTTCTCCAGTTTAGTGACGGACTGCTGCGCATCTACGGCAAGTAAATCCAAAATGCGTTGTTCCCGTTCCGGCAATGGCGCATCCGCCTCAAAATCGGGATTATATTCAACAATCGTTTCACTCTCCAGCTTCAGGCCGGAAGGAAGTGCCGCTTTATACACATCTCCCTGTGTACAGAGATAGTAATCGGCTATCCATTCCCAAAATTTGAACTGAACGGGTAGTAAAATGGGAGAAGCATCCAGCAATGCAGATATATCTTTCACTTCGTACTCCGTTGGAGCACAATAATGAACGTTAAGGACGCGAACAAAAAAAAGAGTTCCCGTTCACCGGAAACTCTTTTTTATATACGATGTAAAATGACAGACTATTTAAAAAATATAGGCAACAGATACCTGCCAAGTCTTAGTCTTATAAGAAGCGTCTGTTCCTTCAATATCCGCAGTGTCGCCCAATGGGATATTGTAGTTAGCACCTACCTGCAGATGGTTCAGCAACTTCAAACCGGCACCCACATTAATACCTACTTGCGCTTTCTTCTTATCAATTCCCGATTTCTTTTCAAAATCGAAATAAAAATCAGGACCTGCAGCAAGATAAATACCGGCCATACTTCCCAAACCGATTGTATATTTCAGGTTTACAGGAATATCAATACCGTTTTGCTTGATAGTCAAATCCTCGTTTCCTTCAGAAACCTTTATACCTCTTTGAGCAAAAAGCAAGGCAGCATCTACTCCCAACCCTACGATTGGAATATTAAACTCGGCCATCGGACCAATAAAGAAACCGGTAAAATTATCCTTCTTAAAGTTATCGCCTACATTAGAGAAACTCGCCTTCGACAAGTTCAGACCTCCTTTTACACCAAAGTGTATTTGCGCCTGGGCAGGCATCGCCATACCGATACATACGGCAATCATTAAAGCACCAAAAATCTTTTTCATAAATTTACGTGTTTATAATTCGGGACAAAGATATATAATTAGAATAAATAAACACAATTTATCGGTTTTTTGTTCGCTCAAAGTCGCTGTTGTTCACTTAATCCGACGCCCGTACCTTTATATTTGCTCTTTTGAAGATTGAACTTACAATAGAGCATCAGTTTCATCCACCACTCACAGACTAATAAGAAGTTCTTATTAGTTCAATTTTCATCCTATTTATCATCTATAAATATTGGAAAAATGATAGTTAATCAAATTTACTTCCTAATTATCATACATAACCTTTTCAGCCAACACGTACGGCAAGTGGTCTGCTCCAATGCAAGTTCTTTTTCTAAATGCCGCATCCGGTCACATTGCTTCAACCATTTGCTCTGCAGTGCATCATACAAAAATTTAGCTCCTTTATATATGGTGATTTCCTTATCTTGTTTGCCTAAAAGTGATGCGTATATTGAACAGACTTGAGATTTATCCATGCAATATCGTTCCAACTTTTCGATATACATCAATGTAATCCCCTTTTTATTCCGGTTGATAAAATCCTGAATACTTTCATCGTCGATGATGTCGATGTCGGCTCTTTGGTAGTCCACGATGATTTCTCTTATCTCTATCAAGACCCAGATATATTCTGTCTCGAATCCGTACTTTGCAGCCGCTTCTTCTATACTAATCCATTGTGCCATAGCGTTTGTTCTTTTATGTGTGATACAATAAGGGATGAATAATGTTTTATTCATGTATATTAGCACAACGAGCATCCACTCTTTTTGCAGTCCGCCGGATGGAGATTGGCTAGGTTAAATTGTGGGGTAATTGATAACCGGCCGAATACAAGAAAGACGCAGATGCTGCTGTACCATTATCCGACCTTAAGGCTAGCAACACCTTTAAAGAAGATAATGATAACAGCAGACACCCACGTCAATCGTTTATATATAACACATCTCTTACGGATATGTTGATATACAGCCGTTCACGTGGAGTATCTACCGTATCATCTCTCTCTTTTGAAAGTTTGCTATTTTTAAGGTCGAGAGATAATACGCTTTTACTCCATATAGGAAATAAAAACCGCTTTCTGTCTATTTCATCACGCTGATGGGCTGAAAGCGTATGACAAAGATATATGTTTTTTTTGAAAGGTAGCAGAAATATGGAAATAAATATAGGAAGTTCTGTATTAAAATGAATTTGATAAAATATAATCCTGTTTCTTATTTCTGATTACTGAAATCCGTCACCAATAAAAATAAATAAGCAATTTTACTCTCATACTCTCATCAATCGTTTGAAAAGCCTTTATTCATCGGAGTTACAGGTATGAGAGTAAGTATGACAGTAAGATGAGAGTAACTTTTACTCTCACCATGCCTCGCACCAAGACAGTACCATTATCTTCTGACATACAGTACATTATCTACTATTACCAAAAGTATTAACAGCTATAGCATCAAGTATTAACTCCCTAAAAATCATATATTAATAGTTCGAAAATCAGGTATTAATGCATGGGAAACAGTATAATAACACCTATATTAGTAGTGACAATAAAAGCATTATAGATAAACTTATAACCAAGCTACCATCATCTTTCTACCATTTAAGCAGTGAATGTTCGTTAAAACACGAATATAGGATTTGCTTTTTATAGCATTGTTCGTATATTTGCGAACATTAAATAAAAGAGAAACTAATGTATGGAACAGCAGGAACAGATTGCTCGTTTTGCTAAAGCGTTGGGGCATCCCACCAGAATAGCAATACTTAATTTTCTTGCAAGGCAAGAAAGCTGTTATTTTGGGGACATCCACGATGAGTTGCCAATCGCTAAAGCAACCGTTTCCCAGCATCTAAAAGAATTAAAAGACGCTGGACTGATACAGGGTGAAATAGAAACGCCCAAAGTGAAATATTGCATAAACCGTGAAAACTGGGAAATAGCCAGACAGTTGTTCGCCCAATTCTTTTGCGATTGCGCTTCTAAAAAAGGTGCTTGCTGTGAATAGCAGCCCTTTTTTTAGACTTATTGTTCGTTGTTTTGCGAATTACGTTTAATATATAAAATAGGAAATATGGAAATTAAAGTTTTGGGTACAGGCTGCGCAAATTGTAAAGCTCTGTACGTAACAGTAGAACAGGCGGTAAGAGATCTAAATTTAGATGCTACGTTAGTTAAAGAGGAAGATATTTTAAAGATTATGGAGTATAATATCCTTAGTTTGCCGGCATTAGTGATTGACGAAAAGATCGTTTCAGCCGGAAGAAAATTATCCTTAGCCGAAGTAAAAGAACTATTGAAACAATAACTTAGAAACACTGCACCTATGAAACATTTATTTTTGATTGCTATCAGCTTACTCCTGTTTTCTTGTAGCGGGAAGCCAAAAACAGAAAACAAACAAGAGGTTTCCGCACAGGGAGATCGCGTAGAAGTAATCTACTTTCATGGAAAACAACGGTGTGTTACCTGCCGTGCGATTGAGCAACTGACGAATGAAGTGTTGGAAGCCACTTTCAAAAATCAAATCGATAAAGGGGCAGTTGTGTATAAGGTTATAGATATTTCAGATCCGCAAAATGAAGCGATTGCGGATAAATATGAGGTGACATGGTCGTCTTTGTATATAAACGGCTGGAAGGGAGGAAAAGAAACTGTTAATAACATGACTGAATTTTCTTTTGCCAACGCAAAGGGGTCACCGGATATATTCAAAGAAGGTATAAAGAACAAAATAAATGAACTGCTAAAATAACTATTATATGGATTTTCTTCAAAATCTTCTGGATAATAGCAATATCCCGGTAATAACCGCTTTCCTGCTCGGTTTGCTTACAGCTATAAGTCCTTGCCCTTTGGCTACCAATATAACTGCGATAGGCTTTATCAGTAAGGATATAGGCAACCGGAACAAGATTTTTTTAGGAGGATTGCTTTATACCTTGGGGCGTGTTGTGGCTTATACGGTTTTAGGGATCATCCTGATTTCTATATTGAAAGAGGGTTCAAGCATGTTTTCCTTACAAAAAGGTATAAGTAAATATGGTGAGATACTGATCGCCCCGGTCTTGATATTTGTAGGAGTATTCATGCTTTTCGGAGATCGTTTGAATTTACCTAAGTTCGGATTTTCGGGAACAGGAAAGGCAGAAAAACTGAAAGGCAATTTAGGCAGCCTTTTGCTTGGAGTGCTTTTCGCTCTGGCATTTTGCCCTACCAGCGGACTGTTTTACTTCGGGATGCTTATACCGATGTCGGCAGCAGAACCGGGAGGCTACCTCTTGCCTATTGTCTATGCGGTGGCTACCGGTCTGCCCGTTATTCTGGTAGCCTGGGTCTTGGCGTATAGTGTTGCCGGGATAGGTAAATTTTATAACCGCATACAGGTATTTCAGAAATGGTTTAACAGAGTGGTAGCTGTTTTGTTTATCGCAGTCGGCATTTATTACGCATATATCAATTACTTATAAATTAAATAAAAACAGAATATGAAAAGAATCGAGATTTTTGATCCGGCGATGTGTTGCCCTACCGGATTGTGTGGCCCGAATATCAATCCTGACCTTATGAGGATTGCAGCCGTACTGGAAACCCTCAAAAGACAGGGGATCGTTGTCGAGCGTCATAATTTACGGGACGAGCCGCAGCTTTATGTCAGCAATAAAACGGTTAATGATTATTTGATGAAAGAGGGTGCGGAAGGCTTGCCAATCACCATAGTAGAGGGGGAAATCGTGGTAACAAAAGGTTATCCGACCAATAAGCAGTTGAGCGAGTGGACAGGCATTCAGTTAGACATTATTCCAATTATCAACCAATGAGATTATGAAGAATTTCAATTTATCAGACATACAGTTAACAAAGTATTTGTTTTTTACAGGTAAAGGCGGTGTAGGAAAAACTTCTATCGCTTGCGCTACGGCCGTAGGTCTTGCGGATCTTGGCAAAAAGATATTATTGATAAGTACAGATCCAGCCTCTAATTTGCAAGATGTGTTTGGGCAGGAACTGAACGGGCATGGTACGAATATCTCCGAAGTGCCCGGCCTGACGGTCGTAAATCTTGATCCGGAAAAAGCAGCCGCAGAATACCGGGAAAGCGTAATCTCCCCTTATCGTGGGAAATTGCCGGAAAGTGTGATCCGGAATATGGAAGAACAACTGTCCGGATCTTGCACGGTAGAGATTGCAGCGTTCAATGAGTTTTCGGATTTTATCACCGATAAAACCAAAGAAAAAGAATACGATTATATCATTTTTGATACAGCGCCAACGGGACACACCCTAAGAATGTTACAATTACCATCCGCTTGGAGTACGTTTATCAGTGAAAGTACGCATGGCGCATCCTGCTTAGGCCAGCTGTCGGGACTGGAAGAAAAAAAAGGCATTTATAAACAGGCTGTAAATACCTTGTCCGATAAAAAAGCAACCAGCCTGATACTAGTTGCCCGCCCGGATCTTGCTCCATTAAAGGAGGCTGCACGCTCTTCTCACGAGTTGAATTTGCTTGGCATAAAAAACCAGGTACTTGTCATAAACGGAGTGTTACAACAAGCCGATGATAACGACAAAGTTTCCAAGTTATTAAGCGAAAAACAAACTTCGGCTTTACAGAACATTCCGGAGGAGTTGAAAGATTATCCGGCATATAGCGTTCCGTTACGTTCCTACAATTTATCAACTATAGAAAATATCCGGAAAATGTTATCGAGCGATAACCTTATTCCGGGAGGTGATTACAAGCCTTTGCAGGGTGAAAAGAATCTGGATGATTTGGTGAACGATCTTTTTTCTTCCGGCAAACGGGTTATTTTTACAATGGGAAAAGGGGGCGTAGGAAAAACGACTGTTGCAACCAATATCGCCCTAAAGCTAAAAGCACTTGGCGCAAAAGTGCATTTGACAACAACAGACCCGGCCAATCACTTGAATTATGAACTTGTAATAAAAGCAGGGATCGACGTTAGTAAAATTGACGAAGCGGAAGTTCTGGAGGCTTATAAAAACGAGGTAAGGGCAAAAGCCAGGGAAAACCAAATGACGGCCGAAGATATGGAATATATTGAGGAAGATCTGCGTTCCCCTTGCACACAGGAAATAGCTGTATTCAAGGCATTTGCCGATATAGTGGAAAAGGCTGATACGGAAATTGTAGTAATAGACACAGCACCAACCGGACATACTTTGTTATTGTTGGATGCAACACAAAGTTATCACAAGGAGGTAGAACGGACGCAGGGAGAAATCAAGGGAGCAGTGGCAAACCTGTTGCCACGTCTGCGCAATCCCAAAGAAACGGAGGTTGTCATCGTAACACTTCCGGAAACAACCCCTGTTTTTGAGGCGGAACGTTTATTGCAAGATTTACAACGGGCAGGCATCAAGAACAAATGGTGGGTGATAAACTCCTGTTTATCTCTGGTTGATACCCAAAACCCATTTTTAAAGGCCAAAGCACAAAGTGAGTTGCCATGGATCGACAGAGTAAAGAAATTATCAGACAGTAATACCGCGTTAATCGCATGGAGAGCAAAATAAAAAGAGAGTGATTATGAAACAACTTGCTTTTTTAGACCGTTATTTGACGGTATGGATTTTCTTAGCAATGTTTATCGGTGTAGGATTGGGTTACCTATATCCCGGCATCGTAGACTTTTGGAGTCATTTTGAAGTCGGAACGACGAATATACCCTTGGCAATAGGGCTTATCCTGATGATGTATCCACCTTTGGCAAAGGTGAAATATGAAGAATTAGGCAACGTATTCAAAGATAAAAAAATCCTGACCGTATCACTTCTGTTGAATTGGTTGGTAGGGCCGATACTGATGTTCGTTCTCTCAATCATCTTCCTGCATAATTACCCCGAATATATGTACGGATTGATTATGATAGGTCTTGCACGATGTATCGCCATGGTACTGGTTTGGAGCGAACTTGCAGGAGGAAGCAACGAATATACGGCCGGACTGGTCGCTTTTAACAGCATCTTTCAGGTCCTTTTCTTTTCTGTATATGCTTATTTCTTCTTATCTGTGTTCCCTGAATGGGTGGGAATGGAAACAACCGACGCCGTTCAACAAATCACGATGTCCGAGATTGCGAAAAGTGTAGGCATTTATTTAGGAATACCGTTTGTTCTTGGATTTCTGACACGTTTAGTCTTGGTTAAGAATAAAGGCATGGATTGGTATTACCAGAAATTTATCCCTAAAATCAGCCCGGTTACATTGTTGGCCTTGCTGTTTACAATCGTGATAATGTTCTCTTACAAGGGAGAATATATCATAAAATTGCCGTATGATGTGATGATAATAGCAGTACCGTTGGTGTTGTACTTTGGAATCATGTTTTTTGTTTCCTTTTTTATTACCCGAAAAATGGGAACGGATTACCCAAAAGCCGCATCCGTATCATTTACGGCTACCGGAAATAATTTTGAATTGGCTATTGCTGTGGCTATTGCCGTTTTCGGTATCAGTTCGGGAGAGGCTTTCGCCGCGGTAATCGGGCCACTGGTAGAAGTACCCGTATTGATACTATTAGTAAGATATGCGTTAAAGATGCGCCGCAAATTTAAAGCAAAGAACTAGAAACTACAGTTCCGAGGCGGGAAACTACAGTTTCCAAGGCAAGAAACGCCAGTTCCCAAGGCGGGAAACGACAGTATCTAAGGCAGGAAACGAGAGTACCTAAGGCAGGAAACTGAAGTTTCCATATAGAGTTATTATAACTCTCCCGTAAGGATAACTAGAACTTCCCATAGCTTTGCATAAAGAAATCAAGGACTTTTCTTTAGTTATATTATACGTTGCAGATACTTTATCTGCAACGTATCTGCAACAGGTATCTGCAACGCTCCAACTGCCTATTTACTAATACATTACAAGCGTTTTGTTGCAGGTGGCAGATACTTTGATGTTTTTTAAACTTTATGGGAGAAGATATTTCATTCCTTTTCCACTCGTTCCCAATCTACCAAATGATATAATTACATTTATACTCATTTTCTACTCGCCACCATTTGAATGGCACAATAATCTATATCAGCATAAAAGTACAGCTTTTCTTTTACAGCCCGCTATACACTAACTCTTTTTTATGACACAAGAGAAGAAAACCGCTGTATGTCCCGTTCATATTTAATCAAAATCGCCGGAACAGATCAATGATCTGCCCGGCGATTTCCCTATTGAATCGATTCCCACTTACTATCTATCAACGGTTGGGATGAATATCCAGTTTGACTGGTTTTATCATATTTTCAGGTTCCAGAATGGTATCCAAATCTTTCTTGGAAAGGATATTATGTTCCAAAACAAGTTCATACACTCCCTTTCCTGTTTCCAATGCTTCTTTAGCTATCTTGGTAGAATTTTTATAACCAATCACCGGATTCAGGGCTGTCACTACGCCAATGCTGTTGTGCACATCTCTCCGGCATTTTTCTTCATTGGCTGTAATGCCGTCGATGCATAACGTACGCAAGGTATCGAAGCCATTCATCAACAAGTCGGCAGACTCGAAACAGCATTGTGCCATCACCGGCTCCATCGCATTCAGCTCCATTTGAGCGGCTTCGCCACTCATGGCCACACAAAGATCATTTCCTATCACCTTATAAGCCACCTGATTCATCACTTCAGGAATCACCGGGTTCACTTTTCCCGGCATGATGGATGAACCCGGTTGCATAGCCGGCAGATTGATTTCGCCCAATCCGCAACGCGGACCGGAAGCCAGCAACCGCAAGTCATTGCATATCTTATTCATTTTGACAGCTATACGCCTCATCGCTCCCGAATAACCTACCATGCAGGAAGTGTCCGAAGTGGCTCCTACCAAATCATCGGCAAGCTTTATATCCAGTCCCGTAATCTTGCGCAAAGCGGCAATACACTTTTCCGCATATTCCGGTTCGGCGGTGATTCCGGTTCCGATGGCCGTGGCTCCCATGTTGACTGTCAGAAAGTCCTGCGCGGCAAAATCAAGATTCTTCACTTCATGTTCAAGAATACTCGCAAACCCGTTGAAGGTCTGTCCGAGAGTCATTGGTACGGCATCTTCCAGTTGGGTACGTCCCATTTTGATGACATGTGCAAACTCACTTCCTTTCTTCCGGAAAGCCTCTATCAACACTTCGAAATGCTTAACCAATTTCAGATGAGTGTAATAGAGTCCAATGTGGATGGCGGTTGGATAAGCATCGTTGGTAGATTGCGAGCGGTTGACATGATCGTTAGGCGAACAGTATTGATACTCTCCGCGCTGATGCCCCATCAATTCCAATGCCCGGTTGGCAACCACTTCATTGATATTCATGTTCGTGGTAGTACCCGCTCCTCCCTGAATCATATCTACGGGGAACTGTTCGTGATGCTTTCCTTCAAGTATTTCTTTACAAGCTCTCAAGATAGCATCCGTTTGTTCTTCGGTTAATAAGTCCAGTTCGCGGTTGGCAACGGCGGCTCCCATCTTTGTGATAGCCAATGCCTGGATAAACAAAGGGTACTCATTTAAATGAAACTTACTGATGCGAAAGTTTTCGATACCGCGGAGCGTCTGTACTCCGTACAGTGCACTTTCCGGCACTTCACGACTACCTATCAGGTCACTCTCCGTACGAGTTTTTTTTGATAAATTTTGTTCCATATCGGTTGTTTTATAATAATAACAGTTTCGTTAGTTCTTATAATAACCAATGAGTTTAGTTATTGTTTTAATAAATATGCAAAAACTATTCAAAGACTTTTTTGTTGTTAATACAAGAAAAAGAAAATACAAAGAGAGAAATCACTTATCTTTGTTGGGAACTTAAAACAGCATCTTATGATATTACAATTAGCATTTGTTCTGACAGCTATTATTATTGGCGCACGCCTGGGAGGTATTGGCCTCGGCGTGATGGGAGGAGTTGGGTTGGCTATACTTACGTTCGTTTTTGGTTTACAACCCACCGCGCCTCCTATCGACGTTATGTTAATGATTGCCGCAGTAATTTCGGCTGCTTCCTGTATGCAAGCGGCCGGCGGACTGGACTATATGGTGAAACTGGCAGAACATTTGCTTCGTAAGAATCCTTCACACGTCACCCTGCTTAGTCCGCTGGTGACTTACCTGTTTACTTTTGTAGCCGGAACGGGACACGTCGCCTATTCTGTGTTGCCGGTCATCGCGGAGGTTGCCACCGAAACCAAAATCCGTCCGGAACGTCCGTTGGGTATTGCTGTCATTGCTTCCCAACAGGCCATTACGGCCAGTCCGATTTCCGCGGCTACCGTAGCACTTCTCGGACTCTTAGCCGGATTCGATATTACCCTGTTCGACATTCTCAAAATTACGATTCCCGCTACCATTGTCGGCGTGTTGGTCGGTGCTTTATTCTCTATGAAAGTCGGTAAAGAGCTGGTGGAAGACCCCGAATATCAGAAACGTCTGAAAGAAGGATTATTCAACAATAAAAAGATAGAGATTAAAGATGTGAAGAACAAACGTTCCGCTATGATTTCCGTCCTTATCTTTATATTGGCAACTGCGTTTATCGTACTCTTCGGTTCTTTTGAAGGAATGCGCCCCAGTTTCCTGATCGACGGGGAAATAGTTACATTAGGAATGTCTTCCATCATTGAAATCGTGATGTTATCGGCTGCCGCCATCATCCTGTTAGTAACCAAGACCGACGGAATCAAAGCAACGCAAGGTTCCGTATTTCCGGCAGGCATGCAGGCAGTGATTGCCATCTTCGGTATTGCCTGGATGGGAGATACCTTCCTTCAGGGAAACATGGGACAGCTGACTCTTTCTATTGAAGGAATCGTGCAACAAATGCCGTGGCTGTTTGGTGTCGCGCTGTTTGTGATGTCTATTCTACTATACAGCCAGGCTGCCACAGTTCGGGCACTTGTGCCTCTGGGCATTGCGTTGGGGATTTCGCCTTATATGCTGATCGCCTTGTTTCCGGCAGTAAACGGATATTTCTTTATTCCGAATTACCCTACTGTAGTGGCTGCTATCAATTTCGACCGTACCGGGACAACAAAAATCGGCAAGTATGTGTTGAATCATTCGTTTATGATGCCCGGCTTGGTATCGACGATTGTTGCCATTGCCCTGGGACTGCTCTTTATACAAATATTTTAATATACATATATTATTAACCTAAACATCATTCAGTTATGAAACAATTCAAAAGCTTTGGACTGGTAGTAGTCACACTACTATTTTCTGTAACAATGGCATTTGCCGCAAAACCGAACATTCATATCCTTGCCACCGGAGGAACGATTGCAGGCACAGGAAGTTCAGCTACCGGAACCAGCTACACAGCAGGGCAAGTTGCCATCGGCGCACTACTCGATGCCGTGCCGGAAATTAAGGACATCGCCAACGTGACCGGAGAACAGATTGTCAAAATCGGTTCGCAGGACATGAACGACCAGGTTTGGCTGACGCTTGCCAAGAAAATAAACGAACTATTGAAACGCCCGGACATCGACGGTATCGTGATTACTCACGGAACCGATACGATGGAAGAAACGGCCTATTTCCTGAACCTGACCGTTAAAAGTGACAAACCGGTGGTACTGGTAGGTGCCATGCGTCCGTCTACTGCTCTAAGTGCCGACGGCCCGTTGAATCTTTATAACGCCGTAGTTACCGCCGCCGCAAAAGAATCCAAAGACAAAGGAGTACTGGTTGCCATGAACGGACTGATCCTTGGAGCACAGAGTACGGTTAAAATGAACACGGTCGACGTGCAAACTTTCCAAGCTCCCAACTCCGGCGCGCTGGGGTATGTGTTGAACGGAAAAGTATTCTATAATCAGGTAACGCTAAAAAAACATACCACCCAATCCGTTTTCGATGTTACTCATCTGAACGCACTTCCTAAAGTAGGTATCGTATACAGCTATTCCAACATCGAAGCAGATATGGTCACTCCGATGCTCAACAACGGCTATAAAGGCATTATCCATGCAGGAGTAGGAAATGGAAATATCCATCAGAATATCTTCCCGGTACTGACAGACGCCCGTCAGAAAGGAATCCTTGTAGTCCGTTCTTCCCGTGTCCCGACAGGTCCTACGACGCTGGATGCAGAGGTAGACGACGCCAAATATCAGTTTGTGGCTTCACAGGAACTGAATCCGCAGAAATCACGCGTTTTGTTAATGCTTGCACTAACCAAAACAACTGACTGGAAACAAATTCAGCAATATTTTAACGAATACTAAAAGCCTGACCTACTTATGAAAAAATGGATATTTATGTTGCTCCTCGCGGGCAGCATACAGGGAGTATATGCTCAAAAAACGGAGAAGAAGGATAAATTCAACCCGAACACTCCCCTGTTTGAAGAACTGACAGACGTAAAAAAGAAGACAGATAAGTTCAATCTTTATCTGAATATGCAAGGAAGTTTTGACGCTCATTTCCAAAATGGTTTTCAGGAAGGTGACTTCAATATGCACCAGCTCCGCATCGAAGCCAAAGGAAATATCAACAACTGGCTTTCTTACCGCTATCGCCAGCGCCTCAACCGCTCGAACGACGCAAACGGCATGATTGACAATCTGCCTACTTCCATCGACTATGCCGGAATCGGTATCAAACTGAATGACCAGTTCAGCCTCTTCGCAGGAAAGCAATGTGCCGCATACGGTGGTATCGAGTTCGACCTCAACCCGATCGACATCTATCAGTACAGCGATATGATCGACTATATGAGTAACTTTATGACCGGACTGAATGTAGGTTATAACATTACTCCCAAACAGCAACTTAACCTGCAAATACTGAACAGCCGCAACAGTTCGTTCGACAGCACTTACGGAATCACGGAAGATGCCGAAGGAAATCTTCCCGATCTGAAATCCGGCAAAATGCCGCTGGTTTATACTTTGAACTGGAATGGTAATTTCAATAACGTATTCAAGACCCGTTGGTCGGCTTCTGTCATGAACGAGGCCAAAAGTCACAATATGTATTATTATGCTTTAGGTAACGAATTGAATCTCGGCAAATGGAATGCTTTTGTCGATTTCATGTATTCAAAAGAGGACATTGACCGCAAAGGTATTATTACCAGTATCGTAGGCCGTCCGGGCGGGCATAACGCTTTTGATGCTAACTATCTTTCGGTTGTTGCCAAATGTAATTACCGCTTTCTTCCGAAATGGAATGTTTTTGTGAAGGGTATGTACGAGAATTTCTGTAGGATTTATCTGGCAGATGCCTGTATTCTAATTCTAAAGCAAGAAACCGGGCTGACAATAAAAAAATACCCGATAGCTTCTTACAACAGTTATCGGGTATTCTTATATGTTCGGTCTTTTTAAATCAGAACCCAGGTATCTGCTCCGGCCCATTCAGGCATATGCACAGCATCCCCACTGGGGAAAGACAGTCTATTCAACTGCTTCACGGAAGCACAGATAAGCCGTCTCATCAATTCTGGCAAGAGAGACTGACATTCTTTTGTGTCAGCCCATTGCTTCAAATGTGTTGATGTGATGAATTCCATAGATTACCTATATTGAGACTAGATATTGATGAACAAATATACAACTTCTTTTTGACCCAATACACAAAACATTGAAAAGATGTCGCAAATTTTTCTCAACATACTCGACAAAAGAGATTGGAACAACAGCGTTGACCAAATTCAAAAACTCACCGAAAGCCCCATAAAATCAACTAGGGAATATCCGTTTACGCTTTCATGGTCTCACTATTTGATATTAATGCGCATTGAATCTGATGAAGAACGCAGATTTTACGAAATTGAGTCTCAGAAACAAAATTGGAGTGTACGTCAATTGCAGCGGCAATATAATTCAAGCCTGTATGAGCGTTTGGCTCTCAGCAAAGACAAAGATTCAGTCTTGCGTTTAGCACAAGAGGGGCAAACGATCAATAAACCAGATGACATCATAAAGAATCCTTTAACGCTTTTTAGTAATCATTGTTCTATAATATATACAAAGAACTATGGACAATTTGTAATGTTCTAAATTATATCGAACTCACGTTAGTTTAGATGCGGGAGATTCAAAAACGCTGCAAATTCGAGGGGCGAAAGTGACTGGTTTATGTGCAATTACGATTTTCCCGGAGTCAAGAATATAAAACGAATGGATAAAAAATATTACTACGGTATACTTCTTGCATTTTTAAACTTCATCTACCCTCCCATCATTTTTCCCATCATGAAAAGACTTGTTATTTATAATCTTTTGGCAACATTCCGAACTTCTCTTTAAAACATTTTGCAAAATGGGAAGAAGAAGCAAAGCCTAACCGTTCTGCTGCCTCAGCTATGCGAACACCATTTGCAATTAATTCAGCTGCTTTGTTTAAGCGGAAGTTCTTCACATAGTTATTAGGAGGCATACCAAACAAACCTTTCATCTTCCGGTAAAGATTAGAATGACTCATATTCATTTGATCTGCCAATATATCAATTGAATAATTTTCATTAATAACCTGCTCCGATAAAATTGCATTGATCTTGTCTATAAATTCTACATCTTTTTGAGAAATAGCAAAATCCGAAAGTGAAGAAGATGAACCAATTGTGATGTCCGTCATCTGTTTATGAAACGCCAATCGCAGTTTTAATAAATTCTCGATCTGTTTATAGAGCTGCTTAACAGAAAACGGTTTCTCAAGATATACATCAGCACCACTTTCAAGTCCTTCCACTTTAGATTCCAATGTCGTTTTTGCAGTCAGCAAAATAACAGGAATATGAGAATAAGCCATATCGGATTTTACATGATTACAAAGTTCAAGTCCATCCATTTCAGGCATCATAACATCACTGACAATAACATCCACACTCTGGCGTGTGAGTATTTCCAATGCTTCTTTTCCATTACCGGCACGTATCACCCTAAACCAAGTACTTAAAGCTTCCCGAGTTAGATTTAACAATTCAAGATTATCCTCCACCAATAAAACAGTGAATCTCCTATTAGCAAATTCAGAAACAGAAGTCACCTCTTCTCCAACATCTACAGCATCCGTTTCAGTCAATTCATCAGATACATCTTCTGTTTCTACAGTTCCCAATGGTAAAGATAATACAAATGAAGCACCGCCCTCGGAACTATTTTCCAGAAACAAACTTCCATGATGGGCTTCTGCCAAAGACCTTGCAAATGCCAAACCAATCCCAGTACCCTTAGATGATGCCACAGGATCATCAGGCAATTGATAAAAAGCTTGAAATATTTTATCGCGTTGGTCCTCCGGAATACCGGGACCATCATCAGTGACCTCTATCCTCACCTCGTCATCTACTGATAATACCTTCAATTCAATTCTGGATTTCGCATATTTCATCGCATTCCCTATCAAATTTACCAGAATCTTACTCATCTTTTCCGAATCAATCATCATGTTAATCTCTTCATGAGGCAAACAAAGATGTAATGTCAGTCCTCTCAACTCCGCAGAACCGCAGAATTGATTAAAAATATCACTGACCAATGCATTAACATTGCATTTCTTCAAATTCAACTGCAAAGCACTACTTTCCAACTTCTGAAAATCAAGTAACTGATTGATGATTCCCAATAGATAATCTACATTCTTTTCTATTACAGAAATATACTTATTCTCTTTCCCTTTGATTTCCTCTTCTCTCAATTTCTCCAACGGCAAACGAATCAAACTTAGCGGAGTTCGTATTTCATGTACCAAATTAATAAAGAAATTGATTTTCGATTTATACATTTCTTTTTCTTTGGTAGTCTGATACTCCTCCATCCGACGTTTATACTTACGCCTGACATACAAATTCCAACGCCAACCAAGAAATACGATAGCAGCAAGTAACAACAATGCATATACCACATAAGCAATAGTAGTCCGCCACCAGGGAGGAGTAACCACAATCCATAAAGAAATTGCCTTTTCAGTCCAATAATGGTCATTATTTGAACCACGAACCAAAAACTCATATTCTCCCGGAGGAAGGTTGGTATAGGAAGCTGTATTATTAGAAGAGTTGTTAATCCATTCCTTATCTACTCCGTTCAAGATATACGCATAACGATTTCTAAGAGGATCTTCATAGCTAAGTATCGCAAAACGAATTGTAAAACTGTTATTCTCATAAGGTAATTTTATTTTATCAACAGTATAAAAAGGCTTATCCAACCGGAGCAACCGCCTCACTTCCCGCTCATTATTCAAATTAGGGAAACTGATATTTATAACATAAACAGGAGGAAGATAGGTGTTATCTGTAAATTCTTTCGGTTCAAAAACATTAAATCCGTTCACTCCTCCAAAATACATCTTTCCAGTCGATGAAGCTAATGAAGATTGCGCTGTGAACTGATTCCCCTGCAAACCGTCATTTATAGTAAAAAGACAGTTCTTATTCTTATCTGCAGGATTAAACTGATATAACCCGGAATTACAGGAAATCCAAAAGTTGCCGGCCAGATCCTGCTCTATCGAATAAATAACCTTATCCGGTAACCATATATTTTCCGGATCAAAATCAACAAAAGTTTCTGTTTCTTTGGAAAAAGAGCATAATCCTCCACCATTGGTCCCAAACCACATCGTACCTTTCCTATCTTCAAATAATGTTATCACGGAGTTACTCGTAATAGTAGTCAGGTCCTCCCGGATATGTTCAAAATGTTTCCACTCTTCACCAACTGTATTATAACAGAAAACGCCGCGATTTGAAGTCGCAATCCAAAGATTATTGTACATATCCTCATAGATGTCAGTTACAGAAGCCATAGCACCGACATTTATCACAGTTATAAAATTATCCGATTGTGGATTATAACGACATAATCCCCAGCTTGTTCCGACAAAGATTTCTCCTTTACGATCTTTAAAAAGGCTTAATACATCATTACTGCAAAGTGTATTCGGAATATCACGGGAATAAGTATAACTTTTAATATTCCCTGTCTTCAGATTTAACACATGCAATCCTTCAGCATAAGTTCCTACCCAAAGATTATCGCCCTCCAACAACAAACTACGTATATCGTATTTTATATTTGATTTCTTCAAAAAATACTCATGAAAAGAATGAGTTTGTGAATTGAAAAACCACAATCCATTCCGGGTTCCCACCCAAACATTCTTCTCCCGATCTTCACAGAAAGGTCCTATCTCCTTATCTGCTTTTTCCATCCCCGTCAAAGACAGAGAATAAGTAGAAAAACGCTTCGACTGTTTAGACATGTAATTTATTCCACCGGAATTAGTCATTACCCAAAGTGTACCTTCATTATCCCGCATCATCGCGTGTACAGTCGGATCGCTCAAAGCCCATAAACCAAACGGAGAGTCTCCCCTACGAAATGTCTTACGCTCACGGTCAAATAAATAAATGCCATTGTCTGTACCAACCAGCATTTCTTTCCCGTTATAGTCCATCAGACAAAGAATAGAACTGAAACTCTCTGCAGACGTATTATATATTTTTAATTCCTGACTTCCTTCCTGATAGCACCCTAACGAATTCGTCCCCACACCGCACCAAATTTCATGATCAATACTATGGAGACAGTTAATCCTCTGATTGCCAATATTCAATTCGAATGAAACCGGATAACTTTGCAGAAAAGTTCCTTGTTCATCAAAGCACAATAATCCCTCCTGCATAGAAGAGACATAGACAAGAGAATCCGTACCTTGGCAAATATCCCAGGCAAAAAAAGTCCGGATACTATTTTGAGTCAGAACGTCTTTTACCGGATCATAAATAAAGATGCCTTGTCCCAAAGTAGCTATCCAAATCAAACCATTTTTAGTTTTTACGATTTTCTTGACTTCGCAACTAATGAATACTCCATATTTAGTTGTCTTATCAAAATACAAGAAATGATCGTCAGAGCGATCATAAATGTATAGCCCGGAACTTGTTCCTATCCAAAGGTCTTCACCCTCTTCCATCAAAGAACCGACAAAGTTGTTCCCTAAAGAATATTTGTCATTTAGAACATTCCGATAAATTTTATTTCCGCTACCATAATAGCAGTTCAACCCATTACTCGTACCTATCCATAAAAAGCCATAACTATCTTGAATTGCACACCAAGTTGTGTTATGAGACAATCCGTTTTCTACTTGATATTTCTTAAAAGAAAACTCTGCAGATGCCATTAATGGCTCAATACAAAAAATAATAAGACTGATAAATGCTATTATTGCTTTTTTCATATTATATACCCATGTCGATTCAGCGAGTCAAATATAGCTATTTTAGTAACCCAAGCCAAATCTCAAAATTATTTTCACTTGGAGAATAGATAAAAACAACACAGATAACGTCTATTGATCTCATCGACGTTATCTGTGTGCCAAACAATACATTTACCTCATTGTCTTCAGACAATTAATCGTGTAATCCCTTTTTTCTCAAATAATCCAGCATGAACCCCGGACGATCAGTCTGGAGAATCCGTGCCCCCAGCTCTTCAATCAGATATCCATAGTTTCCATCCGGATCTTTTAAAGCCTGATCGTCTTCATGCCCTCCCGCAAGAGAAGCCCACAACGTATTGTACCAAATCCGACTCTTTCCCAGAATAATCGATTTCACTTTTCGAGGCAAAGGACTGGAAGAATCCGAATAAACCAATTCGAAGGCAGCAGGATGCAGCTGTGTCATATAGTCCCTGACCTTCTTTTCGCCATCCTTTCCGTCAAGTCCTATCACCGGTATGTAAATCACTTTATCCAGATAATCTCCAAACTCACTTTTGACAGTTTCCACCGGCTGGCCTCCTTTCATTATCACCAAACTGGCAGTTCCGGTTTTCTCGAGCACAGCGTATACCTCGTCAAACACAGAATACGCCTTATCCAAGTTAAACATAATCTGACCTTTGCCTGCCAACAATGCCTCTTCCAATGTTGGAACAATATGTTCTGTCAGATTTCCATCCTTATCTTTCAGTTTCAACTTCTTGATTTCTGCCAATGTATAATCCTTAATCAATCCTTTACCATTGGTTGTCCGGTCTACACGGTCATCGTGCATCAATATTAATTGTCCGTCTTTAGTCTTGTGAATATCAATCTCCACAATATCCACTCCCATTTGTATGGCACTATCAATTGCCGCTACGGAATTTTCCGGTGCACTCCGCCAGTTCCCCCGGTGTGCCACGACTAACACCTGATCGGACTTCGGATCTAAAAATGCCTTACGGATCATTTCTCCCCGTTGCGCAAACAATATAAGAGGTTGCAAACAACAGAATATCCCTAACCATATCAGTTTGTAGTTTTTCATTGTCATTCGTTTAAATAAATTGTATCATTATTCTTGATAAGCTCCCGGCCACATCGCATTTTTATCACGCGGATTCCCCAACTGGTCAGTGGAAAAAGCATCCATCTCATCCAACCATTTTCCAAACTCCTCACCTAAATTCTGGAAAGGACAACTATCCGGTTTAAAGCCGGTTGTGATCGCATTCTTAACAGCGTCGGCAGCAGTCCGGGTAAACTCATTCACATTCCCGTCCCAAGTATAGACAGAACGATTGGCATCCCATACGACATTTAAAGAGCTAATCGTACTGTTATACTTATCAAACTCTGATGTTGTAAACTTGTTGGTTGATGCAGGCATGATCGTACCGCCCATCAGATTATACCCTTTGGATGTCAAATGGCGAGTATCATCACCGGACATTTCAACAACCGGATTAGCTGCATTTTTATTCAGGATGATATTATTCATCAAGAATGATTGCCGGGCCGGCCAGGATTCACAACGAATAACAGCCCCGCTATTTTGAGCACCATCCTCGATAATGGTAGAGTTTACAATCAACATACTCCCCGCGCCGTTAATGGTTCCATCTCTACCACTATTATTGGTAACAGTTGTATTATTCATACATAAATGACCGTTTGACATTTGAATAGCATAACCGAACTGTCCGCCTTCATTGCCTGTAATGGAGCAATTATTCATAAAAAGAATACTCCCACTGTCATTGACACGAATTGCGCCTCCACGCGAAGATGCCTTGTTGTTTCTCAACTGCACATGATTTAGTTTGGCTGTCCCCTTATACATGAATATACCGGAACCACCAGCCTCACCTGAACCATTTACTCCCGCATTATAGCACTTTTCAATGATACAATGATTCAACTGTAATGTTGCATTGCCACTGCTACCATTCGCAATCAGGAATCCACCACTATAGCCATTTATTTTCTCATTGGGATGATAACCGCAAGAGAACGTACAACCTTCAAATGTAATATCTATCTGGTTTCCTAATGTAAACAAGGAATAATCACCCGCATCCGCAATGCCGTTATTATTTGCATCTCCTGTGAAAGTAGTCAGATACCGGACAGGATCACGCTTGCTTAAATCCTTCCGGGTACTTTGAGGATCATATCCACACACAACCTTTATTTCGACTTGTTTACTATATCCGCTATACTCTATTTTCAGACCGGCTTCCTGATCTGCTATCAAATAGGTACCGCCTGCCACATAGATATTCTTACCATCCAATTTCTTAGCATTCGCAGTCGTGATCGCACTGTTAGTGTTAGTTCTCAATAGATTGCGTAACCCGTCTACTCCCATTGCATTATCCCAATCCATACCGGTAGCATTCCCTGTAGCATGCTCTTTCACATAATAAGCGTCCAATTGCAATTCCGTTGCATCTCCCCCATTGATTGTACCAGTCTCCCATGGAGTGACAATCGGTTCACTCAATCTAATGACCGAACCTTCTACTTTCAAAGTAAATTCATAACAAAATCCGGCCTTTATTGCAGGAATGCCCGGCAATACCAGATCTTCCCCCTTGTAATTTAAAGAAACGAAAGTACTATTAGGATTTGCAGTTCCCGGAGCTACGATCGCCGTATATTTACATCCGCTTTGTCCGGCTTTCCCTCCTTCAGGAATGGTGACATACGGTGAAACAAGTGCAGTTCCCGATGAAACATTTCCGTCCGTATATCCCTGATAGGAACCGATTTTAACTCCTAGAGCTTTACTTTGTGAGTCTATATCGTCCAATGTCATGATAACTTTCGCCATTCTCCGGTTCATATTCAGATGAAGGACACCTGATCCCTCATTTATAGCATCTTCTACTGTGCAAGTCATGTAGTCTGCGCTCGCCAGATTTTCCAAACTCTGCTGATTAATAGGAAGAGAGAAGTTGGCTACGCTTGTTCCTTCAGTCACCGGATAAAAGGCAGAATAAGTAACAGGTTCATTTCCCCACCTAAGATAATAGTTATCCGTAGGAGCCCATTGCCCTCCAGACAACATATAAGTCACACTACCATCTTCGCAACTCAACAGAATCTGGTCTCCATTATTAAATTGCATTTGCTGTTCATTTGTTCCTGTAGGATTACTACGGGTATATGCAGCATCAATAACAGCATTGATCTTGATTGCACCGGAGTCTTCATTGAACACGGCTATCTCTTTATCCGTATCACAAGCTGCCATACCCGTTAATATACATGCAGCCAATATATGTTTAGTAATTTTCATAACTCATCTCCTCCTTTTTATTTCTGATCGATAATCTGACCGGTTGCCCGATATTTCATTTGCATGGTAGCCAACCGTGCCGTTTCATTTACATTCAGTGTCAGCGTATGCTCTACTCCCTTTTGCAACTCAATGGGCTCTTCGGCAGTCCATATATACAATTTTCCGTCATAACTGAAATTGACAGAAAAGCCTTCTATTATTGTTTGCGGGAGAAGAATGCATTCATACCCATCCGTACCCTTATAGGGGGCGATAGTTGTAGCTACAGCATCTTCCCGTGGAATGACTACCGGTTCCGGCACTGACAAATCACAAATACCACCCGCTATTGTACCATTTACAGCCATATCGCCCAGTTTACTGATCGCCGCATCTTCCATACCATTATTTACCGTCACTTTTATAATCAGCTTGCTCATGGCATGATCCAAAGTAACTTTCAATCTACCATCTGCGGTGAGATCCTGTTTCGGATCAACTATTGATTTAGTCAACAGGAAATCAGAAGCAATCACATTTTCTTCAGTAGTTTGGTTGCTTTGTATGTTGATAGCTAACGGAGTGTCTAAACTAGCTTCCGAAATGTAAGGAGCATACGCCACTACTGTTACCGGAGTTCTTGCATTATCCCAAAGCATTTGTTGCCCGTCCGCCGTATTCCAGTCATTATTAGATTTTACCATTTGCGAATTATAATCATAAGCAATGTTTTCACTGTTATGAATGATCAGTCCAAAACTCTCCAGATTACTTGCATCATATCCGGCACGCGACACAGGCGCATTCACTTCTGTCACAATACGGATTATATGATCTTCGGGAAAGTTGCCGGTCGGCTGCGTCCCGTCTTCAATGTTTGAACAGCCTGTCAGACTAATGACCAAAGCGGTCATTATATAAAATTTGTTTTTCATATCACAATTACTTTTTAAAGATTCAGTTGGACAATACAGCATCATAAGCTCCCATTTGCATCTTATCAGGATTGCGTGTCACGCCACGCTGATCCAATCCGAAAGCATCTTCACCAATCCATTCCACAAAGACTTCACCTAAATTAACCACAGGAGAAGCAGCAGGATTGAAACTTTTCACAGCATTAACCACAGCTTGTTTGGTAGCATAGCCAGTCACCTGTCCGATCTGATTAATATCCCACTTATAAACACCCTCTTCTGCCAGGTTACCATTCACAAGGGTAGGATAAGCTGTATCAAGAATATTCATCGTAAAATTATTAACTCGCTGATATAAGTTATACCCCATTGAATAAGCTTCTTTATTTGCTCCATTCAAAATGAAGCTCGGAGCAGTAGAATTCTCGGAAATCAACAGGTTATTAATAAACTTAGTATCACCATCAATAGAGGTTTCACATCGGAAGGCGCCATACTCCTGATCAATATCATGCCCTACAATCGTACTATTAGCGAGCATGAAACTACCTCCCCCGTTTAAAGCAGCACCTTTTCCCGAATTTCCGACAATGGTTGTATTATTCATACAAATATGTCCCGATGATACCTGAATACCGACTCCAAAAAGTTCTCTTACTGAATTGCCTGTTATCAGGCAATTATTCATAAACACAACAGCCTTATCGCTGTTACACCGTATTGCTCCGCCACGGCTATCCGCCGCATTATCCAGAAACTTCACATTGTTAAGTTTCGAGCTCCCGGAAGCAATAAGAATAGCTGTACCTCCCGCTATTCCCCCTTGCCCGTTGACAGCTTCCGTTTTACAATCCCTGATGATACAATCCGTTAATTCGACAGAAGTACTATTGGCATTACCATTGATATAAATTCCGCTACCACACTCGTTAGACTTGGCATCATTATTAGAGAGGTACCCATATTGAAAAGTAACTCCTTCAATCCCAATAATCCCCCCTTTCACCAACAATAATCCGCAATCACCGGAATCAGCCTGATTATTACCGTTTACATCTCCGCTGATCACTGTCTTATAAGTATCAATAGAACGCTTCGTCAGATCCATCCCTTCGCTCAACAAACTATATCCTCCTTTGATCGCTTTAATGTCTTTGCGGATAATCACCCCGAGTCCTCCGGTCTCGGACATCACATATTTTCCCTGGCTCATGTAAATAGTACTCTTGGACAGATCGATAGATCCACTCAATAATTTGCGAAAACCAGCTACATCCATTGCCTGATCCCATGAAGTACCATCCATGTCCCCTTCACCGAATTGAGTTACAAAATAACTTTCCAGTCCTTTTTGCAAGACAACTTCTTCATCCAGATCATCATCATAATCAGTAATCATCGGAGGATCAACCATCTCATAATCTTCCTGACACGCCTGGCTCACTAAAATAGTGAAGGCCAGAAGCCCAATCTTTGATATTGTGAGCAACTTATTTTTCATTTTTCTTCATTTTAAACTTGTACACTAAATTGAAATAACTACAGTTCACCGCTTAACGGGCAATATCCGGATAACCGGGATTCTGTTTCAGATATTCATTCTGCTCCAATTGGGTCTGTGAAAACGGAAACAATTCATAATGAGTATCTGCATCCCGTTTCTTGTCCCACCATGCATCCTGAAATCTTCCGAAGCGGATCAAATCCGTCCGACGACGGCTCTCCGCAAGAAATTCCCGCCCCCATTCATCAAGCATTTCTTTTAGATCAAGTACCACGTTACCTTCCGGCTGATAAGCGATATCTGCAGTAAAGTTTTCATAGTTGCGTTTACGCACGCTGTTCAACAGCTTGCCGGCCTCGCCTGCCTGTCCGAGACGAAGAAGGCATTCCGCCTGCGAATAAATAATCTCCGCCAAACGGATTTCCGTATAATCCGACTCTATAAAATATCCTCCATCAAACGGATAGAAAGGATACTTCACACAGTAAAGCCCCGAGTTGAAATCTCCGTTTCCCAGTTTAGACTCCTGATAATTCGGGTTGGCAATATAACCGGATTCTGCGTTACCTTCAAAACGTCCCACTTGATCAAGTAGGTAAAGGACATATTGATTATCCGGATTCTTGGCATATCCCCCACTAATACTGGAATTAGCTATTTTCCCTTCCATGAAGAACATACCTTCCCGTGTATTATTACTCGTATTTACATATTGTTTATAACGTTTATCGCCTGCATATTTGGCGAATTTCTGCGTAACCATGCCCAATTCATAATCAAACAATGCACGTGGTTGCTGGTTATTATAACTTGGCGAAAGTGCATATTTGGGATTTCGGCTGCCATTTCCTTCAATTTTCAGGTATTTCTCACAACCATAAGGAAGGGCCCGTCCGTAAACAGTTCTCTTGTCATTTTGCAGATGCCAGCTAGTCAATCCATAAGAACCGGGAAAACCGAGAATTACTTCATTACACATTTCATTATTCCAGTCAAAAGGTTCGTACCAGTTATTAGCGATTGCATAATAACCGAATTCTCCTCCGGTGATACGCTCACACATATCGATACATTCCTGCCATTTGGGCTGTCCAATCCACTTTTCCGCATTCAAATAAAGACGCACCAGCAATGCAGCAGCTCCCGCCTTGGTAAATTGTCCTTGTTGACCGCCATTACCAGATTGTCCGATTTTGGAAGGTAAAGCTACCAGACAGACATCTCTCAACTCACTTTCGATAAAATCAAACATAACCTGTGGAGATACCTGCTTCCGGTTTTCCGGCTGTTCATTGACCGCTTGGTCAGAAGTCGTAGTTAAGATACAATTACGGTAACTATTAAGCAGGCGAAGATAACAATAAGCTCTCATACAACGTAGTTGCGCTTTAAAACTATCAAACTCACTGTCACTTAAATTAAATTTAGAAGGATTCAATTGAGACAAATCATCCAACACAAGATTGCATTGACCGATACCGCCATACATGCCTTCCCACTCGTTTGTCCAGTCTTCCTGATTAATGTCATCGTATTGATGATAATGATATTTTTCCCATTTACCGCCATCATACCACCAAGTTCCCCGAGTAGGCGTTATCAATTGATCCCCTGTCAGCTCTTCGTGTTCATGACGTCTGACAATGGATTCATAGATATGCTCAAACGGACGAAAAACGGCGTTGATAACATCCTGTTTGGTATTATAATAGTTTTGAGACATGACCTGATCATACACCGTTTCCGACAGATCTGTACAGGATGGCAAACTAATGACTGTACTTGCCATTATCCCTAATCCAATGATATATTTTGTTATTTTCATAATCGTCTTTTATTAGAAACTTACTTGTAATCCTAAAATAAACTGAAAAGCAGACGGATAATAGTTATATCCTCCTCCGAAAGTACCCGGTGTCAGTCCGTTCACTTCGTAGGTAGAAGGATCTACACCGGTAAACTTCGTAAACGTATAAAGATTGTTGGCCGTACCGAACAAACGTATCTTTTCAATATATTTCTTATTCAGGTTCATGGTATATCCTAAAGTGACGTTGTCTATCTTCAGATAATCACCCGGTTCAATGAAATAGTCGGTAATCACATTCTTACCTGTCGTGATATGTGCATTCTTCGAATAAGCGGTCGTCAACTGGTTGGTAGTCATGCTCTGCAATCCGAAATAGAAATCATGCACGTTGAATATGTCAAACCCGGCAGCACCACGGAGGGCAACAGACAAATCAAAGTTCTTATAAGTGAAGTTATGCGTCATAGAGCCGGTGAATTTCGGCAAACCGTTTCCGGTCACAGACTTATCCTCTTCCGTACCTTGGGCTACAGGAATCACATTCCCCTTTTTATCATAAATCAGCCAGTCACCTTTTTTATCCACTCCTGCATAACGATATGTAAAGTAGTTACCAATACGTTCCCCCTCTTCAATCCGCTGCAAATATCCCGGATTATTCGGATTCGCCATGCTACAGGTAGAGTAATATTTTTGTCCTTTATATATATCGTTGGAAAAACTGACAAACTTATTGTTATTAGTAGCCCCCACTAATGTGAAACTATAAGTGAAATCCTTTGTCCGGACAGCATTTACTGTAACATCAAGTTCGAAACCGGTATTACGCAATGTACCTACATTGGTATAGATGGTGGAGAACAAGTTAGGTGGTACCGGTACAGAATAATCTCCGAGCAAATCACTTTGTTTACGATGGAAATAGTTAAATGAACCGGTCACTTTGTGTGAGAAGAGTGAGAAGTCCAAACCCACATTCTGATTATGTCCTTTCTCCCAGCGCAATTCCGAGTTCGTATTTTTGCTCGGTCCCCATACATGAAAACGGTTACCATTGTATTGATACCAACCGAAAGCCCGGTAAGTAGCCAGAGAATTATAATTTCCTATTTCCTGATTACCTGTCACCCCATAGTCATAACGTACTTTCAAGTCATCAATCCATGAAAGTCCTTTCATAAACTTCTCATCCGAGATACGCCAACCGACAGATACAGCCGGGAAATTGCCCCATTTATGATTCTCGCCAAAGCGGGAAGACCCTTCGTGGCGTAAAGAAAAAGTAAACAGGTAGCGCTCTTTCCAATCATAATTAACACGTCCGAAGAAGCTGATTAACTTATGGTCATTCTTATAGGAGCCCATCATTGTTTTTCCATCTTTTGCCGCTTCCAGCCCGGAACCCAGATTATTATACGTCAATCCATCCGAAGAGAAATTCCAGTTTTCAGCAGACATTCCGGAATTTACACCATAATTATAGCTATACCCCACCATTGCACGGATCTGATGATTCTTGATACGTGTAGAGAAATTTGTTACCCATTCCAGATTGTTAGTCGTACTTTTGTCGAAGTCACGGCTAGCTTTTCCGGTGACGCCATCATTTACGTTAGAACCATAAGTAGACGGTGTAAACCATCCGTTAAATTTATCAACTTGATATTGAGAAATAGTGACCTGCGACTTCAATACCATGTCCGGATTCTTCGGATTAAACAGAGGCAGCAGATTAACGGCAGCCGTAGCATTCCATTCCAGCAACTTAATTTCCGTACCATTCTCTTCTTCATTCAATTGCTCTACGATATTAGAACCTTCCGTTCCACTGGGAAAACGATAGTACCCATTAGCCGATTCCGAATCATAAATAGGCATTGTCGGATTGTTTTTAATAGCATTGCTATATACATTGGCTGATTTGTTCCGGTCGATAACACGAGGAGTTATATTAGCAGAAAACGTGAATAGCCCGTCTTTGGTTGTATGGTTAATATTGGCACGTGCTCCATATTCACGACGGTCGGAACGCAAATCAATACCACGGGCATTACGATAGTCGGCGGTCACCCGATAGTTGGTTCTCGCATTACCGCCGGAAAATGTCAATGTATGCATGTGAGTCACCCCCAATTGAGTAACGGCATCAAACCAGTCTGAATCAGCTCCCATATCGGAAAGCGGATTAGACACTGTGCGATAAGCACGGTATTCTTCCGCATTCATGATGTCGAGTTCTTTTTTAGCTTTATTAAAAGTAACGGAAGTACTATAGGTTGTATGAACCTGTCCATCTTTGGTCCCTTTCTTTAGATTAATCAGGATAACCCCGTTACTACCCCGCGTACCATAGATCGCAGAAGCAGCACCGTCTTTCAATACATCAATCGATTCAATATCGGCAGGGTTAATATTCGTCATATCACCTCCCGGCACTCCGTCTACCACAATTAACGGTCCTAAACCTGCATTACGGGAAGAGACACCACGAATCTGAATACTTCCTTGATTGTTCGGATCGGCCAGAGCTGTGTTAGAAACCGAAACGCTGGAAACTTTCCCCTGCAAAAGCATGGAGGCATCGAGGCTGGATATCTGATTCAGATCTTTCGCACCTATATGCGAAATAGCCGAAGTCATTTCTTTCCGTTTCATCGTACCGTAACCCACCACTACCACTTCATTCAAAGCGGTCGATTCTTCTTTCAATACGATCTTCAATAACTGGCCGTTTTTAACAGCCACTTCTTGTGTTTCATAACCGATATAAGACACTTTCAGGTGTCCATTCTTAGGTACGTTCACCAGAAATTTACCGTCTATATCTGTAATAGTACCCTGTTTCGATTCTACGACTACTACGGAAGCGCCAATAACTGGTTCGCCCTTTTCGTCCGTCACCGTACCTGATATCTTACTTTCCTGCTGAACTTCCAAAGAAGCTCCCTTTACCTGTATACCGGAAAACAGTATCAGCAGCATACCTAACAGACAGGTACACGTTTTGAAATGAATATTCTTCATAAATAAATGATTTTATGTTAGATGATAAAGTTAACGCAATCCTCTTACTTGTAAAGCGGAGATTAATACTTCCGGTGCATCTGTCTGTATCATACGTACTTCAGGATAAATCTGAAGAAGCTCATCCAGATAAGTCGTATTTATATCATATTCAGGTATCAATCCGGATAATACATGAAGCATATTGACTGTAGGAATCATTCCCTCACTGACGGCAGTTCCTATAGGAGTACTTTGCCCGTCGGGAGCATAAGAATATTGCACGAAGTAATTGCCCGGAAGCCCAACCAGAGGTTTGTAAGCGCTTTGTGCCCATGTGTACACGTGTGCCTTTTTAGAAATAGACAACACTTCTTCTGCTTTCTGGCTACTGTTACAATAGAAAAAGACTTGTTCCATCATATCCAGTTCCTTGACAACATTCATCACTTCTTGGGTAGAGGCTGTACGTGGAGAATAATCCAGATTGAAATATATTTTTCCACGCCCTGCTTTCAGAAACTCTTCCAATGTGGGCATCTTCTCATCGGTCACCCTTCCATTCCGGTCCAACAGATTATATTGCTGAATTTCAGCATAAGTCATTTTCGTAATATCCCCTGTGCCGTTAGTCGTAGCATTGATTGTCTGGTCATGGCACACCATAACTACTCCATCGCTTGTGAGATGAGTGTCACATTCAATCACATCCGCTCCTGCATTGATGGCAGCTTCTACAGCAGATACCGAATTTTCGGGAATAGTCTTGTCTGTTGTATGAGAGCGATGCGTCATAGCCCATACCATTTTGTTATCTGCATCCCTGAATTGCTTCATGGCTTCTGTCAGCGCCAATAGGTCGTAAATACGGATCCTTTTCTGTACTACGCGCTCACCCGCTGTCACTAACATCGTGTAGTCACCACTTTGTGTATAAGCATGAGTGATAGGCGTAGCAGCTTTCCCTTCCTTGACCGTTCCGTCACCAAAGTCGACAGTAATGTCAGTATTACTATCGATATTGTTAAACACCACTTCCACTACCTCTTTCAGCATAGCACGGGTGCTCGTTTGCAGATAAGGATTCTTTTTTACGGGATCATCATCTGAACATGCCATAAAACTAATTCCGCATAAAACAATTAAACTGTATGCATATTTTATAGCCAGTAATTTTAAAATTCTTCTCTTTATAAGAAGAAAGGACAATAGATTTTCATTTCTCATTGCGCGTTTTACATTAGTTGATTTATTTAATAGATTACGTTGCAAACATAAGTAATACGCACTAAAAAAAAGGAAAAAAAACATTCAATAAAAGATGAGAATTTTTCTTTTCGTGAAAAAGAAGACCATTTGAATAAGAAAAGAAAGAAACGGGCTCTTTTTGAATAAAACGGGCGTATTGCAAAAAGTACGCCCCCTATTTTCATTTGCGTTCAGGAGTGCCTGACGGTTTGCGAAGCGGGAATCCTTCTTTCTGCGGAATTCCTAAAACAGGGATTCCTTCCTTATCCCACTCTATTTTCTGCATACGCGGCGTCCGGCTATCCAAAACAAGCATATCATACAAACTCTTACGGGCGTGATAAAGCATATACCATTCCTTACCGTCAGGTGAAGGAATAAAACAGATACTACCGGGTCCATATACATGATTTTCCGGTGCTTGCTTAAACACAGGCTCCGGTGCCTTTTTCCAAGAAGCCGGATTCAGCAGATCGCTGTCAGTATCGGCAGTCAGCAGTCCTACACAGTAGTAAGGAGTCCAATTACCACTTGCCGAATAATAAATCAATAACTTATCTTTCTTCAAAGAATAGAAGAATTGCGGTGCTTCATTGACACGAATCGGATAGGCAGTTTTATTACCATCTATACTGATCCACTGGCATTCCCATTCATATTCTGGTTCGGAAATCAAAATACGGTCAGAAGCCAGTGTCCATGGGTTCTCCATTTCGGCAATATAAATACATTGATTTTCCTGATAAACTCTACGTTTCTGCCATCCACACCAGATTAAATAACGCTTTCCTCCATGTTCAAAAGTACTGGCATGAATTGCCCAATTATTATCTTCATCAGTTGATATTCTTCCCTTCATGACAAATTCCCCTTTCATCGGGTCAGCAGACTCATTCTCAAGCACATAAATCTGACGATTATCAATATTTCCATCATCCGCACAACAATAAATATACCATTTATTATTAATGTAATGTATTTCAGGTCCCCAAAGATGAAATGCGTTTGACGAATTTTGAGGTACCCACACATCTTTCTGGGATGCTTCCGCCAACCGGGTTATATCATCTGTTGCCCATAAAGTGATGCGGTCGCTCATACTTTGGGTATAATAATATATTCCGTTATGGAATACCGCCCATGGGTCTCCTCCTCTTGACAAAAGCGGATTCGTATAAACAGGTACGGAATCGAGGTCTACCCGCTCATGTGTTTTTTTATTCTGACCGGATGAGCAACCCACCAAAAGAATAAGGAGAAAATACAATAAAATTCGCATAGTAATACTTATAATATATATAAATAATAGCCTGTTAAATGACCAATTAAGAAATTCAAGACAGATACAACGAAAATGGGACGGCAATATATAACAAAAGTGTTGAACCTGCAAACAAAGAAAGTGAAAAAACAAATCAAAACAGCCCTTTACAAGCAGCAATATATGAAATAATTATTTTTCCGGCAATTTGGTTGATTCTCGCTATTTATTGGCAAATAATCAACCTTTATTTCATTGATTTTTCATCATTTTTGTGGCATAACTTTAATATTTATAGACATGAATTCCAAAATAGTATTCTTTTTCATGATTATGTGTTGCTGTTCAGTAACCTTATTTGCTCAAACAAATACGGGCAAAAAACAGACAAGTACTAATCCGGTTTTTGACGGTTGGTATGCAGATCCCGAAGGAGTCGTTTTCGGTGATAAATACTGGATTTATCCGACTTATTCAGCTCCTTTCGAACAACAATTGTACATGGATGCCTTTTCTTCCCCAGATTTGGTACACTGGAGAAAACACCCGAAAGTCCTTTCTGTCGAAAATATCAGCTGGTTAAGGAATGCTTTATGGGCACCTGCCGTGATAGAAGCAAATGGGAAATATTATTTCTATTTTGGAGCAAACAACATATATCATGAGAGTGAAGTGGGAGGTATAGGTGTGGCTGTATCCGATCGTCCGGAAGGTCCTTTCAAGGATGCGCTCGGAAAGCCGCTGATCGGCAAGATCGTGAACGGAGCGCAACCTATTGACCAGTTTGTATTCAAGGACGATGACGGTCAGTATTATATGTATTACGGCGGTTGGGGACATTGCAATATGGTGAAGATGGGATCTGATCTAATCAGTATCGTACCTTTTGAAGACGGAACAACTTATAAAGAAGTGACTCCGGAAAATTATATAGAAGGACCTTTTATGCTTAAACACAATGGCAAATATTATTTCATGTGGTCAGAAGGCGACTGGACAGGACCCGATTATTGTGTAGCGTATGCCATTGCGGATTCGCCTTTTGGTCCGTTCAAAAGAGTCGGAAAGATTCTGGAGCAGGACACTAAAATAGCTAATGGTGCCGGACATCATTCCATTATCAAAGGTCCGGGAAAGGATGAATGGTATATTGTCTATCATCGCCGCCCTTTGGGTGAAACCGATGGGAACTACCGCATTACTTGCATTGACCGAATGTATTTTAATAAAAACGGTACTATCAAACCTGTAAAAATGACCTCCGGCGGAATAAAAGCCAGACCATTGCGCTAACCAGTTATTTATTATAGCGATGAAACTTAAAATAATATCCATGAAAAAGTCCTTATTAGTCTTAGCTTTATTGTTTTCATTGGTATCCTTTGCTCAATCTCCGGTCGATAAATCTTTTCCTCCGGAAGAGTTGTTTGCTCTAGGATCTTACTATTACCCCGAGCAATGGGATTCCTCCCAATGGGAACGTGATTTGAAGAAAATGTCGGAGATGGGAATCAAGTTCACCCATTTTGCGGAGTTCGCCTGGGCCATGATGGAGCCGGAAGAAGGAAAGTATGATTTTGAGTGGCTGGATCGTGCCGTCTCTTTAGCAGAGAAATATGGTCTGAAGGTAATTATGTGTACTCCTACTCCCACACCTCCCGTCTGGCTGTCAAAAAAGTACCCCGACATACTGATTCAGCGGGATAATGGAGTTTCTATTCAACACGGACGGCGTCAGCATGCTTCCTGGAGTAGCGACCGTTACCGTCGTTATGTAGAAAACATTGTTTCCCGTCTGGCAATACGGCACCATCGACAAACTGAATGATACATGGGGCACCTCTTTCTGGAGCGAAACCTATCAGAACTTCGAGCAGGTTCGCCTTCCCAACCAGCAGGAGGTACCTGAAAAGCCCAATCCTCATGCCATGCTCGACCTGAACCGTTTTATGGCGGACGAATTGGCGGGCTTTGTTAATATGCAGGCAGACATCCTCCGGCGGCATATCCACAAAGACCAATGGATCACTACCAACCTGATTCCTGTTTTCAATCCGGTTGATCCGGTACGGATCGATCATACGGACTTCCTGACCTACACCCGCTATCTGGTGACTGGACATAATCAGGGAATAGGTAGCCAAGGTTTCCGGATGGGGATTCCCGAAGATCTCGGATTTTCAAATGACCAGTTTCGTAACCGTGTCGGCAAAACATTCGGAGTGATGGAACTACAGCCCGGTCAAGTAAACTGGGGAGTGTATAACCCTCAACCCTTACCCGGCGCTGTGCGTATGTGGGTGTATCACGTTTTTGCAGGTGGTGGGAAGTTTGTGTGCAATTACCGTTTCCGTCA
>PPYF01129519.1_pt1 | contig 37522 bp, 24 predicted proteins | sample 1559871 | NCBI WGS metagenome assembly PPYF01 (sample SAMN08240021, study PRJNA423297) | Human gut metagenome, whole genome shotgun sequencing project.
CGGCAAAGGACAGTACGGTCAGCAGGAACCAGCTAACAGGATGCCGGACCTTTTTTTCTACCATTTTTTCACCGTGGATCAAGTTGTAGATGCTGACTTTTTTCAGGTAAAAAGCAGAGGTAACGGAAGAAAGAAGAAAGACCCCGCAGACCAGCCCCATCGTCAAAATCAGCCCCTTGGCGGAGTATGCGGCAAAGGCAAACTCCATTTCCATTAAGTTGGTCATTGCCATCATCATTCCCTGATATAGAAGAAACCCCAGAAAGATTCCTAGGCCGAGGGCAGCGGCGCATAGAAGCAACGTTTCCTGAAGGAAGATGGCAAGAATATTCCTTCGCGTCATACCCAGTGTCAGGTAAGTCCCAAATTCCCGTTTGCGCAGCTTCAGCATAAAGGAGGTGGCGTATCCCAGAACAAAAGCAACAATCAGGGCGATGAGGACGGAAATGGTGATTAGGCCGGACTTCATTTCCCGTATGATTTCTGCGTAAGCCAACAGTTGTTCGCTGAAGATCACATTGTTGATGGCGAACATCAATGCTACCGTTAACGATACCGTCATAAAATAAATCAGATAGTTTCCGATCTGGCGTTTGACGTTTCGGAAGGCGAGCTTAGCGAACATCCGCGTCACCTCCCAGCGCCGCCATGACGGATAGAATCTCATGATACATGATTTGCCTGCTTCGGCCGCCGCGGCAGAGTTCGCTCCAGATCCGGCCGTCTTTTAAAAAGAGGACTCTGCCGGCATAGGAGCCGACTAAGGCGTCATGGGTGACCATGAGGATGGTAGAACCAAGAGACCGGTTCATCGACTCAAATGTATTCATCAAATTGCGGGAGTTGGCGGAATCCAGAGCGCCGGTGGGTTCATCTGCCAGGATAAGAGCCGGATTGGTGATGATGGCTCTGGCGCAAGCTGCCCGCTGCCGCTGCCCGCCGGATAGTTCATAGGGGAATTTATTTAGCTGATCGGAAACGCAAAGCACCGCGGCCACACGCTCCAATTCATTTTGAATGGTGGAAGCGCCTGCTTTTTTGAGATTCAAAGGCAGGGTGATATTTTCACCTACCGTCAACGTATCCAGCAAATTGTATTCCTGAAAAATGAAGCCCAGCTTGTCGCGGCGGAAGGCGGAAAGCTGGTCCTCCGTCCGGTTCGACAGATTGACTCCCTCGATCACAATATCCCCTGCACTAACTTTGTCGATGGTGGAGATGACATTGAGCAAGGTACTTTTACCGGATCCGGAAGCCCCCATGATTGCAGTGAATTCGCCTTTTTCCACGGAGAACGAAATTCCGTCCAGCGCCTTGGTGACCACGCTTCCCCTGCCATAGTATTTTGTAACACGGCTGACTTGCAGCAACTCGTTCATAAAACAACCTCCTTTTCGATTGTATCGTAACACACAGAGGCCGTTTTTGTTCTAACGCTGACCGCATGTTTCCTTACTGTTTTGTAAGAATGTCAAATGCCAGCAATACCCTGGTGAATTCCCCTTGAGTGGATTGTATGCTCAGCGTTATGTTGAGTTTTTTACACAATTCGCTGACGATATAGAGTCCCATGCCGGTACTGCCTCCCAGCCGTCTGCCGTTGCTGCCTGTGAACCCACGTTCCGTAACCCGCCTGATTTCATGTGAGGGAATGCCGATTCCATCGTCCTCTATGGTAAGGATTCCATCTGCTGCCGTTATGGTCACATGACAGGCCGGACAATATTTGGCACAATTGATCAGAAGCTGCTTCAGGATAAAACAAAGCTGTTTTTCGTCGGAATAGACGGAGAAGTCCCCTTCCGTATCCACACTGATATTCGCCGCGACCAGTAGTTCCATCTGACTTTTGACTGCCTGGTTGATTACCTCCGACACCTGTACTGCTTTGATTTGCGTGTCCCTTTCGGCTGTGCGCAGTCGGGCATAATATAGAATACTTTCGGTCAGATTGTCGGCTCTTTTCCATTCCCGTTTTAATTTCGAGTGATCTCCTCCGTTAGCCAGAATCAAGGAACAGGCGGTCAGCGGTGTTTTCATCTCGTGAATCCAGCTTTCCACATAGTCGCAATATTCCTCTTTTTCCCTTTTGGCCTGTTCGGCCAGGTCGATGGCAGAATGGGAAACCGCTTTCATAATCAGAAAATATTGCTTTTCGACGACGTTGACAGGGGCGGGAAGCAATTCCCCCAGAAGGTAAGCCTCCGGCAATTCCCGCTCCATTTGTTTCAATTTGAGAAGCCTCCTGTTATCCAGCCAGAAGCTGCAAAGCAGCCAGGCCAGGATCATGAGGACGATGCCAATTTCTGCGGTGAAAATGAGTGCTGCGTCTGCTCCTACAAAGTGAAGAAAAATTCCCGCTGCTACCGCGCCAATGCCGAGAAAGCAGAGCGTTACCGTTTTGGCAGCAAGATATTCCCTGATCTTCATAGCCGGTATCCCACCCCGCGAACCGTGCGGATATAGTCGTCCGCTCCCAGCCGTTTGAGTTTATCCCGCAGCCGGCTGATGTTGACATAGAGTGTGTTTTCATCGATATACAGGCTGTTGTCCCACAAATCTTCCATGATTTCTTCCTTGGTACACAGCTCTTTTTTCATGAGGCAGGCCAGAATACGGGTTTCGTTTTTCGTTAGCTCCTCAGTTCTCTCCCCCAAACAAACCGTCATATCCGCTAACTGCAAGGTAAGGTTTCGGGCCGTCATAATCGGATTGCTTTTGCGCAGCAGCAAGCGGGCGATTCGCGCCAGCAAAACAGAAGAATGGTATGGCTTGCGGATGTAATCGTCCGCCCCCATACCAAAGCCAAGAAGTTCGTCTTCCGCCGATTCCCTGGCGGTGAGAAAGATGATCGGGATATCCGAGCACGCACGGAGCTTCCGACAAATTTCAAACCCATTTTCCCCCGGCAGATTGATATCCAGCAGTGCCAGCTGGCAGGGCGGCTCGTCTACCGGCAGATAGCCATTGGTACGAAGCAGGGTAAACAATTCGTTCCGGATGCTCTCATCGTCTTCCATTACCAATATTTTATCCATCGTGAACTCCTTTTCCGGAAAAGGCGCGGCAGGGGGAGGGAAAGGCGAAACCATTCGTGTAAACCAATAATCCGAACCGCTTCCCAGGGAGGAATGGTTCGGATTCTATTGAAATGGTGCACCTTCAGGGACTCGAACCCTGGGCCCACTGATTAAGAGTCAGTTGCTCTACCAACTGAGCTAAAGGTGCGATGCGTGAAACTTGTCCTGCCACGCAGGCAGCGAATCAAATTATACACGCGTTTTTTGTTGGTGTCAATAGCTTAGCCGGAAAATTTTTGTGCAAACGGGTTGGAGAAACGGTAAGAAAACAGTCCCACGGCAGCAAAAAGGAACGGTCTCAAAACAGGCGCGAAAGCCAACGTTTTGAAACCGCTCCTTTGGCTGGTTTTCCTATAAAAGGATTCCGGTTGTTTACTGTTCCGGCTGCGCCAGCATGGCGAGGATCGCCTCTACCGCGTCGCTTCCGTATTCGTTTTTCAGCGCGCTGAGCTGAGCTTCATAATTGGCGGCCGGATTTCCTTCTTCATCGAATAATCCCATCACGGCCAGCATCAGCTGTTGGTATTCTTCTTCTGTCATATATTCATCCAGATCAGTGGGAGGCGTGATGGTGACTGGCTGGCCGGGATTTCGTAAGGTCAGCTTTATGCTGCATGTCAGCGAGCCGGTCATCGAAGTGCCCTCTTGCGTACTGGTTGTCGTCACCGACAGATTGCCGGAGATGCCTGTCAAATATCCTTCCGCATCGATTGTCATGGTGATAACCGTGTCTTCCAGATCCACCGTGCCATTTTCGCTGGGCAGAAGTCCGCCTGTCAAATCACCGCCCAGACCCATGTTACTCTCTTCCAAGAGTTCTTTCATCGTGTTGCCGGGAATGGTGACTTCAATGGTTGAAACACCATTTTCTTGTTTGGCGACCGCATTCTTCATCAAGTCTTTCAACTTTGTCAAATATTCTTCCAGAAGAACGGCGGAGTCTCCGTCTGCCTCCCTCTCGGCATCGGTAATCAGCTTCAGCCCCGTACCATTATCGGTATAGACTTTGCCGTCCTTTTCATAAGTTGTCGTCTGCATTTTCTGGCCAAGCATTTCCAAGGTAGCCGTCGTCAGCATCTCGATGCCGGATCCCTCATTTCCGATAATCTTAATCTCCCCGACAACCGGAATTTCCATCGTGATGCCGCCGCCCACGAAAGACATCTTCAATTCCGCGCCCATGTCGACGCCGTTCTGCTGACTTAACTTGGATACCGCGCCTTCCAATAATTCGGCGGCATCTGTTAACTCCACTGGCTTTTGTGTGGGTTTCACGTCAGGTGTGGAAGATGGCGATGACGAATCGGGCGAAGCACATCCCACGAAGGCAAACAGGCAAAGAGCCAACAGAAGAAAAACGGTACATGTAACTTTTTTCACGAAAAAAATCCCCCTCATATCATAATTTAGCGTACAGCGACGCATAAAGAATTATGCCCCAAAGGCGGGGTCTTGTCAAGGGGCGCCGCCCCGTTCCGATTTGTTCTGAGAGTTGGCTGGCCTCTTTCGACTTATTGCTGCTGGCCGGCGCTGTTCTTTCGAAACAAATAAGGGGAGATTCCAAATTTACGCTTGAATAGCTTACTAAAATAAAACTGATCGGATATCCCAACTTTTTCCGCAATCTGAGAAAGAGAATACCGGGTGCGTTCCAACAACAAGGCGGCTTGCGACAGGCGGAAGGAATTGATGTATTCGCCTACCGGGCGGCCAACTGCTTTCTGAAACCGACGGTCAAAAGTAGAACGGGAGAGATGGGAGAGTTTCATCAGCGTTTCGGCAGTTAATTTTTCCGAATAATGTGTGTGAATATAGGATAGGACAGAAGAGACCGTTTCATCCAATTGTTCTTTTTCCGTTCCCAGCCGGACCAGCTGGTCCAACAGCCGGTAGATCGCGGCATATTGTTGACAAAGACTCTTTTCCTCCAGGATATCGTTGAGCGCCTGGTTGGCCGGTACCCAGGCCTCTTCAGGCAGCAGGAGCGGGAAAGTAAATAAGTCGTCCAGCGAATATCGTTCGTTTATGGCAACATCAAGAAACAGCCAGCGGCTTTGCATCTGTTTGGTATTCGGGTTTACCCAATGTGTGATTCGCTGCATCTGCTGAGATGGGACAAGGAGGATTCCGCCTTCTCCGGTAAAACAGTGCGGGCCGTTCTCCAGCTCCATTTCGTATTGTCCTTCCAGCGCCTGGACGACAGAAAAAACCGGCAAGCTTTTTCGGTGCAGCAGCCCATTTTCTAGATAAACTCCATTCGAAGCTTGAAAGTTATTGATTTGTATGCGATCGATTACCATACTCTGGTTTTTCGGACTTCCGGCTGCCATCCATCCGGCGGGCCAGGAATCGTTCCTCCTCATTTTCTGGGAAGCCGCCCATGCGGAAGGGTGACTGTGAGGAAATCTTACATAAAATAAAATAAATTGTCAATGGCAATCCATCCGGCTGCCTGCAATAATAGAACCAAGAGCAACGCAGCCAGGAATTGTATTATTCGAATAGAAAATAAAATAAAGAGAGGTTGATGAACATGAAGAAGTGTGTGTTTCTTTTTCTGCTGGTGGCGGTATTGTTTGGAAGCCTTCCCCTGAACGGGTCGGCTTATGACGAAAACGCACAAATTCACTATTGGACTTTTGACGCAGATGCAGAAGATGTGGCAAAGAACACCTGCTATCTGGTCGACCCGGATGCCTCTGCTTCCTTTGTGGAGGGGGTAGTAGGCAAAGCGTTGGATGTATCCCAATCCGACCACCTTTACACCGAGACGATTGGCGAACCGTATCTTTCTTTTACCGTAGCGGCATGGTTCCAAGTGGCACAAATCCCGGAAGGCTACGCCGTCCTTTTTTCCAGAGGCAGTAAGGCGGAAGGGCATTTTGAACTCTACCTGCATGGAGACCGCTTATGCGCCTACCTACCAGATCTGGACGGGATGCCGGACCTGGGCTTTGGCGATGCCAATTCCGAAACGCAGATTACCGCTGCAGCCGGGACATGGCAGCATGCGGCCATGACGTTCGACGGTTCTGATTTTGTTCTGTATTACAACGGAAAGGCCGTATTACGTGCAGACGGCGCTGGTACGATGGAAGAGCCGCTGGATGACTACTACAATTATTTTTCCATTGGCGCGTTGTTTGACTCATCCCTTGCCTTCCCCGGCTATTTAGACGAAATCATTGTTTCCAATTGTGCTTTTTCTGCGGAGGAAATCGCTCGTTTGGCAGAAGCCCCGGCAGAAGCGGCGGAAGAATGGAAAACTGCGGCGGGAGCTGCCGACAAGTCTACGCCGACGTTGGAACCAACCAAGACGCCAGAGGGGGGGACTCCTACGGCATCCCCAACGAAAACAAATACCCCGGAACGTACGCCTGCGTCCTCTGCGTCTGTTCCAAAAGGAAATGGGAACCATACGACTATGTGGATTATTCTTATTGTTGTAGTATTTGTTTGTCTTGCCGGCGTGGTACTGTTTCTGATTCTGCGAAAGAAAAAATAATGTTTTCAGGTATTGGAAAAGGAGGAAATCACAATGTCTCAAACGAAAAAAGGTTTGTCGGTGTTGTTGTCGGTGGCTCTGCTGCTTCTTTTTACCACACAGGCCCGATTGGTTAGAGGAACGGAAGAAAGCAGTGGGCTGCTGGCTCACTGGAAGCTGGAACGGAATGGGAACAATGCGGTTGCGGGAGGCGCGGCGCTCAACATGGAAACGGGGTCGCGCACATGCTATGATACCGTGGAACATGTCCCGGGAATTCAAATTTTCAACGATACTACGCTGGGCAATAAACCGGAGGCTCAATGGAATAGCAAGCTGGGTAATTCCTTTTCTATCGCGTTTTTCTTTCGAACCACTTGGAATGACGTTTCCGTTCTGTTTGGAAATGGCAGCAAAGAGGCAGCCGGTCATTTTGAGTGTTATCTGATTGGCGGGCAGCTGGCTTTTTACTCCACGGAATTAGGTGACTTTTCCAGCGGGACCGTGGTGAATGACGGCAAGCTTCACCATGCTGCCGTGACTTACAATGGAACGGCGATTTCGTTCTATGTGGATGGCCTTTTGGTAAAAACGACGGATGCGGCCGGCAGCATGACGGATCTGGAGAACGCTGCTTTTTACATTGGCGCCTTGCCTGACGATGTATTTGCGTACAAAGGATTTCTGGGGGATCTGCGGATTTACAGCGGTGTTCTGACCGGACAAGAGGTGGCGGATTTCTACGCAGCGTATTTCGGGAAGGAGGGTCCCTCCGTGACTTCGGTGATTCCCGCTGCGCACTATCCTTTTGATGCGGACGGCGCAGACCGGCAGGATGGCGCCGGCGATTTTTCCGTGGATCCGGGCTGGTTTTGTACGGTCGGAAAACACAAAGGAATCCTGCTGCCGGGTGACAGAGGCTTGTGGGTGGAGAACTGCTCCGTTCCTATGCGGGATCAATTTACGATCAGTTTGTTTTTCCAAGCCGCCCCATCCGATCAATATCGGGTGCTGGCAGCCAAATCAACTAAGGCGGATGGCGCCTCCCATTTTGAAATTTATCTTCATCCGGACGGCTTTGTCGCCACATACATGCCTGGCCTGACCCGGGACGGGACTCTGTTTCTGATGGGGGATCGGGTAGATGATGGAATGTTGCATCATCTGGCGGTCTGCTACAACGGAAAGATTATGACGGTTTATTTGGACGGTATTTACCGTGATATGCTGGATATGAACGGCAGCATTGCAGAGGCTTACTCGATTCTGAGTGTGGGGCAGCTAGCGGAAAGCGGTATGTTTTTTGATGGCTTTCTGGATGATTTCCGGATTTATACCAGTGCGTTAACGAGTGAACAAATTGCGGAACTGGCTGCCTCAGATGATTCCTCCGAGGAACCCAATCCGCCAAGCGGCAATTCTTTGTCCTATCTTTTTGGTATCTTTGTGGCGCTGATGGTTTCTTTGTATCTGGGGAAACAGAAAATCATTTCACAATAAGAAAGGAATATTTTATGCGCTCTCATCACATAGCGAAACGTTTTTTGGCGGCTGTCCTTGCCCTTCTTCTTCTGGGCGGGAGCCTATCGGGGCAATTGCTGTCTTTTGCTCGAAGCTTTGAAGAAGTGGAGAAGACTACCATCCTCAAGCCGGGCCCATCCCCCATGGACGCGGAGCCGCAGGTGATCCGTCTGGTCAAAGGCGATGCGGCGTCGACGATGCAGAACGACGCGATCTCTTTGGACGGCGCTTGGGAGATGGCAGCCTGGTCCGACGTGCAGTACAATTTGTTTGGCAACTGGCCGAATTCTTTTTCTACCACCATTCCCAACAGTGTTCCCCGATCGTTGTTTCAAGCAGGACGGTTGGAGGATCCTTATATTGGCCTGCATGCCTACGATGCGGCGGAGACCGTCAAACAGGCTTGGTGTCTGCGCAAGACCTTTCACTATGAGGGGAAGAAACAAGCGGTGGAACTGGCGTTCGATGGGATCGCGGATTTGTGCGACATTTATCTGAATGGAGAAAAAGTGGCCTCCCATCAAGGTATGTTCGGCGGACCGGTAGTGGATGTGACGCGGTTGGTCCGATCCGGTGAGAATACCCTTCTGGTGGTCTTAAAGCCTGCTCTGGACTTCAACCAGACGGTGGTGTTCAACTGCACGTACGGCTGGCATTATGCTTTCATTCCTCCCCTTGGAATATGGAATACGGTATCGGTACGGGACGTAGCCGATGTGACGATCGACAGTCCTTTTGTGGCCACCGCAGACCGGGAAGAGGGTACGGTGGATTTGAGTGTTGCGTTGTTGGCTCAGGAGAATGCCAGCATATATGGGAAGCTGACCGGAACGGTTCGACCGAAAAATTTTACCGGAGAGGCGTACTCCTTTACGATTCCGGTATCGGCGGGGCGCGGCGAAGATGCGACGGTACGTCTTCAATTCGATGTGCCGGATTTCCGGCTGTGGTGGCCCAACGGACTGGGGGAGCAGAACCTCTATACCATGGAATTGGCGTATGAAACGGACCGTGGCGTCATCTGCACAGCAAAAACTTCTTTTGGCATTCGCTCGTTGGAGATGGCGCCATTCCCTAGCGGAGAAGCCTCAACCATGTATAACAGAACGGCAATCATCAACGGAAATCCAATCTTTTTAAAGGGCGCCGGCTGGTGTACGATCGATACGTTGATGGATTTCACCAAAGAGAAGTATGATTTGATTTTGTCCCGTGCAAAAGAACAAGGGTTGAATTTCCTGCGCGCCTGGGGCGGCGGGATGCCGGAAACCGATGCGTTCTATGATTTGTGCGATGAGTACGGTATTTGTGTTTATCAGGAATGGCCTTGCTGCTGGGATAGTCAGGCCAGCCAGCCTGCGGAGGTTCTATATGAGACGGTACGGGTGAACACCAAACGAATCCGGAACCATCCATCCCTGATTCTCTACGGTGGCGGCAACGAAGGGAACGGGGCGATCACGGACCCGGTTTTGAATGAAATGGGAAAGCTTACCTATGAGTACGACGGGACAAGAGTCTTCTGGCGTCAGGATGGGGGCGTAGGGGGAAGCGGTATGGTCCACGACCACATCCATTGGAGCGGTGGGTCGCCCGAACAATATATTACAAACTATTGGAACATGGAGAATGCCAATCTTCATGAGTATGGGATGGATTCCATGATGAATCTGGAATCCATTGCGAAATACGCGACGCAGGAGGAAATGGCGCAATGGCCCATCGATCCCAAGGGAACGATTGCGCAGCATACCGCCACATTCAATGGCGCGCTTGGCTGGACGCCTACTCCTTACGGGTATGATATTGATACGCTGATCCACTATGCCAGCGATTTTTTGGAGGTAAATTCTCTGCAAGATTTGGTTCTGGGCTCCCAATTGGCACAAAGCATGGCGGATTATTTGGCTATTCAGAATGCCCGCATTCAATTTCCCAACCAATCGGCCATTTTATACTACAAGTTAAACGATGTGTATCCAGGTGCTTCGTGGAGCACGGTGGATTACTATGGCTCCCCCAAAATTTCCCACTACTTTGTGCAGGATGCTTGCCGTCCGCTGATGGCAGCCGGATTGTTTCGGCAGTACAATACTTACGACAAAGCGCAAGCTGACTTGACACTGCCTATTTATCTCCTGGATGATAATCGGGAATTGGACGGGAAGAATTGGCTTGTTACGGTGAAAGCCTATGGCAGTCGGTTCCAGGTAGTCCGCGAAACCTCTTATTCCGGAAACGGGTCTGCCGGAACCAATGTGTGTTTGGGAGATTTCTATTTATCGGAAGAAGAATGCCGGCATTCTCCTCTGTTTGTGGTAATTGATCTGGTGTTAGAAGGCCAAGACCCCATCCGCAGCTATACCTTCCTGAATTACAACCAGACTCAAGGCTGTTTGTTTACGCTGCCGCGTACCACGCTGGAGTACCGGATAGCGGAAGGTGTCTGCACCATTACCAATACGGGAAAGGTGCCGGCGGTAGGCGTCCATTTTGACGTCCCTTCCATATCCGACCGTTTTGTTTGCGGAGACAATTATTTCTGGCTGGAACCAGGCGAGAGCAGAAGCTTATCTGTCAGTCAAACGCAAGGAATCGATGGCATAGACTGCTTCAATTTAGCTGACACATCGGATACTCTGGCTCCTGGAGCGCCCGCTAAGCTGAAAGCAGAGGCGGTTTCTTATGATTCGGTGCGGCTGACCTGGAAAGCAAGTCAGGACGACAAAGGAATACTCGGTTATTTGATTTATGTGGATGGGCAGCCTTGGGGGTACTCGGGCGGAGACAAAACAGAGTATGTCTGCCAGGGCCTTCGGGAGCAAACGGAGTATACCTTTCAGGTAGCGGCTTTGGATTATAACGAAAATGAATCCGGCCTGTCTTCCAGGGTACGGGCAAAGACGCAGGCTGACCGTACCTCTCCCCGTACGCTCAGTGTGAAACTGGAGGGAGAGAACCAGATTGTGGTGCGCTATAGCAAATCCATGGAAGAGAGTTCTGCGTCAAATCCTTTGTGCTATACCCTGAATTACGATGGCGAAGTGGAATCGGTCCGATTGGAAGAGGAGGGGAGAAAGGCGATTCTGACAACTTCCGGACTGGACTGGGCCAGCGGTAAGCGATATACCTTGACTGTCGTGGGCGCAAAGGACGCTACCCTCAGCGGGAATGGTGTAATAAGGCAAAAGTTTGTATTGGAACAGGATTTGGCAGGCTATTGGTCTTTTGATGAGGGAACGGGGACGGTTTTCTATGACTATAGCGGCACTCATGCTGGTGTGGGTCGTGTCAAGGGCTGGGCCTGGTCGGAAGGAATCAAGGGTACCTCTCTGGCATTCACGGAAGCAGGCGGGTGCATCAGCGCAGGGCAAACCGCATTTTTACCATCCGATCATCATAGCATTGCACTATGGCTGAAACCTGGAACGGAACAGTCTGGCTTTCAGGTGTTGCTGGCGAAAGGCAGTAAAAGTACGGGCCATTTCGAACTGTATGCTTCGGGAGGATGGCTGAAATTATATGGACCGGACTTTGGAGACTTGGATTTGGGCATATCCCTTGCCAATTACGCGAAGGAATGGCACCATCTGGCGTTGCTGTTCTCCAAGCGGAAGGTTACCGTATACTGGGATGGACAGGTGGCATCTCAAATTACAGCTAGGGTAAACATAGCGGAAAACGAGAATAATTTGCTTTGCTTTGGCTCGTTGGTGGATTCTCAATTTCCTTTCCAGGGCAATGTGGACGAGATCCGGTTGTACAACCGCTGCCTTACGGAATCGGAAGTACAAATGCTGGCCGGCGGGCAAATCGCTCTGGAAGATATGACGTTTCAGGAACATTACCGGAATATGAATTTGGAAGAGACCTTTTCACTGGCAATTACCTTCTGGCCGGAAACCGGTACGCAGGAAGTGCTTTGGAGTACTTCGGATGATTCGGTAGCGGCGGTAGACAAGAATGGGACAGTTACCGCACTCACTTATGGGAATGCGGTCATTACCGCACGGACGGCCGATGGCAGCCAGGTGGAGCGCTGTTTTATCACGGTAGGAGATTTCCCTAAGGAAGGGCTCCATCCACTTCTCGTTACCACCATCTGCTGCCTTGCTGCCCTTTTGGTATTAACGGCCGGCGCGTTGCTCTATGTGCGGGTTCGAAAAAACAAAACAGCACGGTGAAATAACGTGGCAAAACCTGTAAATCCACTGCACCGAGTGCTTGTGCCGACGGTGTGGTGGATTGTTTTTTGTATACATTTTTTGTATACAAATCTATGCCCGGAAGAAGTGATTGGAAAAGGTCTTCGGCTGTGGTTACAGCCTGCAAGAAATGTTCGCGTTTTTTGCTGCCTGTTGTTTTGTCAAGCATGCTCGGGAAAGTCCAATTGACTCTTTCCGGAAGCTTGAGTATAATAGCAGATAACACATTATGTGGCTGCGCGTAGGTGGAATCGTTTACCGCAAGGAGAGAATCGCATGCAGAAATGGCAAAAAGGGAGGATCCGTCTTCCGGCATTCTTCATCATCACCGTTTTGTTTGTCTTGTTGTTCGGCATACGGGGGACATTTGTCCAGGCCGCGCCCAAATTTTCCGACGATGAGGTTCGTTCCTCTCTCCAGTTTGGATATGGGGATGACCGCCTAATTGCCGGAAAATGGATGCCGGTCACGGTGACGCTGGAGAACAAAACCGATAAAACAATTGAAGGGGATGTTTGCCTGGTGTTTTCTGTCCCGGACTACAGCAGCGGATTGTCCGGTACCCAGGAAACCTACCGGATGCCCGTGATATTGTCCCCGCAGGTATCGAAAGACGTGGTCTTCTATGTGAATTTGAAAAATGCGTCTTCCTGCACGCTGCAGATATTGGATCAGAAACGGGTTTTGTATGAGAAGAAAGCGGTAACCGTTACGATGGTTGTCGGCGATGTTTACGCTTCGGCGCCGCCTTTGCTGATTGGCGTTCTGACGGATGAGCGCGATAGCGTGAATTATTTGAAAAAGATTGAAACCCTTCAATATTCGGAAGATTATTGCGGCCGCAAAGCTTGTTTCGTTCTGATTCCGCCGGAACGCTTTCCGGAAGAAAAAAGCGTGATGGCATCGTTTGATCTATTGCTGATCAATGACTTTGATTTGTCCGTATCCTCTGCGCTGACCGACCGGCAAAAGGAAGTGCTGGAAACGTATATCCGGACCGGCGGAACGGTTTTTGCGGGAACCGGCGCGGATGTCTCCCGGGTGGTGCGGGACTTCTCCGATTATTTCGCATCCCCTTCCGCTGCAACGGTAACACAGCAGGGGAAGGTGGATTTGGAAATACAGAATACAGTCATAGAACAGCTGTATACCGTTCAGCTGCAGGACAATGAACTCGAGACCTTAATGGAGCGTCAGTTGTATGGGCACCGGACGTATTCTTTGTATTTTTTATCCTGGTCTCTCAGCGACTCGGTATTCCGCTCCTGGAGCGAGGCGCCGGAAGCGGTTTTTCTCTTTCTGAGCCGGTACAGTTCGGTATTTCATCTTTCTGCCGATTCCTGGAATGGATCCTATTTTTCTGCGCTGAAAGCCATGCCGGAGAACCGTATGCCGGGTCTTGCTGCGATCGTTGTGATTCTGGTTTGCTATTTGCTGTTGATTGGCCCTGTCGGATATCTGATTTTGAAAAAGAAGAAGAAACGGGAATGGCTCTGGTGGACCATTCCCGTCTGCGCCATTTTGTTTGCGGCAGCTGTTTTCGTTTATGGTTTTTATTCCCGGGGAGGCGGGACGATCACCAATACGCTTACCATGGTGGAGCTGAATGACGGGTCGGAAGAGCAGAGGCCCGCCCGTTCCTGGACGACGGTTATGTCTTCCAAGCCCGGCATGCTTGAGTTTGACTTGGGACAGAAGGCTTTTTTCAACAATATGTCCTCGGGCTGGTACGCAGAGACGCAGAGTGCCAGACCCAGTACGTTTTTGCAGGGAAGCCAGAGCCTTGCCATAACGGAAAATGTTCCGCTGTGGGGGTTCGCCGATATACAGGCGGAGATCGAAGTGGCGTCCGCCGGCAGATTGGAAATGACCGCCTCACGCAACGGCCAAAACGAGATGGAAGTGAAGGTGAAAAACAATACTTCCTACGATTTGAACAACCTTGCTGTTTGTTATGGGTTTCAATCCGGATGGATTGCATCCTTGCCGCGTCATAGTGAGGAAACGGTGGTCCTGCAGCCGGCTTCCATTCCCCATGACAGCGGTGCGGATGCGGCGCAGGCGGTCTACCAGCTGTTTTATCGACAGCACGGTTTCCGTTTTGACGAAGTTTATTACGATCTGATGGGTTATTATTATGGGAAGGATTTGCTTGTTGCCCATCCTGAGGAACGGATGAAGGCGAAGCTTCTCTTTAGCGCCATGCGGGAATTGACGGCTACTCAACCGAATTCCGTATGCATTGCCGGATTTGCCGATGATGCGGTAAATCCCACGGTGCGTGTCAACGGCTCTTCTCCCAAAAAACAGAATCATCACACAATTGTCTATCAGGTTGATGAGACGGATCAGATGCCTTATCCGGAGGCGGTCTTGTATGATTTGCCTGTCGCTATTGTGATGGACCAGAACACCAGTTATGGTTATGACCCATCTTACGGTGTTCCCTCCTTGCCTGTCACGTTCTCGGCGTCTTCCTGGTGCCTCTTTGAACTGGCGATTCCCCGGCAGCTTTTCAACCAAAACGTGCCGATCCAGCTGCATCTTCCTACGTCGGATGCATCCAATCTGCGGTTTGAGCTTCAGGATTACAAAGGGCTGCAGAAAAGGGAGTTGGAAATCCGGGAGGGAGAACTGCTGCTGCAGAAAGGAGATTACGCTCCTTTTGTATCCGGCACGGCCAGGAGCATGTTGTTTGAAACGCTTGCCTATCAGTACGGAGGCTACCCTGGCCTGGACAGCCGGCTGGAGGGCTTCTACCGGGATTGCGTATATGTGTATGTACTGGTTTCTTATACGGGGCCGGAGACGAAATCCACCGCGCTGGATTCTTTCCGGTATGATTTGTTATCCAAGTCGGCCGGCGCGGAAGGGTAGGGAGGAACACCATGCTGCTTCGAACAGAAAATCTGACTAAATATTATGGTAGCTTCCTGGCGCTGGATCATTTGAATCTGGAAGTGGAGGAAGGCGAGATTTTCGGCTTTGTCGGGCCAAACGGCGCCGGAAAAACCACTTCCATGCGCATCCTGGCTACGTTGATGACCGCTACCTCGGGAGATGCTTTTTTGAATGGCGTATCGGTGCGTCAATCGCCTATGGCCATCCGGGGTATGATGGGATATATGCCGGATTTTTTCGGCGTATACGACAATTTGCGAGTGACGGAATATCTGGATTTTTACGGGGATGCCTACGGTGTGGACAAAGGAAAACGCCGGGTTATGATCAGCGAGCTGCTGGAATTGGTGAATCTGGGAGATAAGGCGGATCACTATGTGGATGCGCTGTCCCGTGGGATGAAACAGAGACTTTGCCTGGCTCGATGCCTGATCCACGATCCGAAACTGCTGATTTTGGATGAACCCGCTTCCGGAATGGATCCACAGGCCAGGGCAGAGATGAAATATATTTTGAAAGCGCTGAAAGAGCAAGGCAAATCTATCTTGATCAGTTCTCACATTCTGCCGGAGCTGGGAGAGCTTTGCGACCGGGTGGCCATCATCAACAAAGGAAAACTGATGGCCATGGGGACCATCGATGAAATCAGTAAAACGATGGGAGAACGAACAAAGGTAAAGTTTACGCTTCTCTCGTCGGATGATCTGGAAAGTGCCGCGGCCATTTTGCGTACGCACGAGGCTGTAGGGGAGATCATGCAGGAAAATCAAACCTTGGAGGTTTCTCTGAGTGGGGAGGACAAAGAGATCGCCGAACTGGTCCGGCGGCTTGCCTTGTCCAATGTGGGCATAACGGCTGTCCAGAAAACCGTTCAAAGCCTGGAGCAAGTATTTTTGGAGGTGATTTCCAGTGAAGAAAAGTAAAACGTGTTGGAACAATCCCATTATCACGTCTGAAATGAAAGTCAAAATGAGGAGTTGGCGGGCGCCGGCAGGCATGCTGGTTTATCTGGTCTGCATGCTGGTATTTATGGTGTTCTTCGCCAGCATCGTTATCTCATCCAATTCGTATTACTCGTACGATTACAGCAACATTGGTTCCTCTATTTTTCTGGTTCTGTCTTTTGTGCAATTTTTTATCATTGTGCTGGTGGCGCCATCTACAACGGCCGGCGCCATTTCCTCCGAACGGGAGAAACAGACGCTCGATCTGCTGCTTTGTACCAGGATGTCGCCCTTCCAAATCGTTTTAGGCAAATGCATTGCGCCCATGAGCTGGATTTTTTTGATGATCGTTGCTTCCATTCCTTTTTACAGCGTGGCATTCCTGTTTGGCGGTGTGACCCCCTGGGCGGTGATATCGGTTCTGCTGTTCTACATTCCCTGTGCGTTGTTCTTTGGCTGTATCGGCATTTTTTATTCTGTGATTTTTAAAAAGACCATTACCAGCACGGTACTTTCCTATCTAACCATCTTTTTTTGGGAAGTCATTACCGTTGTGATCGGTCTTCTGCAAATTTATCTTTCCTATGAGACACTGAACCGTATGCCTTCGTCCAGTCCGATAACCTTTCTTCTGAATCCGTTCATGGCGTTTCTGGTGCTGCTGGATACCCATACTTCCTGGCTGACGATCCTTGGCGGGATCCTTCCTTCTGCGCCCGGTCCTGCGGGGTTCCTTTTCTGGGACATAGTCTTTCTGCTGGGTATGTCATTGCTGCTGCTGATTTTCTGCGCCATGCTGATCGACCCCCTCAAGCTGCGCCGGGGAAAACGGAAAGCCTAAGCTAAGACTGCCTGACTCCTTTGTCTGCAGAACGGCCTTCTTGCGATACTCCGATGGCGTCATATTGTAGTATTTTTTAAAGGTACGATTGAACACTTCCAGAGATTTGTGACCGGTCAGATAGCCGATTTCCGTGATGCTCATCGTCGTTGCCTGCAGCATGCTGCAGGCTTTTTTCAAACGGATTTCTTGTATGTAGCGAGGGAAAGTCTTTTGCGTATGCTTTTTGATTAATTTGCCAACGTAATCCGGCGTGTATTTGAATTTTTCTGCTAGCTCCTGCAGGGTCACCGTTTGGTAGTTGTTTTGGATATCACACAGGATGTTCGTGATTTTTTCCACGCGGGTATACGTATCGCCTAGCTGGACGGCTTGCTGGTAATGACGCTGGAAGATCCAAAACGCCGTATAAAGCAAATGATCCACAATTTCTTTGCTATAGGATAGACCCGTGAGTTCTTCCGCGATCAATGCCTCCAAAATGCTGTGCAAGTAGTCGTCTCCTTTTGTCTGGAAGAAAAGAAAATTGTTGCCGCTGTCCTGATAAAGCGTGTTTTTAAAAAAGGCAGAGAACACGGTGTTGTCCCGAAACAGGTCGCTGAACACTTCTTTGAACGTACTTTTTTTGATGATAATGTTGACCACGATAGTCTGATCGTCAAATACGCCAAGAGTATGAACGGTATTGGGCGCCAGAATGCAGATGTCCCCCTCACGCATGGTAAGGGACTGACCTTCCACCGTATTCTCGCAGATTCCGCTGAGAACGTAGATCATTTCAAAAAAAATATGGCTATGCTTAAACAGCGGCGTATAGCGATTGTGTTTTTTGATGCTGACATTTTTGTTTCCCCGAATAAAATATTCAGTAAAAAGGGTATTGTCCGGAGACTGATACCAACTGGCCGGCGGGGGTGGATCCATGGCTTTTCTGTCGATCTGATCCAAAAATTCTTTCAATAGGATCGGGTTATTTTTCACTTGGTAATAGTGCCGGTAAAATATCTCCTTGTTGTTGAATTCCTGAAGCGTCGCCAATACGCTTCGAATGTCTTTCATGGTCTTCACCTCACAGCTTGACCATACAATGGATTGCGGAAAAAGTCAAGTTTGGAGGACGGATGGAGGATTTGCTACAAAACCTCCATGACAGCGCATACAAAGCAAGGTATACAAGCTTGAATGGAGAAAAGGCGGATCGCTTTTTAAAACAATAAGACAAAAAAAGAAGACGATTATCCAGTTTTTGTGGCCGATTCTGCATAGACTCTGAAAGAAAAACCATCTAAATTGCTAACATAAGATTTCAGAAGCCTTATTCTAATGGCTTTTTTTCTGAGATCCTATCTGAAAAAGAGAGGAGGCGGATGAATCCTATTTTTCCATCTGACAAGCTGGGAATAAAACACAGATGGGGAGAATACAAATATTTCAGTCAATTCTACATAGACTAACGTTGCATTTCTTGTAGAGTTGGAGAATTGCGGCCGTCAGACCAGCTCCGACGGTTATAGTATGTTGTAAATCTTAAAAAAAATGTATGAGGAGGATAACAAACATGAGAAAAAAAGTAATGGCTGTCATTCTTTCTACGGTACTGCTTGTGGCTTTTGCGGCGTTTCCGGTACTAAACGCGGCGAATGAGACGACGGTTTCTCTGTATACGGGCGGAACCAAGTTCACTGCGGATGAAGGCAATGTGGAGTGGCTGGATGATCCCAATCAGGTCGGTGTGAAATTCACCGTTCCCGCAGCGGGGATGACCGGTTTTGTGGTAAAGGAAGTGCCTACCTTTGGTGAAGCCAATACCAGAAAGCAGACGTTGCAGCTGTATCGTTGGGATACGGATTATACCACCACGATTGCGGGAACCAAGCTTCATGAAGAAACAAAAACGATCCCCAATGATGGCGCGGATATGACGTATACGTTTTCCAGCAAAATGGAAGCCGGGGAGTATCTGGTGGTTCTGACCAACACTTCCGATACTCCAGGTTCGTGCGTATACAGAATGAAGGACGGAACCCCTGCGGCAGGTGTTTCTTTCTATTACGGAAAAGAGTTGCTTGATAACAAAGGATACGCTGTGGAATATATCACCACGGCAACAAACCCGTCCAGCGGCGATGCGTCCCTGATGGTTTCTTTCGCGGCAGCCGCGCTGGTAGCCGTTACGCTGCTCCTGTCGGCAAAACGCAGAGGCAGCTTGGTGAAATGAGCCTAAGCTAATGGCTTTTTAGCAAGAATATACCAATATTAAAAGGGGCTGTTTGAAAACGAAGCGGATGGTTGCTCGTTTTGGAACAGTCCCTTTTGATCGGTCTTGGCAAATCCTGAGACGATCTCTGTTAGCGCACCGTGTTCAGCCGATATTGGGTTGGCGTGGTTTTTTCGTGATATTTGAAATATTTAAAGAACAAATTGACGTCGTCCCAGCCAAGCATTTGAGAGATGGTGGAAACGGGCAAATCGGAGGTCTGAAGCAGCCTCTTGGATAGGTTGATTTTTTCTTTGTTCATGAATTCCTTGATGGAACAGCCATATTCCTTTTTAAAAATCCGGCAGAGATAATCTTTGTTGTATTTTAGTTTTTCGCTGATTTCCACTACCGAGATGGGCTGCATGATATGGTGAAGGATGTAAGTGCGGATTTTTTCTGCCAACAGCTGCTGGTCGCTGCGCCCGGCCAGAAGTTTTCGGACCATCCGGAGAATAAGCAGAAGCCAGGCGTCGTGGTAGCAGGTACTTTGCTCCAAGTCTTTTTGTTCATTGTATAATTCCGTCAGCAGGGGTTCCACGGGTTCCGCGTTTGCCAGCTGTAAAAAATGGTCGATGGGAAAGAAGCCAAAACGGTCGCACCGGAATTCCAATGTATAAAGTGCCGTTTCCTGCTGAGTATCGGTTTGTTCCGGTGTTCCCCGGATAAATTGGTAGGGCGGGATCAGCAGCAAGGCTTTTTCTCCTAAATGAAGAAGCTTCCTGTCCACCCACAGGTCGAATTCTCCTTTTGCAGTGTAAAGAAGCAGGAATCGGTCGAGAAAGCGTTTTCGAAATTCCAGACCGGTTTGAAACTGATAGTATGTAATATCCTCAAAACTTAGAGAATAAGAATGCTGCGGGGTGTTCTCATAATGATTGTAAACCGATTCCTCAATTCGTATCATGTCGTGTTTTCTCCTATTTTTGTATGAAATTTCACTTGTCAGTGCACGGGAACGGATTATAATAAAAACAAGCTATACAGGCAGCAATGTTGTATTGATTTCTTGAGAATGCATTTATCATATACCATTTGCAGGAAGATGTAAATCGCTTTTTTTCACAACAGACAGAAAGGCAGGCGCCCAAATGCTGATCCGGAGGAAATATCTTGTTGTTCCCTATAACAATAGGATGGTGTTGAAACAGTTGGAATTCTACGAGAACGGGATGCTTCTTTGTGATTTCAGCGTGAAACTGGATTTTCTGACGCCAGAATGTTTGGCCTATGTGGACATGGAAGCATATCTGGGAAAGGAACTGGATGTGATTTGCCGTATGCCGGGTTCCGTTCTTTCTCTTACCGATGAATCGCAAGAAGGGGGAGATTCTGCATTCGTACTGGAACAGGTCGATGCGGTCCCGGAGCCTGACGCGCAGGCGCGGCGGTATCGTCCCCATATTCATGTTACGGCGCCCTACGGATGGCTGAGTGATCCCAACGGATTGGTTTATGCGGATGGCGTTTATCATATGTTTTATCAACACAATCCCGCTGGAACAGAGGGTCAGAATATGCACTGGGGTCATGCGGTCAGCCGGGATTTGCTGCACTGGCGTCATTTGCAGGACGCGTTGCACCCGGATGAAAAGGGAACGATTTTTTCTGGCAGCGCCATTGCCGACATCAAAAATGTTTTACGGCTTCAACAGAAAGAAACGCCTTTGCTGCTGTTTTATACAGCAGCGGGAGGACAATCCCGTATTTCCGCCAGCGAGCCATTTACCATTGGATTGGCCTATTCTCTGGATGGCGGCCGGACCTTTCAGAAGTATCCTGGCAACCCCTTGCTGCCGAACATCGTCAACAATAACCGAGATCCCAAAGTGACGTATTGCGCCCCTTTGAAAGCGTATGTCATGGCTCTTTATCTGGAGGACAGCCGTTACTGCCTGCTTTCTTCCGAGAACCTGCTGGAATGGCGTATGTTTCAATCTTTTACTCTGCCGGGGGACTCCGAATGTCCGGATCTGTATTCCCTCTGTTTGGAACAGAATCCGCAAAAGCAATACTGGATTTTTAGCGGCGCCAGTGATTACTACTATGTAGGAGAATTTCAGAATGGCCAATTTGTTTCATCTCAGCCGGTGAAGCGGCTGCATTATGGCAGCTGCAGCTATGCCGCTCAGGTCTTTTCCAATATGCCGGATGGCCGGAGAGTGCGTCTTTCCTGGCAGCGAGTGGAGTTCCCTTCCGCACCGTTTAACGGTCAGATAAGCATACCGAGCGAGGTGCGTCTTTGCGTACTGGAAAATGAATGCTACCTTTGTTTGCGGCCGGTGAAAGAATTGGAAGCTATCACGAGGCAGAAAGAAAATTATTCGATGGTCTCTCTTTCGCCGGACACAGAGGATGGGCAATTTCGCTGTTTTGTGCCCCGGGGCGCGTTGGATGTGTTTTTGCAGACGGATTACCAGGCGGGTTGTGTGCTTCGCATGGATTTGTTCGGGGTAACGGTGATTTGCGATATGACAAAAAATCAGTTGCTATGCGGCGGGAGTGTTTCGCCAATTACCATCAAGCAAAAACAGCTGCGTCTGCGAATGATTTTGGATAAGAACAGCATCGAACTGTTTTTGGATGAAGGAGAATTCTATATCAGCGACAGGATAACCTGTGATTATCATTTAAATAGTCTGCGGCTTCAGTCGTCCGGCCCCATGGTGGTGCGAAATATCCGGACGGCGCTGCTGCAATTGGAGGATCTATGACGGTTATTGGATTGGATATTGGAACTACATCGATTAGCATCAATTGGATGGATCAGGAAAGCGGGAGAATTCTGCGGAGCGCCACGCTGCCGAATCGGTCCGGACTGGCAAAACAAAATACCTATTCGGATTGCCAGGACCCGGATATCATTTACGAGATAGTGAAATCCGCTTTGGAATCGTTTCCGAGTGAGGTGCCGCCAAGCTGTATTGGGATAACCGGACAAATGCATGGCATATTGTATTTGGATGCGGACGGCAAGGCGTTGAGTCCACTGTATACCTGGCGGGATGGAAGCGGAAACGAACCTTGCCCGCTGACGGAGTATACCCAAAGCTATGCTGCTTACTTGAGTGAGATAACGGGATATCCTATGGCGTCCGGATATGGCTGTACTACTTATTTTGTCCATCTGGTCAATCGGAGCGTGCCTGCCGGAGCAACCGTTTTTTGTTCCATTCAAGACTACGTGGCAATGCGGCTGGTTGGGGCAAAGCGGCCTCTGGTACATATTTCGAATGCTGCCAGTTTTGGCTTGTTTGATTTGAAGCAACTGTCTTTTGACCGTCAGGCAATGGAGCGTGCCGGATTGGATCAGACTCTTTTGCCGGAGATTACGGCCCAGAATGCTATCTTGGGCAGATACCAAGGGCGTATTCCGGTTAGCGTGGCAATTGGGGATAATCAGGCCAGCTTTCTGGGATCCGTGGGGAATTTAGAACAAAGCGTGCTGGTAAACATCGGAACGGGAAGTCAGATTACCTTCGCCACCAGAAGCGTCATCTCGATCCCCGGACTGGAACTCAGGCCTTGCTTGGAAACGTGTTTGATCCAGGTTGGTTCCTCTTTGTGCGGCGGCCGTTCCCTGGCGCTGCTGGAACAGTTCTTCCGGAGAACCACGGAACTGGTGATGCAGCACCCAACGGAATCCGCTTATCCGGGGATTGACGCGTGTCTGGCAAACTGTGTGGGGCAGCGTGGGGATTGTTCTTTAAAGATTTCCACCAAATTTTGCGGAACCAGAGAACATCCGGAAGAAAGAGGCTATATCCGGAACATCGGAATGGATAATTTTACGCCGGAGAATTTGGTTTTTGGCTTTTTGCGGGGAATGGCGTCAGAACTGCTGGAACTGTACGAACGAGCCGAATTGCGGCATCCTATTTTAGTGGGAGCGGGGAATGGACTGCGGAAGAATCCCTTTCTTCAGCAGGTAATCGCGGACGCCTTTGGTCTGGAGCTTCGCATTCCGGTTCATGAGGAAGAAGCTGCCTACGGCGCGGCGTTGTTTGCCTTAACCTGTTCTGGCTTCTGCCGGGACATCGGAGAAGCACAGGAGAAAATTTGTTACGAAAGAGCAGGAACAGGCAAGAGAGAAGAAATAAACTAACAAGAGGAGTGAAGAAGATGTTCTACAAACCAGAATCGGGTTGTATGTGGGATCCCACTGTGCTGTACCGGAACGGCTTCTACTACATGGTTTCCATGTATAAGCCGGCGGTTGGACAGCCTGACCATTTTATGTGGCTGGCTAAATCGGCGGATGGCGTCCATTGGGAAGGTATGGGCAGTGTCCTGGAGGATCCGGCCGGGGTGTGTAAAATGTATCTCTATGAGACAGATGACGGTGTGATGGCAAACTTCGGCAGTTTCAGCCGGGCCGACAAACGGGATAACGACACGCTGCGGTATTACCGTTCCGATGATATGGTCCATTGGGAGTATGTGGGGGAGGATCACCCGAATCCCAGATGGTACCATGCTACCGGACGTTGGGATCACATGTATGTTTACCGAGACGGCGACGGCACCTATTACGGGTACCCGGTGGCAACCCCGCTTCCCCAATTCCGTTCTGCCTGGGGGCTCTGCAAAAGCCGGGATGGCCGCCATTGGGAATGCTGTGAGCCGCCGGTAATCGAGTGGGGAGACATTCCCTGTATCAACTGTCTGGAAGGCGGCGGCATGGAGAAAATCGGCGGCAAGTATTACTATATCGGCGGGTTCGTCGGGTATGCCGGGAATTATGGGTACGGCCTATTTACCTTTGTGGCGGATCATCCGGAAGGTCCTTTCCGACCGGACAAGGAAGCCTTTCGTCTTTGTGGATTCGATCGTCTGGAAGGCCGGGTGTTCGTTCAGAATCTTGCTGCGTTTGCTCGAGGAAAAGAGGGAGAACTGTTGATAAGCAACGCGGTGGACGCTGGAGGGGCCTATGAAATTTGGTTGCTTCCGCTGCGCAAAGCGGTGGTAGACGAAGCGGGTCATTTACGGTTGGGTTACTGGGAAGGGAACGATCAAGTAAAGGGCCCCGCACTGCCGATTACAAAAGACATGCAGTTGCTGGCGTTTGCTACCAATCCTCCTGGAAAAACGTTGCCGGAAAATTGGAATCCTACCGTGTTCCAGCCGAGAGAGGGCGGACTGTGCGCCAATGTGTCTGCGCCAAACACTCCCGTGGTGCAGGACCGGAATGTATTGGTGCTGCTTCAGGAGAAACTTGATCTGGCACAGGGGATTGTGATGGAAGGTAAACTGAAGGCGGTTACTTACCCGGTCTATGACGAACAAAACCACGCCACAAACAATTGGCGTCCGGCTTCCTTTGGTATCTTTCTGGAAGAGGAAGGAGAGTCGCTTGGCGGTATGGCGGTTACTTTGGAAATCGGCCATCCTTACAAACGCTATTCCCATGTGGAAAACATCCGGATTGCCGGCGAAACCATGGTCCGGGAGATTGTGGATACCATTGGGGAAGGCTGCGCCGAGGTCAAAGGTATCGATGCGGGCCGAGAAGTGTCTTTCCGGTTGCTTTACCGACGTAACGTATTTGAACTGTATGTGGATGACCTGTTGGTCCAGACGTTTGTTCATTTGGGTAAACCGGCCGGACGGGTAGGGATTTGCCTGCAGAATGCAAAAATTGAGATAGAGGAATGGCAGATGTACCGGATGAATATTTGATCCGTTTTCGGTAAAAGCCGGACATTCCTTATAAAATATGGAAAGGAGATTGTAGTAATGAAAAAGATCTGGAAAAGCATTGTTGTGGTTTGCCTATGTCTGGCAGCCATAGGATTCGTTCTTCCCGGAACGAGCCAGGGCGCGTTTGTGTCCAATGTAAACGAGTGGTTTGAGATCAGTGGTACATGGGAGGAAGGAGAGGATGGTTTGACCGGAACAGGAGGGGGGAATTGCTTTTATTCTTCCGATGTCTATGTGTCCGGTAAGCAGGATTTTACATTTGAACTGGATGCGGCGGGAAGCGATGCTTTCGGTTTCGGTATCGCGATTTTTTCGGATGAGTATGCGCCGGAAGCGGATTGGTACTGCTTTCAGGCAGATACAAGAAGCAATAATATTACCTTTTTCCATATTGAAGAAGGAAGCATGGTCTGGCAGCAGAGCAGGGATTTCACGGAACCAGAGAAAACAGCGGAATCGTATCATTTGAAGGTAACGTATACCGCGGCCGACAAGCGCATTGCAGCATATTACGGAGAGGAATTGATCCACGAAAACGTGGGAACGGAGGTTTCAGGCTATTTAGGACTGAAACTGTACGAGTGTACGGCGGTGTTCAATAATATCACTTATACCGGCAGCGAAGCGCCTACGCCCAGACCATCTCCTACGGCAACGGAGCCTTCGGCTGTAACGCCCACTCCTACCGCGGCGGTCAATGGAGGAACGGCGACCCCAGAGCAAACTGCTGGTATTACGCCTACGGCGGCGCCGGGAGAGAATGACGGAAACAATGGGTTGCTCCTGATCCTGGTTGCGGCGGCAATCGTGGTGGCGGCCGTAGTCGTGACCGTCATCATCGTGAAAAAGAAAAAATCATAATCGGTGATTGGACTGCTTCCTGCGAACACGGCACGAAGCAGTCTGCCTATCCGGTTGGACAGGGAGAGTGTGTTATGTTTTTACAAAAAGTAAAAAAACGAGCCTTGTTTCGAAGCGTCTGCTGTGGTGTTCTAGTATACGCGTTGCTTGCCGCTGCCGTTCCGGCGGCGGGATCGCCTGTGTCCGCGAAGACGAGCGCGAGCGCTTATCAGGAACCGTACCGTCCCCAATTCCATTATACGCCGGCGGCCAATTGGATGAACGATCCCAACGGTCTGGTGTACAATGAGGAAACCGGAGAATATCATTTGTTTTATCAATACTGCGCTACCATGAAAGAGGACCAGAGTCAGAAATACTGGGGGCACGCGGTCTCAAAAGATTTGGTTTACTGGAACGAATTGCCGGCAGCGCTGGCACCGGATGAGCTCGGCAGTATTTGGTCGGGGTCCGCGGTCATCGACCGGAAAAATACGTCCGGATTGTTTTCAGAGGACACGCCAGCCGGCGCCAGGATGGTTGCGCTATTCACTTACGCGGGAGGCGATACCACCCATGGCTATGAGAAACAGGGCCTAGCCTATTCGGAGGACAATGGCGTTACTTGGAAGAAATACGAGGATAATCCGATTCTTCCCAGTGTGGCAGATGACAGCGCTCTGTACCCGGATGGATTTCGGGACCCCAAGGTGATTTGGTACGAAGACGACAGCTATGAAAATGGAGGCATTTGGCTTATGGTGGTGGCTGGCGGCAGTGCCAGACTATTTGCCTCGCCGGATTTGATTCACTGGACTTATCAGGATACGCTGCGTTACCGGGATCATTCTGTTATTGTATCGGAATGCCCGGATTTCTATCCCATTTCCGTGGAAGGACGCAGCGAACAGAAATGGGTGTTCTCCGGTGCAGGCCGTTTTTACGTGGTAGGGGATTTGAAAGAAGAGGGAGGAACATTCTCCTTCCGTGCGGAAACCGATCAACAAAGCTATCTATGCAACGGAACGGAACTGTATGCATCGCAGACTTTTTCCAACGTGCCGGATGGCAGGCGGATTGCGTTTCTGTGGATGATCGACCTGTATTCGCAACACTTGCCCACGGAGTCCGGCAAAGTATGGGAAGGTGTTCAGTCTCTTCCTATGGAATTAAAGCTGTCTGCCCAAGATGGCGGGTATCGGATGACTATGAATCCGGTGCAGGAAATCAATGGACTGCGAACGGCTGCGCCGCTGCTGGAGCTTTCCCATCAAACAGTAGGACCCGGTACGGAAAACATTCTGAAAAACGTATCCGGCCGCTTGCTGGATATCGAAGCGGTTATTTCCTTGCAGGACGAAGCCAAGCTGGAATTCCGGCTACGTATGGGAGGCGAACAGAAGACGGTACTGGGCTACAACGCCAAGACCAACAATATGGGGCTAATACGGCGAGATTCCGGGCCGGCGGCCAATGGAATGCTGTCTGCGTCGGTTTTGCCGGATGAGGCCGGCACGATAAAACTTCGCATCTTGGTAGATTCCTCCGTCGTGGATGTTTTTGCAAACGAGGGTGCAGCTTGCCTGAACGCCTTGATTTTCCCGGATTCCGATAGCATCGGCCTGGAATTCGTCGTTCGGAGCGGTCAGGTAGTAGTGGAATCGTTACGCATTTATGAAATGCAGTCCATTTGGACGGACTACGTTCCGCCTGAGAACGACGGTACCAATGCTATGTCTTCCCCGACGCCGATCCCCCAGAACAAGGGCAACTTTTCTATAGGCGCGGCTGGTACGGCGGCGCTGTTTGGCGGAGTTGCTGCCGTCGTAGCATGCTGTGCCGTCGTTTGTGTGAAGGCAGGGAAAAAGAAGGCCGGATAACGTTTTGCCGTTCCGGATGTCTTTTCGCTATAATATAAGGGCAAACTTGCGGGGGAGGTGGAAATACCCTAGAAAATCGTTGCGATTCAACCTATGTTACCCGGCGAATCAATCTTTTATAATAAAAATAGTTTTGTAAAACGGGTTATAGGAGGATTTCGCTTCAAGCGGCTTCCCGGAATCGCATAATAGGAGGTTTTGATCATGAAAAAATGGAGTTGGTTATTGGTGGCGGCGCAGCTAACGGTTTGCTTATGCGGCTGTCAGGGAGAAACAAACAAACCGGTCCCTACGGAGAAAATTCGCGTGGTGGAGGATATCCCTGCGATCACCAATACCGTAGATACCGCTAGGATGCGGAACAAAAAACTAACGGAATACTGGGAAGTCAATCCGGAGCCGATCTTGTATAATTTCATTAATTTATACAATTGTGAAGTGGTTAAGACGGAAGATCCTGAATATCCTTACCGCCTGTGGATTTTTGGTGAAAGTACGGCGCAGGAGGACAATCCGCATAAGGGGTATGACTCCATTTACCATGCTCGGGGAAAGTCGCTGACCGAATGGGAGGTGTATTGCGGAGACGACAAATGGGATACCACGATGACTCCGTCGTTGTGGGCGCCGGTCCTGTACCGTTCCGATAAAAAATTCGACTCCGTGCACAATGGAGATCCTTCTGTGGTTTACCGGAATGGCGTTTACTACATGGCATTTTCCTCGGTAGGTTTCGACGGCAGAGATCCTGGTATTACCTACATTGTCAACTGTGTTATGGGTGCTTCTTCTACCGACGGGATTCATTGGACCAAAACGGAAGAACCGATCCTCATATGGGAGAAGGAATATGAGGAAGGCTGGGTGGCCGGAGAACCCAATCCTCCCAGCGTAGGCGGATACCATCGTCCTTCTCTGCTGTGGGACGAGGAAGAGAATAAATGGAAGATCTGGTTTGACTATTATTTGCCGGGTACATTCCTTTCTATGGGATACGCTGTAAACAACGGTGATTTTATGGAACCGGGCGATTGGCAGGTCATTCACGCTGGGGAAACGCCCCAATTGAAGGATTGGCCCAATCCCGAGGTAGTAAAGATCAATGGCAGGTATTATGCGTTCTCCGACGCTCCCGGATTTGGTACCGGCTTGGGCGCGCAGAACAGCCGGCAGATTGTCATGGCCAAGTCTGACAATGGGTGGGATTGGACCATCCTGGGCAGAATGCTGCCGGAGGATAGGAAATATGGTACGCATTTACCGCAAACATATGTGGAAGAAGTGGATGGCACGTTATATTTATACGTATTTTATTCGATGGTGGTATTTGAGGATCTGCCCAAATATTCCAAGGCGAATTTTATGCGGATTCCCGTGTCGGTGCTGGAAAGTCTCGTGCCGCTGGGGGAATAAAGAAGGCTGTTTCAAAAGGATCTTTCGCTCCATTTTGACACAGTCTTGGAATGGAGGATGATTAAAATGACTATGTATTCGGAGAAGTACCGGCCTCGGTTTCATTTTACCCCGAAGGCCAACTGGATGAACGATCCCAATGGGCTGGTCTTTAACAAAAAGACCGGAGAATACCATATGTTTTATCAATATTGCCAGACTTTGCAGGAAAGCCAGGCAGATAAATTCTGGGGGCACGCGGTGTCCCGGGATCTGGTTCATTGGACGGAGGAAGCTCCGGCCATCGGACCGGATTCTCTGGGAGGAATCTGGTCCGGCTCTGCGGTCATCGACCGGAATAACACCTCTGGATTCTTTCCGAAGGAAGTGGACCCTGAGGACCGAATGGTTGCGTTTTTTACGTATGCCGGCGGGGATATGACTTATGGTTTTCAGAAGCAAGGTATAGCCTATTCTTTGGATAGCGGGAAGAGCTGGATCAAGTATGAAGGCAATCCGGTGATCAAAGGCTTCGAGAATGGCGCGGTATTGTATGAGAATCGGGATCCCAAGGTCATCTGGTATCCGGATGATCGAGAGCCTGGCGGCGGCGTGTGGCTGATGATGCTTGCCGGTATGCGAGCCCGTCTGTTTGTTTCCCGCAACCTGCGGGATTGGGTATTGAGCAGTGAACCCAACCAAAAAGATGGAGTAACGCCACTGGAGTCCGAGTGTCCAGATTTCTTCCCCATTGCTGTTGACGGCGATTCCGAGACAATAAAATGGGTATACTGCGGAGGTGGAAGGTTCTATCTGGTAGGGGACCTTCTCCGGACAGGTCCGGATCGGTTTGAATTTTTGCCGGAAACCGATGTGATAGAACCCATGAATGGCTCACAGGACATGTACGCCGCACAAACGTTTTCCAACGAGCCCTTGGGCAGGCGGATCGCCATATACTGGCTCATTGAGAAGAACGCAGAGCAATTGGCCGATTCGGGGAAACTGTGGGATGGCGCGCAGTCCATTCCTCTGGAGTACCGGCTGCGTTCCACCAAGAATGGGTATCGCTTATCTGTTTCCCCCGTTTCGGAGCTTGTTTGCCTGCGAGAGGAGAAACCCCTGTTTCAGCTGGAAAATTGTTGGATATCCCAGGGAGAGAATCCGATTCCTGCGTCCGTACGCGGTGTGCTGTTGGATGTGGAACTGACGGTAACGCTGGATTCTGCCCGGGAGTTTGGGTTGGTGCTACGGCAGAACGACACGCAAAGGACGGTGCTTTCCTATCAAAAAGAGGAGCAGCTGCTTTGTCTGGACAAGAACCGGTCCGGCCAGCTGGTCAGCGGCGTCAATACCATGCATCTGAAGCCGGAGACGGACGGGAAAATTGCGTTACGGGTCCTCACCGATACCTCTGTCATCGATGTTTGCGGAAATCAGGGGGAGGCGATGATCGATGCTTTTGTCTATCCGGAGCCTTCCGCTGATGGGATTTCGTTTTTTGTACAGGAAGGCCGTGTCTTTCTTCAATCTCTGACGATTACCCGCTTGCGGTCTATTTGGGAGGGCGGCAATGAATAGAGGCATACCGGCAAAACAGAAAAGGGGAATGTTCCATGCGGCGCTGCTGTTTGCCATTCTGGCAATCTTTTTTCTAGCAGCCGCCATTCAGATGGCTGGCAAGCTTTTGATGCAGGCGAAAACAGAAGGAACAGATAGGAAAGAAACGGGATTGTCCGGTTTAACGGTCAGCGATACGGAACTGAAATTTGACGCCAGATTAACGGAATATGCCGTTCAGGTGGGCCATTCCGTTTCGTCGGTACGGGTGAAAGCGGCAGCGAGAGAGGGATATTCCCTGCAAATCAATGGCCAACCGGCGGAAAATGGTATGGAAACGGAAGCAATTCCGATGTCCGTGGGATACAACCTGATCCGGATCACGGCTATCCGCGGAGAACAGGTAATCAATACAAGGGTTATTGTGAAAAGACTGCAGGAGGAATCTCTTTTGTATCAGGAAACCTATCGTCCGCAGTTCCACAACAGCACGCAGATCAAGCTGATGAACGATCCCAATGGGTTGGTATACAATGAGGCGACGGGAGAATACCATCTTTTCTACCAGCAAGACGCGGCAATCAAATCCGGCATGGAGACAAAATGCTGGGCGCATGCCGTTTCCAACGATCTGGTTCATTGGAAAGAACTCCCTTTGGCTATCATAGAAGATGATCTGGGAGAGATTTATTCTGGTTCCGCAGTAATTGATCGAAACAATACGTCCGGACTGTTCGACGAAAGCACTCCTTCCGGTGGGAGAATGGTAGCGCTGTTTACTTATTATTCCGGTCATGAGGGAGACAGTGAGTTCGGCATTGAAAAACAGGGGTTGGCTTATTCGACTGACAATGGTTTGACTTGGATCAAATACAGCGGCAATCCGGTGATCAAAAATGGTGAAAATTTCAAGCAACAGTACACCACCGGTTTTCGGGATCCCAAGGTCTTCTGGTACGAGGATGATTCCTATGAAAACGGCGGTATCTGGATGATGGTGGTGGCCGGTGCCCAGGTTCGTCTGTTTACTTCTCCGGATTTGCTTCATTGGACTTACCAGAGCGTTGCTACCTACTCCAATGGCCGTACCCCGATCGTATCGGAATGTCCCGATTTGTTCCCCATGGCGATAAACGGCGACGCAAACCGTGTGAAATGGGTGTTTTGCGGAAGCGATTACAACAATGGGGACAGCAGTATTTTTTATGTTGTAGGGGATATTCACCGGACGGAAGAAGGATTGTACCGATTTATCGGTGAAACCCGGAAATCGGATTCCATCAATGGCAACAACGAGGTATACGCGGCCCAAACCTTTTTTAACGATCCCAAAGGCCGGCGAATCAGCATCAGCTGGATCCGGGATTGGGTTGGTTTTGACGAAGGCGGTTATTCTGTTAAAAACTGGTTGGGAACTCATACGTTGCCCGTTGAACTCAGCTTGGTAACCGACGAGAAGGGCGAGTACCGGATGCGGTACGCTCTGGTGGAAGAAGCCAAACTGCTGCGGCAGGATACGCCGCTGTTCCATACCGGGAACCGTTTGGTTTCATCAAGCGACGGCAATATTCTGGAGGGCGTTCAAGGACAGCTGTACGATGTGGAAGCGATTATTGCATTGCGCAGTGCGTCGGAATTTGGGTTTCGTCTTCGGATGGGGGGGAAGGAACAAACCGTGATCCGCTATCTTGTGGAAGAAAAACAACTGGTTTTGGACCGTTCTCAATCAGGAGACAGAGGGATTACCAACCCGGTCTATACCATGACCATGGAACCACTGGAGGGAGATCGTGTGAAATTGCGGATTCTATCCGATACTTCTATTGTGGATGTCTACGGAAATGAGGATCAGGTCATGGTAAATACACAGATTTATCCCAGCACCTCCAGCACGGGAATGGAATTTTATGTGACAGGCGGCGAGGTAACGGTGGAATCCTTAGAGATTTATCCGATCTCTTCCATTTGGTCCAATTGGCAGGATCCCTATGTACCTGGGAATCTTATTCATCCGGACCCGGACGGAACCACCCAGCCGGGGTCTTCCTCCGGCGGTATTCTGCGTACTGTGGGGCTGGTCGCCGGCGCACTTGTTCTGGCAGCAGCCGGCGTGGCGTTAGGGTTGTTGATCGCCCGGAAAAAGCCGAGCGCCTAACGAGGGGCGGCGTCGGATTTTTGCAGTAAAGCATCCTTGTAAAATAAAAAGAAAAACGATGAATAGAGGGAAATGTCTGGATGAAACAGAGTGCGCCAGGCAGTTCCCTTCTTTAAATATAGGTCGTGTTTTCTCATTATTTTATTATATTTTTCACTTGTTTCCTCTTTGGGCAAAGTTATAATGAAGGTAAAGATTGATTCGCCTTGCCTTGTTGTAACATGACGGGCCAAACGGCTATTTTGTGTTGTTCTATATTGTGGGACAGAGAAAAAAGAGAAAGGAAGATGCTTATGTGGAAAAAAATCAGTTCGATTGTTGTTTCGGCAGCCATTTTTATTAGTTGTTTTGCATCCTATTTTGTTGCAGCGAACGGGTTTCAAACCAACATCACCGGCTGGAAAGCATGCGAGGGTAACTGGGAGGAAACCGAAGCGGGATACCGCGGGTCCAGCGGCTATCCTTCCTTGGCGATTTCCGACCAGCAAGTCAATGCTTCTACTATTTTCAAATACAGCGGCACGATCGGCACAGGCGACGGGGGGCTGTCCATTATCCAAAATAAAGATAATTGGAACAATGACGTGATCTATCAGTTCAACGTATCGGGTACGACCGCTTCTATTTTCCGGTTTGCGCCGGAGGGTGGAAGCACCATTGCTTCTGCTGAGATTGCCTCTTCCAGCGAATACTTTTTGGAAGTAAGCTGCAATGGCGCCGGTGTTATCACGTTCCAGGTGAATGGCAACATCGTGGGAACGCTGACGGATACCAATCTGATCGGCTACTTGGGACTTCGCCTCTGGGATCAGTCTCTCACCTTCAACAATCTGATGTATACGGCCGGATCTGCGTTTGATACCAATATGCCGGGCTGGACGGGAGCCGACAGCTGCACCTGGGAAAGAAACGCGGACGGATTTGCCTGCACTACATGGAGCGGCAAGCACGCGGCCCGGTCCAATGTGGTAATCGACGGCAGCAAGTCTTTTGTTTACGAGGTAAGCGGTCAAAAACCGGCGGACGGCTATGGAGCCGGTATTGCTTTCGGCGTAACGGATGTCCATAACCTGAACGGGATCGAATTCAATCGGGACGGCGCGTTCTATTTTCCGGCGCTTAGCGAAGGGCAGTGGAGCACCTGGTACGAAGGCGGCGAGAATCTTACGAAGGAGCAGCTGGACGCCGCCAGCTTTACGCTCCGATTTGAATACAATGCAGAGGAACGGAGCGCACAGGTGTTTCTGAACGGTCGACTAATGAAATCAATGGCCAATATTGACATCAATCGAATCAAAGGAAATTTGGGTTTCTATGGCGAGGAAAGTACCCTTCTTTATACGAAGGCGATTTATACGGAACTGCTTCCGGACTCCACCGAGCTGGAGACCAACCTTTCCTGGACGATTCCGGAGGACGGAGGCGTTTGGGTCCTGACCAAAGAGGGTTACCGGAATGTGGCGGAAGGCTACGAAGGAAGGAATACGCTGCAGTCCAACGTGGTAGTCGATGGAACCAAATCCTTTACTTATGAACTGCTGGCTTCTTATAGCGGCTATGGTTTGGGATTGGCATTTGACGTAACGGACAGCAAAAACTTTTCCGCTATTGAAATCAACCGGGATGGCGGCTGCAATTATCCTTACCGAATCAACAACGTATGGGCGAATTATTTTGATTCTACCAACCCTCTCACGGAGGAACAGAAGAACGCGGAGTGGAAGAAGATGGTGTTCTCCTATGATGCGGAGACACAGTCTGCTGTGTTTTATTTGAACGATGTTTTGATGATGTCCATTGAGAATATTGATGTGAATCGAATCAAGGGTAATCTGGGAATCATGCTGGAGAATGCTTCGGTATTGGTAAAAAAGGCCGTTTATACGGAAGCTAGGGAACCATCCGACCTTGAGACCAATCTGGAAAATTGGGAGGCCGTTTCCGGTACCTGGACACTTCGAAAAGAGGGATATGCCAGCGAAAGCGGCGGCCGCAGTTTCTTGAAATCCGATAAAAAGGTGGATCCATCTAAGTCTTTTGTTTATGAAGTTGAGCTGACCCGCTACACCGGTTATGGCGTGGGCTTTGCCTTTGGACTGGACGGAGACAACTACGCCGGTATGGAGTTCAACAACGACGGACATTTTTCGCTGCCTTACCGTCTTAATGGAGAATATGCGCTGCTGGCCGGAGAGGTTGTTCCTATGACGGAGGAGCAGAAGGCAGCAGATACGTATCAGCTCCGTATGGAATACAACGCCGCCAGCAAAACCATCAAGGCATATCTGAATGGAATCCTTATGTGTGCCGTTTCGGTAGACCCGGCCAAACTGGCAGGCAACGTGGGCCTTTTTACCGAAGATGGGCAAGCCGTTTATACGAAAGCGATCTTTACCGAGACGGCCGAAAATCCGGAAAGCGGAGATCCCGGAACTGTAGTGCCGGCAGCGGCCCTTCTTCTGGCAGCGATTCTTGCCGTAGGAATTCGGAAACGTCATACTTGGTATGCCTGATGGAGATGGTTCCGTAATGCGTCGCTTTTGGTAAGTCTATTGGGAAATCCCCCGTTTGCTTTACGGCAAATAGGGGGATTTGTTTTGGTGTCCCGTTTGTTTTTCACTCATTGGCTTCTTCCGCTTTTGACAGGATGTGGCCGGAGATACGGTATTGGGCCGGCGTCATGCCGAATGTCTCTTTGAATACCGTGTAAAAATATTTGCTGTCCTGGTAGCCGACGTAGTTCATTACTTCCTCTACCGTTAGGTTGCTCCTGACCAGCAGGTCGGCAGCATGCTCCAGCCGAATATTTCGGATGAAGTGAGAGAGATTTTGTCCGGTCCTTTTCTTGAATACTTTGGAAAAATATTTCGGCGTCATGTGGGCCCGCTTGGCCAATTCTTCCAGATTAACTTTTTCATAAGAGGATGATTGCTTAAAAAAACTGTAGACAATATTCACCAGCATTTCTGCGGACAAATTTTTCTCCCGCAGGTGGGTCTGCGCATAATTTCGCCCGATTTTGGTCAGCAGAATCGTGAGAAGCATGATTAGATTCTGTTGATAGCCCGGCTGTGCGTAGTAATATTCTTTCATCATTTCCGCTACCAGTAATTTATAGTCCTCTTCTTTGTGGTGCAGGTGCAGGATGTTCCGGTGAGCCGGGGGGAATTGGAAGATTTCCTGAAAGGGAGCGGCCCGAAAAATTTGTTCTAAGCCTCCTTGTTCCCATTCCATCTGTACGCCCAGCGCTTCCGGTAAAAACAAGATATTCCGCCATTTGAGATTGTTGGAGGTGGCAGCAAAGGAATGTGTCACCGTGTCGGTTACCATCAGCAAATCGCCTTGGGTAACCGGAGTACGCTGGCCTTCCGCCAGATGAAACCCCTCTCCGCTGCAAATATAAATAATTTCATAGAAGTCATGGTTGTGCGGACTGATGAACGTAGTGTGAACCGATTCATTGACACAAACCAACTCTCCCGGTCGGGCAAAATCATACATTTCCAGACGTGGCTTCATCGCGTATCCCCTTTCCCGTACGGTCATCCGATCTATTATAGCATATTTTCTACGATTTTTCATCTTCCCTTTTTCATAGCGCTGACCCGGAAGGACGAAATACCCTAACAAAACGTTACGACTGGGCCTATGTTAGCCCCTGTTAAAATTTTTTATAATAAACGCGTTCCATTTCGTAGAAAAATAGAAGAAGAGGGATTCTATGAATTCGATAGATTGGTTGAATCAGGAAGAAAAAACGAAGGCCTCCGTTGGAGAATATCAAGGCGGCGTGACGCTGTTCCTGAACGAAAAGCCGGTGGCGCCCATGTTTATGATGAGTCCATGGGGAGAAGGAGAACAAACCGAGCGCGGGCAAAGACGAATCCGCGGGACCGCAGAAACCGGCATCCATTTGTATATTACTCAGCAATTTCTGGATTTGAAACACTATACCATGCTTTGGCCAGGCCAGAATCGGTATTGTTATGAGGATCTGGATAGGAATCTGCAGGCAATCGTAGCAAATGACCGGGAAGCGCATATTCTGATCAAGATGTATGTCCAAGCGCCTTTGTGGTGGCTTCAGGCACATCCGGAAGAAGAAATCCGTTATGCTGACGGATACCGGGCGGATCCCAATACCGTGTTTTGCGGAGCGGAGCAAGGCCGTTTCGCTTCCTTTGCGTCAGATCGCTGGCTGCGGGACGCGGGAGAAATGCTACGGCAGTTGGTGTTGCACCTGGAAGAGATCCCGTGGGGGAAACGGGTCATCGGCATCAATCTTTTAAATGGTTTGTGTCAGGAGTGGCATTATTGGGGCAGTGTATTCAATCATTTGCCGGATATCAGTTTGCCCATGCGGCGGAGTTTTTCCCGGTATGTCAAAGGTGTTTATGGTACGGACGACGCGCTGCGGCGTGCGTGGAACCTTCCTGATGCAACGTTGGAGGACCCGCCGCTGCCCACCATTGCCCAGAGAGATTTTGCTTCTTACGGCTATTTCCGCGACCCGGAACAGGAAAGACAGATTATTGATTACTATCGCTGCCAACATGACGTAACGTACCGGGCGATTACTCACTTTGCCGGTATTGTGAAAGACGCATCCCGCGGCAGACTGCTTGCCGGCTGTTATTATGGTTATATTTTTACCTGTCCCTGGTATCCGGATGGAATTTCTATGGAAGTTTCGCGGGTCCTTGCTTCCCCCTTCGTGGATTTTCTGGCTAGCCCGGCTACCTATGAGGATTATGTCTCCAGG
>PPYF01016839.1_pt1 | contig 37519 bp, 30 predicted proteins | sample 1559871 | NCBI WGS metagenome assembly PPYF01 (sample SAMN08240021, study PRJNA423297) | Human gut metagenome, whole genome shotgun sequencing project.
CTCCATATGACCCGTACGGGATTTGAACCCATGTTACCGCCGTGAAAGGGCGGTGTCTTAACCACTTGACCAACGGGCCATTTATTTTGCTTAGCCTTTTTGCAAGGCACGACTATTAGTATACCCGATCCAGAAGAAAAAGCAAGGGATTAGGGCAAAAAACTTATTGTTTTTATTTGCAAAAAGCACTTGCACTTTTCCCTGCCTTTGCTATACTAATAGATGTGCTTGCGGGCGTGGCGGAATTGGCAGACGCGCAAGACTAAGGATCTTGTGACCACTTTTGGTCGTGGAAGTTCAAGTCTTCTCGTCCGCACCAAGCGAAAGGAACTGGTTTACCCAGTTCCTTTTTTGTTCTTCGCCAGCCTTTTTTGCTAGAATATTCTCAGAGTGATAAGCAAAAAACAAAAACAGTTTAAGGAGAAAAGAGCATGACTGAATTAAACTGCCGCTTGGCAACGGAAGCTGACTTGGCTGCCCTCTGCCAGTTCTACCAGGACATCTGCGCCCACCAAAAAGACGACCAGTTCGGGGCCGACTGGCACTGGGGGATCTACCCAAGCGAAAAAGACATCGCGGAAGCAATTGCACAAAAGCGGGCCGTGGTTGGCATCAAGGACGGCAAGATCGCCTCAGCCGGCATCTTGACTGTGGGTAATGACCCTCTTTACAGCAAATTTGCCTGGCCAACCCCAGCTGAAGACAACGAAATCGCCGTCCTCCACCTCTACGGGGTCCACCCATCCTTCCGCCGGCAGGGCTTGTCCTCTGTCCTTTTGACCTTTATCAAGGACCAGGCCAAAAAGCTCGGCTGTAAATCCATCCGCTTGGACAGCATGGATGGCAACGTTCCTGCCCGCCGCCTCTATGAAAAGAACGGCTGGCGCTTTGTCAGCCAGGAAACTGTCTACTACGACGACATCGGCGACTGCAAGGTCGACCTGCTTGAATTAGCCTTATAACAACAAAAAACCACAAGCCTGGCTTGTGGATTTTTTCTTTACTCTTTTTCCTGTTCTTGATTCTTATTTTTTCCCGCCACTCCTTGGCCCGCTGGTCCGGCATAAACCACATCAGCATGACCAAAGCCATGAAGACCCAGGACAAAATTGACCAGGCAAAGCCAGGCCCAATTTCTTCTGCTTTATTCAGTAGTTAGCACTATTCTTGATTCTTGTAGTCAGCTTCCATTTCCTGCGGATCTTCCGCCTCTTCTTCATCGAAGCTGTATTCCATCTTCTTGTTGCGGTCCTTCATAAAAGCATAGGCAATTTCCGCCCCGTAGACCAGGAGGCCGATCAGGCTAAAAGCCAGAATGAACAGCCAAACGCGTTTCTTCTTCTCCATGCTTGTCACCTTAGCTTTCTTTTAACTAAAAATTGCTTCCTAATTTTATTATAAGCGCTTTTCGGGAAAAATACAGATTATCCTGGCAAAGACAGGAAAAGCACCCCCCGCAGGAGATGCTTAAACAGTCTGGTTTCTCAGCAGCTTGACCGGGAGCAGGTAGCTGTTTTGGGCCAGCTTCTTTTCCGGGTCCGCGATCCGCTCATAGAGCAGCTTGACCAAGGTCCCGGCCAGGTCTGGAACCGGCTGGACGACCGTCGCTAATTCCGGCACGTAGTTCTGGACCAGCTGGGTCCCGTCAAAGCCAACGATTTTCAAGTCCTCCGGCACCCTGATCCCCAGCTTCCTGGCTTCTTTTAAGAGCAGGATGGCCGTCAGATCGTCTGAGCAAAAGACCCCGTCGATCTTCCGCCCGCTGGTCAAAAGCTCCCGGAGTTCTCGCGCCTTAGCCGCCGGAGACTCGTAAAAGGCTGACAGGGCCGTGTGTACCGTCAATCCCGCCGCGGCCACCGTGTCCGCGTAGCCGTCAAAGCGGCGGGAGGTCGGGTTGCCTGTTTTAACCGGATTGCCGACAAAGTAGACATGCCCGCATCCCGCGTCAACCAAGGCTTGGGTAGCCAGGCAGCCGCCCTGGTAGTTGTCACTGGTCACGATCGGCACCTGGTCAGACAGGTCCCGGTCAAAGGAAACGATCGGCAGGCCATAGCGCTGGTATTCTTCAATACCCAGGTTGTGCGAACCCGCGATGATGCCGTCGACCTGGTTGGCCTCCAGCATCTGCAGATAGCGTCGCTCTTTATCGCTGTCCTGGCCGGCGTCGCAGAGCAGCATCTTGTAGCCGTCCGCTTCCAGCTTGTCTTCAATTGCCGCGACCAGTTCCGCGAAGAAGGGATTGGTGATGCTGGGCATGATCACCCCAATCATCTTGGTCTGCTTGCCCTGCAAAGATCGAGCCAAGGTGTTGGGCTGGTAGTTCAGCTCCCGCATGGCCGCGTACACCCGGTCCCTGGTCTTCTGGCTGATGTAGCCGTAGTTGTTGATCACCCGCGAGACAGTCGTCGGCGAGCAGCCAGCCTTCTCCGCTACATCAGTTAATTTTGGCCTCATCGTCATCCCCTCTTAGGCTCTCCTACATATCCTTTAACTGCCAAGTCTTGGCCTGGTAGTCAACACCGCTATCCATCTTAACAAAAGTTTGTCCATTTTGAGTGAAGAATCTCCCCGTAATGACTTCTTCGCCGCCATTGACAAAAATTTCAAAGAGGGAGTGGTCCACAAAGATCCGCAGGTCCAGGTCTTCCCCGGCTGACAATTTCACCGTCCGGCTAGTCCCGTAGTCCGGGTTCACGGGCTGGCCGCATTCACCCCGGTCAACCGTTAAGCGGGCGTGCTTGCCGGTCTTGAAGAGGAGCTTGATGCAGTTCTTACCTTCACTGTCTGCCGCCAAAAGCAGCTTGCCCTTCTGCCCCTGCTTAATAGTCAGCTTCAGTTCGCTTTGCGCGCCAGCATCAAAGGCCAAGTCACCTGTGAAGTCTTCTTCGACTCCTCTCAGACTCTTCATGGCCTTGACCGGCTTTTGAAGCAAGCGGCCGTGCTTTAAAGCCAAGCGCTTGACCTGGCTCAAGCAGTTAGCCCAGCCTTCCTTATCACTTGGGTAAGTCACATCCGGCAGGCCAACCCAGCTGATGGCGTAAGCATAGCCATCTGGCGCGTTGAAGGCCTGAGTAGCGTAGACGTCAAAGCCCCCGTCCAGGTTGATCGGGGCCTTCTGCTTGGTCTCGAAGTGGCCGGTTTCAAAGTCAAAGCTTTCCCCAACCCAGTACATGTTCGGGTAGACATTCTGGTAGTCGGTCACGTTCTTGTCCAAACCCTGCGGGCAGAAGATGAAGACCGGCTTGCCGTCAACAAAGACCAGGTTCGGGCATTCAACCATGTAGCCCATGTCTGGCAGGTCAACATAGCCCAGGTCCTGCCATGGACCCGTTACAGCATCTGCCTTGTAAAGGCTGATCTTGCCGGCCTTGGTCTCCTTGTCCTGGGCACCCAGAATAGCGTAGTACTTGCCATCGTGCTCTAAAATCTGCGGGTCACGGAAGTGCTCAGTCACATGCTCTGGCGAGTTGATCAGAGGCGTCTCCAGCTTGGTCACCTTTCCCTCTTCGTCCATCCAGGCCCCAACCTGGTAAGAATGGCGAACCCAGTTTTCGTCGCGGACATTGCCCGTGTACATCAGAAAAAGCTTGTCGCCAATTGCCTTGGCTGAACCGGAATAGGCCCCATGGCTGTCCAGCGGGGTGTCAGGATAAACAGCTTCGCCCAGGTTTTCCCAGTGAACCAGGTCGGAACTGGTCAAGTGCACCCAGGACTTCAAACCATGCACTGCCCCAAATGGGTAAGCCTGGTAGAAGACCTGCCAGCGGCCATTATAGTAGGAAAAGCCGTTAGGGTCGTTCAATAAACCAGAAGTTGGCCGGATGTGGTAGTGCAATTGGTAGTCTGACCGGGCTGCCTGGCTCTGCAGCTCAAGCAAAGTCTTGACATCCCATTTCTCATAAGGAAGATATCTTTTTTCTCTTGTCCATTCCATATTAAGCAACCTCCGCTTAATCACTAATCTCTTCTTTAGTAACCTTTTATCTTTATTTGCCAGATTGTTCCCAGGCAAAAAAATCATCTGGATAATTAAGCTTTTATCATCTTCTATTTTAGGGTTGAAGCGCTAACATGTCAAACGGTTAACAGGCTCTTTTTGAGTTAACAGAACTTTTATAAAATATTCTCTGTCAAACGATTGACATATTTGTCAGAAACCGCTATTATTGTTAAGTGAATTAAAGAAAAGCGTTTTCAGAGAATAAGGAGAGTGTTTCTCGTGGCAATGAATTACAATGCAGTTGCCAAGCGGGTGATCGCTGCCGTAGGTGAAGACAACCTGGTAGCCGCTGCCCACTGTGCGACTCGTCTGCGTTTAGTCTTAAAAGACGATACCAAGATCGACCAAGCAGCCTTGGACAAGGATCCCGACGTTAAGGGTACCTTCAAGACTGACGGCCAATACCAAGTTATCATCGGGCCTGGTGACGTTGACAACGTCTACAACGAATTGATCAAGCAAACCGGCCTGTCCGAAGTTTCTACCGACGACTTGAAAAAGATCGCCGCCAGCGGCAAGAAGGTCAACCCTGTCATGGCCTTCATCAAGCTTTTGAGTGACATCTTCGTGCCAATCATCCCAGCCCTGGTTGCGGGTGGTTTGCTGATGGCCTTGAACAACTTCTTTACCAGTCCTGGCCTGTTCGGGCCTAAGTCCCTGGTCCAAATCAACCCAGCCATCAAGGGCCTGTCTGACATGATCCAACTGATGTCAGCTGCCCCATTCATGTTCCTGCCGGTTCTGGTCGGTATTTCCGCCGCTAAGCGGTTCGGCGCCAACCAATTCCTCGGGGCTGCAATGGGCTTGATCATGACCACCCCGCAGCTGGCTGGTGCAACTCACTACTGGAACATCTTTGGCTTGCACGTAGCGCAAACCAACTACCAATACCAAGTTATTCCAGTCCTGGCAGCTATCTGGATCTTAGCCTTCTTGGAAAAGAAGCTGCACAAGGCCCTGCCAAGCGCGGTTGACTTTACTTTCACCCCGCTTCTGTCAATCATGATCACTAGCTTCCTGACTTTCACCATCGTCGGGCCAGTGATGCAGACCGTTTCTGACTGGATCACCAACGGCTTCGTATGGCTGTACGACACTGCTGGCTTCATCGGCATGGGTCTGTTCGGTCTTTGCTACTCAGCCATCGTTATGACTGGTTTGCACCAAAGCTTCCCGGCCATCGAAACCCAATTGCTGGCTGCCTTCGCTGCCGGCAAGGGTGCGGGCGACTTTATCTTCGTTGTTGCTTCCATGGCCAACGTTGCTCAAGGTGCCGCAACCTTCGCTATCTGGTTCTTGACTAAGAACGAAAAGATGAAGGGTCTGTCTTCATCAGCCGGTGTTTCTGCCCTCCTGGGGATCATCGAACCAGCCCTCTTCGGGGTTAACTTGAAGTACCGCTTCCCATTCTTCTGCGCCCTGATCGGGTCCGGTGTTGCTTCAGCCCTTGCAGGTCTCCTGCACGTTGAAGCCGCATCCCTTGGTTCTGCCGGTTTCCTGGGCTTCCTGTCCATCTACCCGAAGACCATCCCAATGTACCTTGTCTGTGAACTTGTTTCCTTCGCTATTGCCTTCGCCTTGACTTTCTTCTGGGGCAAGGGCCACTTGAAGGAAGAAGTTGCCAGCGTTGAAGGTAAAACTGGCGTCAGCGCTTCAACTGAAGTTCCAGCTGAACAACAAGTTGAAGCTGCCAAGACTGCTGGTTTGGAAGACGAAGTAGTTCTGGCACCTGTAGACGGCGTTTCTGAAGACCTGTCAGCCGTAAATGACGAAGTCTTCTCCCAGAAGCTCATGGGTAACGGGGCAGCCATCGTTCCTAGCGACGGCAATGTCTACGCTCCTGTTACCGGTACTGTTTCCGTTGCTTACAAGACTGGCCACGCTTACGGGCTTAAGTCTGACGACGGTGCCGAAGTCCTGATCCACATCGGTCTGGACACGGTCAACTTGAACGGCCAGCACTTCAAGTCCCTGGTCACTCAAGGCCAGCACATTGAAAAGGGCGACAAAATCGGTGAAGTCGACCTGGATGCCGTCAAGGCTGCCGGCTACGACACCACTGTCATGGTTGTCATCACCAACACCCCTTCATACAATGAAGTGGCCCGGGTTGAAGCAACTGACGTTAAGCACGGCGACAACTTGATTTCTTTAACTGCTCACTAATCAAAACTACTACTACCATGAAGCAGCCCTGCCCGGGCTGCTTTTCTTTTACTAATTTTCATTTGACAATATATTCATGATTTTTTCAATTAGATTAAAAAATCTGCTTGCATCTTGGCAGGTACATGACTAAGATTTAAGTTAAGCCGAATTTTAGAGAACTGTTTAGCACAGGGAGGAATTTAAGCATGACTTTACGAGTTGGTATTTTGACGAGCGGCGGCGACTGCCAGGCGCTCAACGCGACCATGCGGGGGCTGGCCAAGACCCTTTACAACTGTGTCGATGACGTGGAAATCATCGGTTTCAAGCGGGGCTACTACGGCTTGATGCATGAAGACTACGTCAAGATGAAGCCGCGGGACTTCTCCGGCATCATCAACGAAGGCGGGACGATTCTGGGCACTTCCCGCCAGCCATTCAAGGAAATGCGGGTCATCGTTGACGGCTTTGACAAGGTAGCCGCCATGAAGAAGACCTACAAGAAGCTCAACCTGGATGCTTTGGCGGTTTTGGGCGGCAACGGGTCACTTAAGTCAGCCAACATGCTGGCCCAAGAGGGATTGAACGTGATCGGCCTGCCAAAGACCATCGACAACGACACTTGGGGGACTGACTACACCTTCGGTTTCCAAAGCGCCATTGATATTGCCACCAGATACCTGGATGACATCCACACTACTGCTCAAAGCCACTCCCGGGTCTTCGTCGTCGAAGTCATGGGCCACAAGGTTGGCCACATCACCCTGGCTGCTGGCCTGGCTGCCGGCAGCGACATTATCCTTTTGCCGGAAATCCCTTATGACATCAATGTCGTGGCCAAGAAGGTCAAGGAAAGACAAAAGTCTGGCAAGGGCTTCACGGTCATTGCCGCCGCTGAAGGGGCAATTTCCAAGGAAGACGCCACCCTGTCCAAGAAGAAGTACAAGGCTAAGGTTGCCGCTAGAAACGGCGCCAGCGTGGTTAACGAAATCGCTGCCCAATTGCAGGAAGTTTTGCCAGACGCTGAAATCAGAACGGCGGTCATCGGCCACGCTCAACGGGGCGGCCAGCCAGATGCCTACGACCGGCAAATCTCAACCCGCTTCGGGATTGAAGGCGCCCGCCTGATCATGAACCGGTCCTTCGGCCGCCTGGTTGTCTTGAAGCAAGGTGAAGTCGACTCTATCGCCCTGGAAGACACGGCCGGCAAGCTCAAGTACGTTGACCCGAACGGCAAGACCGTAAGCAACGCCCGCCTCATGGGCGTCACCTTCGGGGACAAGTAAGAGCCTATAATTCTTAACAGCACACAAGCACAAAAAAGAAGCATCGCGTTCGCGGTGCTTCTTTCTTTGTTGTTTTAAAATTACTTCAGCAATTCGCTGATAGCGTCTTGGTAGCTTTCAGCTGCCTTTTCAGCAGTTGCGATGTCAGCCTTGTTAACGCCGACATAAGCCTTGATTACTGGTTCAGTACCAGATGGCCGCAGAGCTACCCAAGTTTCGTCATCCAGGAAGTACTTCAAGACGTTTGACTTCGGGAAGCCAGTCAATGGGGTTTCTTCGCCGTTTTCGACAGTAACTTGTTCTTGGTAGTCTTCGATCTTCAAGACCTTGGCCCCGTTGATTTCACTGAGGTGTTCTTCTCTCAGCTTGCTCATCAATTCAGCCATCTTCTTTTGCCCGCCGATCCCTGGCATTTCGATAGCCCGGGTGATTTCGTAGGCAACGCCGTACTTCTTCCAGATTTCCTGCAGGCCGTCAAAGACAGTCATGCCCTTGGAAGCGTAGTAGCTGGCAACTTCGGCGAACATCAAGGCCCCTTGCATGGCGTCCTTGTCGCGGGCGAAGGCTTGGAAGAGGTAGCCGTAGCTTTCTTCAAAGCCCATCAGGAACTTGCCGTCCCCTTCCCTGTTCATCCGGTCGACTTCTTCACCGATGTACTTGAAGCCAGTCAAAACTGACTTGGTCTTGATGCCGAAGTCCTTGGCAATCTTGAATGGCAAGGCACTGGATACGATTGAAGTAACGATTTCGTAGTCCGGAGTCAGCTTGCCTGAGCCCTTCAAGTTTTGCAGCAAGTAGTAAGACATCAAGGTAGCGATTTGGTTCCCAGTCAAAACTTGGAAGTCGCCCTTGTCAGTTCTTACGCAGGCTCCCATCCGGTCAGCGTCCGGGTCGGTAGCCACGATCATGTCAGCGCCGATTTCGTTGGCCAGTTCCACGCCTGGGTTGAAGACGTCACGGAATTCCGGGTTAGGCTTCTTGCAAGTCGGGAATTCCGGGTCCACAATCGCCTGGCTTGGCACTGGAACAACGTTGCTGAAGCCGCCCCGTCTGAAGGCGCGGTCGTAAAGCATCTTACCCGTCCCGTGCAGCGGAGTGTAAACAATCTTCAGCTTGTCGGCGTTTTCCTTGATCATGTCCTTGTTGACGTTGACCGTTTCCAGCTTGGCCAGGTAGGCTTCGTCGACATCTTCGCCGATCAGCTGCAAAGTGCCTTCAGCGCGCAGCTTCTTGACTGGAGCTGCCTTAACGCTGAAGATATCTTCAACCTTTTGCGCGTAGACAAAGAGGCGGTCAGCGTTTTCCGGCCCCATTTGGGCACCGTCTTCGCCGTAAGCCTTGTAGCCGTTGTACTGCTTGGCGTTGTGGGAAGCAGTGATGTTGATCCCGGCAAAGGTGTGCAGATAGCGGACAGCGAAGGACAGTTCCGGCGTTGGACGCAGGTCGTCAAAGAGGTAGACGTGAATGCCGTGAGCCCCCAAAACGCGGGCAGCATGAGTAGCCAGTTCGCGTGAGTTGTAGCGGGAGTCAAAGGAAATTACCACGCCCCGCTTCTTGGCTTCTTCGCCGTTTTCGTCGATCAAGCGGGCCAAACCTTCAGTTACCCGGCCGACCGTGAAGACGTTGATCCGGTTGGTCCCTGGTTCCAGGAGCCCCCGCATCCCGGCAGTCCCAAAGTTGATGTCCTGGCCAAAGGCGTCTTCGATCCACTTTTCGTCGCCGCCTAATTCAGCCATTTGTTCAGCCAGGTCTTCCGGCAGGGCGGCTTGTTTCCATTGTTCAAAAATTTCTTTTGCGTCCATATTAGATATATTCCTTTTTATTCTTTTTCATTCCTGTCCAGCTTAAATGTCTTCAACAGATAAGCCTTCTGAGCTACGCTTTCTTGATCCAGTATATCACTTACCAGCTCTCCAATCTTCTCTGGCAGGCAATATGTTTGAAATTCTCCCGCGTCTAGGATCATATCCTGGTCGGTCTTGTTGTAGCAGTAAATGACCAGTTCCCTTTGGTTGTAGCGGACCAGGGCGTTGATGCCATAAGCAATCTTGACATAACCAACTTTCCCGTCGACTAGTGCCCGGTTTTCCCGCCGCCAGTGGGCCAGTTCCTTGACTTCTTTTTCCAAAAAGTCGCTTTCCTTGCCCCATGGGAAGTAGCGGCGGTTGTCCGGGTCCTTGTCCCCTTCCAGGCCGGCTTCATCCCCATAATAGATGCAAGGAACGCCGGGAATAGAGAACAAGAGGCCAAAGGTCATAGCGACCAGCTGCTCGTCTCCCCCCAAGACGGTCTTGATTCTGGCCGTGTCGTGGGTGCCGATATTGTTCAGGCAGTTTTCCAGAAAAGCCTTAGGGTAGTTCTCAACCAGCTTTTCCAGGTCATTCAAGGCGGCCACTTCTTCCGTTTCGTTATTGGCCTGCAAGAGCGAAACGATAAAGTTGCGGACCGGATAGTTCATGGTTCCGGTTAAATTGTCCCCGGCCATATAAGTCCGGAATTCACTGTTGACGAACTTGTGGGAGGCGTCTTCCCAGACTTCCCCGATCAGGACATGGCAGTCTTCATTCTGCAGGCGCTCGCGGATCTCCCGCAAGAGCGGCATTGGGAGTTCGTCTGCCACGTCCAAGCGCCAGCCGTCGACATGCATCCGGGTCCACTTGGCTAAAACGCCGTCGGGCCCGCAGATGAAGTTCTGGTAGTCAGCATTATTCTTGTTGACTTCAGGAAGCGTGGTTACCCCCCACCAGGACTGGTACTTGGTCGGATAGTTGATGAAGTTGAACCAGGAGTAGTAAGGGCCCGTCTTGTCCGTGACCGCGCTCAAGAAGTACTTGCTGTCGGCCCCGACATGGTTGAAGACCCCGTCTAAGATCAAGGCAATCCTGTTTTTGTGCAGGTCCTTGATCAGGTTCTTGAAGTCCTCCTCGGTCCCCAGCATGGGGTCGATCTTCATGAAGTCCTGGGTGTCATAGCGGTGGTTGCTGGAAGCCTGGAAGATCGGGTTCAAGTAGATGGCCGTCACTCCCAAATCCTTTAAATAGGGAATCTTTTGCCGGATACCTTCGAGGTTGCCGCCAAAAAAGTCCCAGCGGGCTATATCGCCATGCCCATCCTTAATATAGTAAGGACTGTCTTCCTTGGTCGCGTAGATGAAACTGTCCTTCTTGCGGCCCTGGATCTCCCCATGCGGGTTGCCGTTGTTGAAGCGGTCCGGGAAGATCTGGTAGACCACCCCCTGGGTGTACCAGGGAGCCTGCGGGACCGTCCGGTCATAGCAAGTCAGCTGGAAGGTCCGGATATCCCGGCCGTCCTGGGTGATCTCCCCGTCGCCAAAACCGTCCTGGCTTCTTTCCAGGAAGTAAAACTGGTCGTTTTGCTTGATGTTGAAGTAGTAATAGTAGAGCCCGGAGCTGCTAATCTTGACGCTGGTCTCATACATCTTGCTTTCATCGTTGAAAGTCATGGGGTAAGCCACCGGCGACTCATTGTTTTTAGTCAGCCAGAGGGTAATCTCCTGGATCTCTTCATCGACTTCAACCGCCCACTTGACGCTGGTATTGGCCTGCGTGGCGCCAAAGGGCTGCTTGTATTTAGTGTCCCAAGAATTAAATATAGCTCTCATCAGTCACTCTTACGCTTTTCCAGCGTCCACTTCCACCTTGTCCAGGTGCCAGATTTCACTGGCGTAGCGTTCAATGGTCTTGTCAGCGTCAAAGCGTTCAGAGTGAGCGATGTTGACCAGGCTCATCTGGGCCCATTGCCGTTTGTTTGCCCAAACCTTTTCAACCAGCTTCTGGGCCTTCAAGTAGGCTTCAAAGTCGGCCAGAACCAGGAATTCTTCATTGTCCTTCAGGAAGTCGTCGTACAAGGCCCGGCCTTCGCTGACGCAGCCAGGAATCGTCCCGTCAATCAAGGCGTCAACCGTCTTCTTCATGACTGTGTCGCTTTCATAGAGGTCACGTGGGTGGTAGGAGTGGTTTGCATAGTAGTTGTAAACTTCATCCTTGTCCAAACCGAAGGCAAAGATGTTGTCGCTGCCAACCGCGTCCTTGATTTCGATGTTGGCCCCGTCCATGGTGGCGACCGTCAAGGCCCCATTGGCCATCAGCTTCATGTTGCTGGTCCCGCTGGCTTCCTTGGTGGTTGTGGAGATTTGTTCACTGAGGTCCGCGGCTGGAATGATTTGTTCAGCTAGGGAAACATTGTAGTTTTCCAGAAAGACAACCTTCAGCCTGCCCTTGATGTCCGGGTCATTGTTAACCAGGTCAGCCACGGAGTTGATCACCTTGATGACCTGCTTGGCAAAGACATAGCTTGGAGCAGCGATAGCCCCGAAGATAACTACCCGCTTTGGGTGGTCGATGCCGGCCTTGAGGTCTTGGTAGAGCTTCAGAACATGGAGCAGCTTCAAGGTTTGCCGCTTGTAGGCGTGCAGACGCTTAACCTGGACGTCGAAGATGGCTTCCGGGTCAACCACGATGCCGGTCTTGTCCTTAATGACCTTGGCCAGCTTTTCCTTGTTGGCCAGCTTGATCTTTTGCAGGCTGGTCAAGGTAGCCGTGTCGTGGTAGAACTTTTCAAACTTCAGCATTTCCTTGCTGTCAAAGCGCCAGTCAGTCCCGATGGTCTTGTCCAAGAGCTTGGCCAGGTCCGGGTTGGCGATTTGGATCCAGCGGCGCAGGGTGATCCCGTTGGTCTTGTTGTTGAAGCGGTCTGGGTAGAGCTGGTAGAAGTCGCGCAGAACTTCGGTTTCCAAAAGCTGGGTGTGCAAAGCCGCAACCCCGTTGACTGAGTGGGAACCGATGATGGCCAGGTGGGCCATGTGAACTTGTCCGTTCTTGACGATTCTGGTTCTTTCGATCACGTCACCGGAAACCTTGCCTTCCAGGCCAGCCACGTAGCGGCGGTCAATTTCCTTGATGATGTCAAAGAGCCGCGGCAAAAGCTGGCTGAACATGCCCACGTCCCACTTTTCCATGGCTTCAGCCATGATGGTGTGGTTGGTGTAGCTCATGACTTGCTTGGTAACTTCCCAGGCTTCGTCCCAGTCCATCCGGTATCTGTCAACCAGAAGGCGCATCATTTCAGCCACGCACATGGCCGGGTGAGTGTCGTTGATGTGAACAGCAACGTACTTCGGCAGGTCAGTCAAGCTGTCTTCACCGTAGTCCCTGATGAAGTTGTTCAAGATGCTCTGCAGGCCGGCAGAAACAAAGAAGTATTCCTGCTTCAAACGCAGAAGGCGGCCGTCATAGCTGGAGTCATCCGGGTAAAGGATGGAAGTCAAGTCTTCCACCTTCCGCCGGTCAGCGATTGACGGGTACTTCAATTCGTCTTCCGGGGCAATTTCCGCATCCCACAAACGGAGGGTGTTGGCCACCCCGTTGCGGTAGCCAACCATGGCTACATCATAAGGTACGGCCCGGACAACAGTAGCGCCTTCGTATTGCGGAGTCAGCCAGCCATTGTCGTCAACCATGTTGACCCGGCCGCCAAACTTAACCAGGACAGACTTGCTTTCCCGGCGGACTTCCCAGTAGTCCCCCTGCTTCAGCCAGTCGTTTGGCAGTTCCTTTTGGTAGCCGTTAACGAACTTTTGCTTAAAGAGGCCGTACTTGTAGCGCAGGCCGTTGCCGTTGCCGGCATAGCCAGTTGAAGCCAAAGAGTCCATGAAGGCGGCAGCCAGCCGGCCCAGGCCCCCGTTCCCCAGCGCCATGTCTGGTTCAACAGCAGCGATTTCATCCAGGTCGATGCCTAAGTCAGCCAGGGCTTCTTTAGCCGTGTCCAGCCAGCCCAGGTTAAGCAGGTTGCTTCTCAGCAAAGTCCCTGGCAGGAATTCAATGGAGAAGTAGTAGGCCTGCTTGTGACCATTGGCGCTTTCCGCGATCCGGGTTCTGCGCCACTTGCTGGAGTAGCCGTCGCGCACCATTGAAGCCAAAGCAGCAAAGATGTCTTCCATAGAAGCTTCATCTACGCTTTCTTCAAAGTGCCGGTCCAGCTTGCTGGCCAGTCTTTCCTTGAATTCTTCGGGGGTAATTTCCCGCAAATTGCTGTTTACTGCTGATACTTTACTTGATTTCATGCTCATCTTTCTCATTAATTGCGACTATCCCAGTAATTCGCCGTACATCCATTGGTACTTGCTTGCTGAGTTCTTCCAGGAGAAGTCAGACCGCATGGCCGTTCTTTGCGCCTTGGCCCACTTGTCCTTTTCATGGTAGAGTTCCAGCATCTTCATAATGGCTTCAACCATTTGGTAACCGCTGAATTCGCGGAAACCGAAGCCGGTACCTTCGTTCTTGGTCTTGTCGTAAACCCAGACCGTGTCTGCTAAACCGCCGATTTGGTGGACGATTGGCAGGGTCCCGTAGCGCAGGCTGATCAGTTGTGACAAACCGCATGGTTCAAAGGCGGATGGCATCAAGAAGGCGTCAGCGCCAGCATAGATCTTCTGGGCCAGGTTGACGTCAAAGGCCAGGATCAGCTTGAACTTGTCCGGGTAGCGGCTGGCAATGTCGCTTAAGGCATGTTCATAGTACTGGTCCCCGCTGCCCAGGATGACTACCTGCAGGTCAAACTGGAGAATGTTGTCCAGTTCTTCCAAAAGCAGCTGGCAGCCCTTTTGGGCAGTCAGGCGGCTGACCATCCCGATAACCGGGGTAGTTGGCGCTACCGGCAGGCCAACCTGCTTTTGCAGGTCAGTCTTGTCGCGGCGCTTGTGCTTCAAGTGGTTGACGTCGTAGCGGACCTTGATGACCGGGTCAGTGGCTGGGTTGTACTTTGCAAAGTCAATCCCGTTCAAGATCCCGACCAGCTTGAAGTTGACAGAGCGGAGGATTTCATCCAGGCCTTGGCCGAATTCCAGCGTCTGAATTTCTTCAGCGTAAGACGGGCTGACCGTAGTTACCCGGTCGGCGTACAAGATCCCGGTCTTCATCCAGTTGACGTCGTTGTTGAAGCGGACAGTCCCGTTGTCAAACCATTCATAGCCCAGGCCGAAGAAGTTCGGCAGGGTCTTGACGTCGTACTTGCCTTGGAATTCCAGGTTGTGGATGGTCAAGACAGTCTTTATGCCGCGGTAGGCATCGACAAAGCCCCACTTTTCCCGAAGCAGGAATGGGATGAAGGAAGTGTGGTAGTCATTGCAGTGCAGGATGTTTGGTACGAAGTCAAAGCGTTCCATCATCATGATTACGGCTTGCTGGAAGAAGGCGTAACGTTCGCCATCATCGTAGTAGCCGTAGATGCCTGGCCGCTTGAAGTAGTATTCGTTGTCGATGAAGAAGTACTTAACCCCGTTCATTTCCAGGGTGAAGACCCCACAGTACTGGTTCCGCCAGCCAACTGGAACATAGAAGTTGCCTTGGTATTCCAGCTTTTCCCGGTATTCTTCCGGCATGTCCTGGTACAGGGGCAAAGCCACGCCGACTTCATCGCCGTCTTTAGCCAGCTGGTTGGGCAAAGAGCCCAAAACGTCGCCTAAGCCGCCAGTCTTGAAGAAGGGCGCGCATTCGGCCCCGACAAATAAAACTCTCACGATTTTTCCTCCCGATTAATCCAGTACGAAGTCCTTGCTGATAACGCTGCCCTTCTTGATAACCACTGGGCTGTCAGGCTTGCCCTTGACGGTCACGCCCTTTTCGATCACCACGTTCTTGTCTAAGATGGCGTATTCAACGTCAGCCCCGCTCTTGATCTTGCAGTTGGCCATGATTACGGCGTTCTTAGCAACAGAGTCCTTGGCAAAGTTTACTCTTCTGGAAACGATGCTGTTCTTGATTTCACCTTTGACCGTACAGCCAGTGGAAATCAAGGTGTTCTTGACATCAGATTCCTTATCGTAGTAAGTGCCGACTTCGTTTCTGATCCGGGTGATGATCTTCTGGTTGCCGTAAAGCAGGGAGTCACGCTTGTCCTTTTCCAGCATGTCCAGGTTGGCCTGGTAGTAGCTGGGAATGTCGTGGATGTTGCGCAGGTAGCCAGTGTATTCGTAGGCGTTGGCCTTTTCCTTGACGGCCAAAGCGGCCAGCCGTTCTGAAACATCGTAGGAAGCCCCGCTCTTTTGGGCCTTTTCCAGTTCGTGGATCAGCCAGTCAGTGTTCATCACGTACACGTTGGCTGAAAGGTTGAAAGAACCCTCGCTGGTCAGTTCAATGGCTTCTCTTTGTTCAGTCACGACATTGTTGTCGCTCAAGACAAAGGTGTGGTCATCTGGAGCCAGGTTGTCCTTTTCCACCCGCTTGAAGACCGGGGTGATCCGGTTGTCATTTGACTGGTGGAAGTGGAGGATGGCCTTTAAGTCAAAGTTGGCAGCTATCTTGTTGCCGATGAAAACAGTGTATGGCATCTTGCAGGTCTTAAGGAAGAAGATCACGTCGTCAAAGTAGTTTTCCCCTCTTGACCGCCGCCGCATCAAGTTCTGGTAGAAGTCCAGGTATTCGTAGGAACCGATCGTGTCCAGCCCCCATTCTTTGCCCCCGCCCAGGTGGTCCAGGTATGAACGGACCTTTTCCTGGCTGATCAAGGTGTAAACGTGGTTGATGTCAGCGTTGACGATGCTGGAGAGGGCAAAGTCCATCAAACGGTACTTGCCGGCAAAGTACAGAGTTGACAGGGCTCTTTCGTCGGTCAGCGGCTTCAGCCGGCTGTATTCGTGCTGGTTGCTGAAGATTGCACACATCTTACTTGTTTTCATTTGGTAACACTCCAATCTTTTCCTTGTTGCCGACTACGGCAATTTCCCCATTTTCTTCACCAACGACAGAGTCGCTGCCGATCACGGCGCCTTCGCCGACGATGGCCTTGGTGATCTTGACGTTCTTGCCAATCTTGGCGCCCGGCATGATGATTGAGTCAACAATCTCGCTGCCGCGTTGGACGTCAACGTTGGCTGAGATGATTGAGTGCTTGATCTTCCCGTCAATGTAGCAGCCGTCAACGATCATGGAGTCAGTTACTTCCGCGTTTTCCGTAATCATTTGCGGCGCGTCGATGGTGTTCTTGGAGTAGATCCGCCAGCTGCGGTCGTCCAGAGCCAGGCCGTCTGACCCGTCCAGGAATTCCATGTTGGCTTGCCAGAGGGAGTCGATGGTGCCGACGTCCTTCTAATAGCCGGAGAACTGGTAAGCAAAGACTCTTTCGTCACTCTTCAGGTAGTAAGGGATGACGTTCTTGCCGAAGTCGACCATGTCGTCGGCCGTAGCAAAGCCCGCGGTCAATACTTCCCGCAGCCGCTTCCAGTTGAAGATGTAGATCCCCATTGAAGCGTGGTTGCTCTTTGGTTCAGCTGGCTTTTCTTCAAATTCGATGATCCGGCTGCTGGAGTCGGTATTCATGATCCCGAACCGGGGTGCTTCTTCCCAAGGCACGTCGATCACGGCCACAGTCAAGGAAGCGTGGTTCTTTTCGTGTTCTTCCAGCATGTCGGCGTAGTCCATCTTGTAGATGTGGTCACCAGACAGGATCAGGACATATTCCGGGTCCTGGCTGTCGATGTAGTCGATGTTTTGGTAGATGGCGTGGGCGGTCCCTTCAAACCACTTGCTGCCGGCGTTGTCCGTGTATGGCTGCAGGATAGTGGCGCTGGAGTTCAAGCCGTCCAGACCCCAGTTGGAGCCGTTGCCGATGTGGTTGTTCAGCCGCAGCGGTTCGTATTGGGTGATGATGCCGACATTGCGCACGCCTGAGTTGGCGCAATTGCTCAGCGGAAAGTCGATGATCCGGTAGCGGCCGCCGAATGGCACGGCTGGCTTAGCTTGATTGGCGGTCAGTTTGCCCAGCCGGGTCCCCTTGCCCCCGGCTAAAATTAAACCTAGCATTTTTGTACTCATGGTAAAAAGTCCTTCCCTACTTATCTTTTATCTTTTATCACATTACATCAACGTTTCTTCGAACGCTTTCTCTTGATTGTTACCTGGTCAGGCTTAATGATCATGGCACTGAAGCCTGGCAGGTCAACCGAAATCTGGTAGTCGAAATCCTTGAATTTCTCCTGGGTGGTAGCCATTTCCTGTGGTTTCGCGGTCCAATCGCCGCCAAATTCACTGCGTGAGCTGTTGAGGACTTCCTTGTAAGTCCCCGGGTAAGGCACGCCGAGTTTAAAGCCGTCACGCTGAACCGGTGTGAAGTTGAGCAGGACGATCAGGAAATCATGCCGCACCTTCCCTTGCCTGATGAAGGAAAGGACGGACTGGTCGCGGTTGTCCGCGTCGATGATTTTCACTGACTTGTCTTCCTGTTCCAATTGCCACAAGGCCGGTTCGTTTAAGTAAAAGTGGTTCAGTTCCCGGTTGTACTTGAGCATTTTGGCGTTTAACTCATCACTTAAGGAAGACCACTCCAAGCCTTCTTGGTAACGCCATTCCAGGTACTGGCCGAATTCCCCGCCCATGAAGAGCAATTTCTTGCCCGGGTAGGTCATCAGCATGGTATTCAAATTCCGCAACTGGGCGAACTGGTCAAGCCGGTCGCCAAACATCTTGTTCATCAAACTGCGCTTACCGTGGACGACTTCGTCGTGAGACAGAGGCAAGATGAAGTTTTCACTCATCCGGTACATGAATGAGAAAGTGGACAGGTCAAAGTTGTCTTTGCGGAAGTATGGGTCCATGGAATAGAAGCGGAGCTCATCATTCATCCAGCCCATATTCCACTTGTAGTCAAAGCCCAGGCCTCCGTCTTCAATCCGGCCGGTAATCTTGACCTGGGAGGAACTTTCTTCCGCGATCAAAATTCTTTCCGGGTGCATCTCCTTGATGGTCTTGTTGAACTTGTGGAGGAATTCAATCCCTTCGATATTGCGGTTGCCGCCGTACTGGTCAGGCTTCCACTCACCCGGTCCCCGGTCATAGTCGCGGTAAAGCATGTTGGATACCGCGTCGACTCTGAGCCCGTCCAGGTGGTAGTATTCCAGCCAGAAGAGGGCACTTGACAAGAGGAAGGACTGCACTTGTGGCTTGCCCAAGTCAAAGTTCAAGGCACCCCAGCCCTTGTTTTGGGCCCGCCAGCCTTCTTCAAATTCATAGCAAGGCGTCCCGTCGTAGTAAGCCAAGGCATCGCTGTTGATGCAGAAGTGGCCTGGTACCCAGTCAGCCAAGACCCCGATGTTTTCCTTGTGGCAGGCTTCCACGAAGTCCTGCAAATCCCGCGGCTCGCCATATGCCCTCTCCAAGGCAAAGTAGCCGGTCGTCTGGTAGCCCCAGGAGGCGTCCAGCGGGTGGGCTGTCAAAGGCATGAACTCAATATAGTTAAAGCCTTGCTCCTTAACGTAGGGAATCAGTTCCTTTTGCAAGTCACGCAAAGTGTAGAGGCTGCCATCTTCATGCTGCTTCCAGGAGCTGGCATGCACCTCATATATGTTGATTGGGCGGGCAAAGTGGTTTGACCGCTTGTGCCAGCCGAGCCAGGCACCGTCAGTCCACCGCTTCTCCGGCAAGTTGCTTACCACGGCAGCGTTGCCTGGACGGCGCTCATATTCTAGGGCCATCGGGTCAAATTTCATGACTTCTTCCCCGTCAGCCTGCTTGACTAAGAATTTGTACAGCTGGCCAGGCTGGGCGCGGTCAGTTTCAATAGACCAAATCCCATAAGCATTCTGCTGCATGGGCAGGTCTTTCTCCCAATTGTTGAAATCGCCGACCAGCCAGACTTGCTGTGCTTTAGGTGCCCAGACGCGAAAGGCATAGCCATTTCCAGCCGCATGACAGCCAAGATAATTCTGCAAATACAATTCATTACCAGCGGCAAAGTTCTGTAAATGTTGATCCAACTCGTCCATTTCTTACCTCACTTCCTATAAAAACATATTTCCGCGTTAACTCTGTAAGCGCTTTTCTTCTACTTACATTATAAGCCTTTTTTCGCTTTTTTTCAGTATAAAAAATGACATTTCTCAAAAAAGCGGCTTTTTTAGTAAAAACCAGATTTTATCTAGGTCAGCGCTTATTTTTTAGCCTAAAAATCGAACGATTCACTAGACTTATAACGTGTGTAGTTTTACAAATAAATGATACCACATTCTTATTTTTTTTCATTTGATTGCCGAAACGTGTTAAAGCGCTTTCTTTATTGTGGAACCAAGCATCTTTTAGTAATACAGCCTAGATATTTTTCATATATTTGTACCGTATTTCTTTTTTCTAAAATCATTACATTATTTCAATAACATTTCAAACAACTTATTGTTCTCTTTGGACAAAGCGGTGGCAATAAAAGCGGCAGTAAGGGAAAGAAAAAGAGAAGCTGCTGAACTAAATCAGCGGCTTTATTAATTAATCAGTTATGCATCCCTTGATAGACCATTTTCCCGATCCAGAAGAGGATTAGGAGCCAAAATATGATAATTGGCAAGGCATAGTACCATTTTTTGGGTTTCCCGCTCTCCCACATCCCCTGGCTTTTCTCCAGGCAGTCCTGCCAGACGTCTGCGGGAATCAGCTTGATGGTCAAAGCAGCCAGAAGAGGCAGGATTAAAAGATCGTCTAAATAACCAATTACCGGGATAAAGTCAGGGATCAAGTCGACCGGGGACAAGGCATAGGCCACGGTTAAAAAAGCCAGGAGCTTGGCCAGCCAGGAGGTCCGCCGGTCTTTAAGGGCGAGAAACAAGGACGGGAGTTCAACTTTGACTCTGGCGGCCAGGGCTTGGAGCTTTTTCTTCATGTTGTCCTTTCAAGTTAGTGTTCAGCCTGCTGGATCTGGTCATTGAGGCTGGCGAGGTCAAAGTTAGCCTGCAGGAAGTCAGCGTTGCTAGTTGGCAGGTGGAGGTCAAAGTCACTAAAAGGCGTGAGACTAAGGTCAGCTTCAGCCAGTTGAAAATCTAAGACATGTCCGCCCAAGGCATGGTCAGCACTTAAATAGTGGAGGTGGAAACCGCTGGAAGCGATGCCTTGGTAGAGGTCAGGAGCATAGTAACCGATCAAGGTACCGGTCGTATTTTCTCCTTCAAAGACAGCCTGCTGGTCAGCGACTTCACTTAAGCCCGGGTATGGCTTTTCTTGCTTGAAGACGGTTCTGGTCTTCATTTTGGCAAAGCGGCCGGTGAGTTTGACGGCGTAGAAGATATTCCCCATCCCCTGCCCTTTCAGATAGGCTTCAAGTTCCGGCAAAGAGAAGCCGCTCACCTTTTGGCCAGGACTTTTTGGGTCAAAGTGGACGCAGGTAAAGGGCGTTTTGACGTCACCGGATAAAGCTTCGACGGTCCCGTCCCGGCGGATGGTGTAGGCTATTCCGTCAAGGATGACCATTTCACCGTCCAGGCCGCTGCAGGTGCCGATCCCGCTGTCGCCATGTTTCAATAACTCTTCAATCGACATGGTCCCGTCAAAGAGGCCAGCGACCAGCATGGCTAGGGTGCCGTGCTGGAAAAGTTTTGGATCCTTACGCATTTTTCCCTCCTATAAATTAGTAATCAAGTTCACCGGCATGGTGAATCTGCTGGCGGTGCTTCAAGTTAAAGCCGAGGGCATCCAGGGCGTGGCTACTTTGCTGGTAGGTCAAGGCGAAGAGGTTGATTAGGCCGTCGTCAGTGTTCAGCTCGTAGACGAAGGTAGATTCGTTATCGGGGATAAAGAGGGACTGGCGGCTTTCCAGGGTGTCGTCTTCTGAGAAAGTGTAGTCATCGATCACCCCTTGCAGAAGCAGGCAGCTTTCCTCTTTTTTACAGCCAGCAGGGATGGCTTGGTAGACCGCGTCTTGGTTGCGGCGGTTATAGATGACATCGACGTCAAAGTTTTCCCGGAGGTCAGCACTAGTGATAAAGAGGCGGTGCAGCTGCCGGGCCTGCTGGTAGAAGGAGCGCCAGAAGGCAGCTTTTTCCTCCCCGCATAAGCCAGCAAGTTTTTCAGAGATGCTATAGTCCAGGATTTCACTGGGGTCAATCTCCAGATCTTCCAGGTAGTCGTTGTCGTATTCATTGTTGTAGTCGGTCATTTTTATCACCCTGCCCTTTCTTAAATTACATAGTTATGCTTTAAAGGCTTTTTGTCAATCCTAAATGTGTAAAGTCCGCGAAAAAACAGGAAAAAGGCGAAAAAAAGACATGATCCTTTGTTAAAAGAATCATGTCTTAAAAAGCGGTTAGCTTTTTAAAGAAAGAGGCTAGTTCTTGCGCTTCTTGTCGATTGCGAGACCAAGCAGGGCGGTCAGGGCTATTACGCCGAGGCCGAGGACTGACAGAGCACGGAACTTGTCATTTGCTTCACCGGTCTGAGACAATTTAGCTTAAGCATCTACTGCCTTGCTAATTGCCCGGGTCACAAGCTTTGAATTTATACTGCTTGTGCATCCCTGCCGCAACCTTGGTGACTGTTTCCTCATAAGCCCCGCCTTTAGCAGATTCTGCCAGGTGGTCAGCCAAGTATTAGTTGAGTAGTAGCAGTCATCAACCAGCAACAAGGGCAAAAATCAGAACATCACTAAATGCCAGGGTAAAATCATTTCGTGCCAAATTTTGGCGCGAAAGAAGTCCGCTGCGTTCTTGCAGCGGACTTCTTTGATACTCTGAGTGCCAATTATTGGAATCGAACCAACGACCTTCTCTTTACGAGGGAGATGCTCTACCAACTGAGCTAAATTGGCAATTTATCAACTCTTTCATTATAGCAAACAATCTGCTTTTGTCAAAAAAGTTTTCGCCAATTTTCGCAAAAAATCTGTCTCCCTCAGACCGCTTTCTCAGCCCTTATTTCTCAATAATCGTAATCTCGCCGATCCGCATGACTCCTTCGTAAACCTGGACGCTGCTGCCATCATAAAGGTTCTTGTAGATCCCCTCTGGCAGCTGGGTCGGAATCGCCTGCTTCTTGCCGGTCGTATTAAACAAGCCGATCAACTGCTCTTCTTCTTCGCCTTCACCCAGGCTGTGGACAGCTTCCAAGACACCCTTTCTGACCTCTTTAGCCTCATAGCTGCCCTCAGCCATGATTGGCAGCTGCTTGATTTCATGCATCTTCTTTAAGAGGTCCGTCAAATCAATATCGCCGTTCCAGTCAACCGGGTCCTTGTCAAACAGGGTCACGTGGTGGGCATCCCCCTTTTCTTCCCCATTGTAGACCAGCATGGCCCCCTTCATGAAGTAGATGAAGGCCGTCATTGCCCGCAAGGCCGCCGGAGCATCGATCATCCCGTGCGCCCGGACCACGTCATGGTTTTCCAAAAAGTGCGCCTTGACATAGTTTTCCGGGTAGACCCCTTCTTGCCGGTTCAGGCCAGCCAGGTAGTCAGTCAGATCCTTTTGCCCCAGCAGCGCTGCCCGCAAATCTGGGTAGATGTCATAATCATAGGTCATGTCAAAAGCCTGGTAGAGCTCAGAATCTGACCCACCGACTGCCCCCTTGCTTCTCAAGAAGCGGATAAAGTCCGGGGCACCAGATTCAGCCAGCCAAATAGCCCCTGGCCGCACCTTAGCCACTTCTTCTCTGGCATACTTCCAAAAGTCCACCGGCACCATCGGGGCCACGTCGCAGCGGAAACCGTCCACATACTTGGCCCACATGACCAAAGTCTCTGCCTGGTACTTCCAAAGGTCCTTGTGGCTGTAGTCTAAGTCGATAACGTCGCTCCAGTCGCCCACCTTGTTGCCAAAGCTGCCGTCCTTCTTGTGGTAGAACCAGTCCGGGTGCTCCTTAGCCAGGACTGAGTCTGGGGAAGTGTGGTTGTAGACGCAGTCGATGATGATTTTCATCCCCTTGGCGTGAACGTCATCGCACAGGCGCTTGAAGTCCTCCATAGTCCCGTATTCCGGGTTGATAGCCCGGTAGTCGGAAATTGCGTAGGGTGAACCCAGGCTCCCCTTCCGCTTCTCTTTGCCTGACGGCTGGATCGGCAAAAGCCAGATGATGTCCGTCCCCAAGTCCTTGATCCGGTCCAAATCCTTCCGGACCCCTTCGAAGTTGCCCTCTGGCGAGTAGTTTCTGACAAAAATACTGTAAATCATTTGCTTGCGCAAGTCAATCTTGGTATCGCTAGCCATTTTTTCCTCCTTGGCCTGTGGCCGTTTTTTCTCACCCTTCTATCTTAGCCGTTTTCCTAAGCGCTTTCACTTTTTCCGGTCATGTTACCGGTAACTCTTTTGCAAAAAACAACCCTAGATCTAGTAGTATGGTTAGCGGTTCCAACTCAAGATCTTAAAAATTTTGCCTTGCCCTTACATTGCTGACATGGTATCCTTAACACATCGAATGATATTGACCCTATTTAATAATATTGTTCGTGTATTGCTACAAAGTCCAAAGATTTATAAGGAGAATATCTGAACAATGAAGACTAATCGTTACATTGTTGCTTTGGCGGGGGTCATGCTGCATCTGATGATCGGCTCAGTATACGCTTGGAGCGTCTACACTAAGCCAATCGCGGCACAGACCGGCTGGAGCGAATCATCAGTTGCATTTGCATTTAGTTTGGCCATCTTCTTCCTGGGGATGTCCGCGGCTTTCATGGGCCGCCTGGTTGAAAAATTCGGCCCGACCTTGACTGGGACTGTTTCCGCCATCCTTTACGGGAGCGGAATCGCCTTGACTGGCCTGGCTGTTCAAAGCCAGCAGCTCTGGCTCTTGTACGCTTCATACGGCATCATCGCTGGTCTGGGCCTGGGTGCCGGCTACGTCACCCCGATCTCAACCATCATCAAGTGGTTCCCGGATAGACGGGGTTTGGCTACTGGCCTGGCCATCATGGGCTTCGGATTTGCCGCTCTTTTAACCAGCCCGGTCGCCCAATTCCTGATGTCAAGCGTTGGCTTGTCCAATACCTTCTACATCTTGGGTGCCGGCTACTTCTTGATTATGATCGTATCTGCCCAGTTTATTAAGCGGCCAACTGCTGAAGACCTGGCCAACTTCAAGAGTGAAGACAAGGAAGCTGTTTCCTTGACTGGCGGCCTGCAAATGACGGCCAACCAAGCACTGAAGGCCAAGGCCTTCTACCTGCTCTGGTTCATGTTCTTTATCAGCATCACCTGCGGGATCTCCCTGGTCTCCGCTGCTTCACCAATGGCCCAGGAACTGACTGGGATGAGCGCGGCTACTGCCGCTGTCATGGTCGGCATCATCGGCCTCTTCAACGGCTTTGGCCGGCTGGTTTGGGCAACCTTGTCCGACTACATTGGCCGGCCTTTGACCTACAGCTTGATCTTTGTCGTTGACATGGCCATGTTCGTGATCTTGATCTTCACCCACTCACCATTCATCTTCGCTGTAGCCCTCAGCCTTTTGATGTCCTGCTACGGGGCCGGCTTCTCAGTTATTCCGGCTTACCTGGGCGACGTCTTTGGCACTAAAGAACTCGGCGCCATCCACGGCGCCATCTTGACTGCCTGGGCGGCAGCCGGCATGGTTGGCCCGCTCCTGCTCTCCTTCACCCACGAAGTTTTGAAGAGCTACTACGTGACCTTGGCCGCCTTCATCATCCTGGCCGGCCTGGCCCTCTGCGTCTCCTTCCTGGTTCAGCGCGAATTTGCCAAGCTGACCGACTTGGCTGACAAATTAGATTAATGACTTTTCAAGTTCCTGCTGACGCGGGAACTTTTTCTTTCCCCGCGAGCTTTTAAGCTGGCTAAAGGCTATAATATTATCGAAGAGAGATTGATGAGGGGGAAAAACATGATGCTTTCAAGCAAGCTGCGCGACCTGCGCAAGAAGCATGGCTTAAGCCAAAAAGAATTAGCGGAAAAATTAATGACCACACAAGCCAAGGTGGTCAGCTGGGAAAACGGCGACAGCGTGCCCGACATATCATACATCGCCAAACTGACGGTTTTATACGACGTGTCAGCTGACTACCTGCTGAAAGACGGCAAGCAAGAAGGGCAGACCATCATGGACCGGCAGAACACTAAGCGCCTGGGCAGGATCAACAGCATCTACTGGACTATCGTCATCGCTGTCTACCTGCTGGCCAGCATCGCGACCGGCCGCTGGTCCACCAGCTGGGTCCTCTTTATTTTAGGAGGCGCCATCTGGCTCATCGGGGCTGGTTTTCACTGGATCAATTCGACTAAATAAGAAAGGAGCTGCTTCTTAACTAGAAGTCAGCTGCTTTTGCTTTCTTATAAATTGTTGGATGACATGATGTAAAAAGTCAATAAGACAGAAACCGCAAAATACAAGGCTGCCGCCAGTAAGTAGGCCAGAAAAATATTGACCCCGTGCTTGGCAAAAGTCACTCCTAACAAGTCAATCCCGCAAAGCAGGGCGAAATCAGCAAGCGAAGCCCCAAACTTGGCCTGGCCAAAATGGCTCAGCAGCAGGCCAATGGTGACCGCGGCTGCAATACAGATACTCCACCGCCGGCTGGTCTTAGGCGGATAAGCGCTAATGGCCCGCTCTTTAAGATGTTGCATGTAATTCTTCATCATTTTTCCCCCTTAGTAAAAAATTCTGCTATAAGCATATTATAGTCTTTTTTGTGAGAGCAATAACAAAAAGACATAATTTAGCAAATTTCTCCGAACCTGATACAATTAAGGCAAAACACTTCAGAAAGCAGGAAAAGCATGCTGAAAGACGGCATTTACGAACAAATCCTTAACCAAGAAATCCTGGACCAGCTGGAAAAAATTGACCCAAAAACCAGGGATTATAAACTAGAACAGCTAAACGCTGATGACTCCCGCCAGCTCTTGACCATCTACCTCTCCCAGGTCATCCGGTCGGGCCTGCACTACCTCCGCGACATCTTCAAGTCCGGTGAAGACAAGGCTGCCCTCATCGCCCAGATCCGCCTGGCCAACTCCATTGTCGACCAGGTCGCCCTGCATACCGGCGAAGCCGACTACGAGGACCTGCAGATCCTGGAACAAGGCGAAGTCCTGACCTCCATCTACCACAAGCTGACCCAGTCCCAGAAGATTACCCCTATCCGGCCCCAGACTTCCATAGTTGAGAATGCCCTTTTTACCGGTAGTAAAAATGAGCCCAGCATGCTCAGCGAAATCAAGAAGGAAATTTCCTCTTCTGACCAGGTCGACTTGCTCGTTTCCTTTATTAAGTGGTCGGCCATCCGCCCTCTTTTAGGAGATTTGGAAGCTTTTTGCCAAAAAGCCGGCCACCAGCTACGGGTGATCGCGACAACCTATACCCAGGCAACTGACTACAAGGCTATCCTGACCTTGAGCCAGCTGCCCAACACTACAGTCAAGATCAACTACGAGACCGACCACGCCCGCCTGCATGCCAAATCCTATCTTTTTAAAAGAGAGACTGGCTTCTCCACCGCCTACATCGGTTCCTCCAACCTCTCCAGCGCTGCCTTGACCACGGGCCTGGAATGGAATGTCAAGGTCACTGAGCAGGAGTCTTTTGACATCGTCAACAAATTTGCTGTCTCCTTTGAAAGCTACTGGAACGACCCTTCTTTTGAAACTTTTGACCCGGATCAAGAAGACTGCCGGAAGAAACTGCAGACAGAACTGAACCGGCATAAGGCAAATACTTTCCACTTGGAAACCAGCGTCCGGCCCTACAACTACCAGCAGGAGATCATGGACCGGCTGCAGGCTGAGCGGGAAGTTTACGGCCATTATAAAAATCTCCTCGTCGCCGCCACCGGGGTGGGGAAAACCGTCATCGCCGCCTTTGACTTCAAGCGCTACTTGGCAGAGCATCCCCATGCCCGCCTCCTCTTCGTCGCTCACCGGCAGGAAATCCTGGAGCAGAGCCTGCAGAAGTTCCGCGAAGTCCTCAACGACTTCAACTTCGGCCACTTGCTGGTCGGCCAGTACAAGACTGATGATGTCAGCCAGCTTTTCGTCTCCATCCAGTCCTTTAACTCAGAAAAAATGGCTGATCTCTTGCCCAGCGACTACTACGACTTCATCATCATCGACGAATTCCACCATGCCGCGGCCAAGTCCTACCAAAAGCTGCTCAGTCACTTCAAGCCCAAGATCCTTCTGGGCCTGACCGCAACCCCCGACCGGATGGACGGGCAGGATATCTTGCAGTACTTTGACGGCAATATTGCCGCCGAAATGCTGTTAGGCGAGGCTATCGACCGCCAGCTCCTCTGCCCCTTCCAGTATTTCGGGGTCACCGACAATGTTGACTACTCCGGCATGAAGTGGAGCCGGGGCCAATACGAGGTCAGTGAGCTGGAAAATGTCTATACGGCTAACGACGCCCGGGCCAAGTTGATTTTGCGCAGCCTGGACAAGTACAGCAACAATTTGGAAGACATCAAGGGCTTAGGCTTCTGCGTCAGCGTCAAGCACGCCGAGTTCATGGCCGCTGCCTTCAATCAGGCCGGCATCCCTTCCGCTGCTTTGTCTGGCCAGACTGCCCAGGCTGACCGCCAGCAGGCTAAAGAAGATTTGACCTCCGGCAAGCTTAAGTTTATTTTTGTCGTTGACCTCTATAACGAAGGGGTCGACATCCCAGCCGTCAACACCATCCTTTTCCTGCGGCCAACCCAGAGCCCGACCATCTTCCTCCAGCAACTGGGCCGGGGCCTCCGCCTCAGCCCGGGCAAGGATTGCTTGACAGTCCTGGACTTCATCGGCCAGGCCAACCGCCACTATAACTACGAGGCCAAGTTCAAGGCCCTGACCGGACCAGGCCATGCCCTGCCATATGAAATCAGAGATGGCTTCCCGCACCTGCCGGCAGCCTGCTATCTGGAGCTTGAGCCCGTTGCCAAAAAGTACATCCTGGCCAACCTTGGCCAGAACGCGGCTAACAAAAATGGCTTGACCCAGCGGGTGAAGACTTTTAGCGAAGACACGGGCCTGGAATTAAACTTGGCTAACTTCCTCAAGGCCTATGGCATGAGTCTTTATGACTTCTACCACGCCAGCGGGTCGCGTTCACTTTTCCGCTTGAAGAAGTGGGCCGGACTGATTACTGACGACCGGGATGTGGAAAACCAGGTCTACCAGAAGTTCAGCAGCTTTTTCCACATCGATTCCAAAAGGCTCCTGGACTACTGGCTGGCTTACTTGAAGATGCCAAAAGAGACAAGTAATGAGACTGAACGCTTGATGCTGGGGATGCTCTACTACAGTTTCTACAAGAAAAAGCCGGCCCAACTGGGCTTTAAGGACCTGCATGAAGGGATCAAGGACTTTTTAAAGGAAGACTTCGTCAAAGAGGAATTAATGGAAGTCCTCCGCTACCGGCTGAGCCAGTTGACCGTCTTGCCGGAAGCTAACGAATACCCCTTCACCTGTCCCTTGGAGGTCCACTGCCACTACAATGTCAACCAGATCATGGCGGCCTTTGACTACTTCAACCAGGGCCAGTCCCCGGAATTCCGGGAGGGGGTCAAGTACTTCGCTGATAAAAAGACGGATATCTTCCTTATTAATCTGAACAAGAGTGAAAAAGACTTCTCCCCGTCAACCATGTATGAGGACTATGCCATCAATGCCCAGCTTTTCCACTGGCAGAGCCAGAGCCAGGACCGGCCAGCCAGTCCCAAAATCCAGCGCTATATCCACCAAGGCGAGACCGGCAATCTGATTTCTCTTTTTGTCAGAGAGTTCAAAAAGCAGGGAAATTATACAGCAGCTTACACTTTCTTAGGCAACGCGGATTATGTTTCAAGTGCAGGCGAGCGGCCGGTTTCCTTTGTCTGGCACCTGCACCAGGCGATTCCGGCCAGTCTTTTGGCCAAGGCCAACAAGGCAATTGCCCTGTAATTGCTTCAGCCGGGGAAAGCATTTTCTGTTATACTAGGTATCAGTTAGGTTTTGCAAAAAAGTATAAAAAAGGAGTAAACATGAAAATTTTAGTTGTAGGTGGTGCCGGCTACATCGGCTCCCACGCTGTAAGACGGCTGGTTGCCGATGGCAATGACGTAGTCGTTTTGGACTCACTGTTCACTGGCCATAAGGAAGCCATTGACCCAAAGGCCAAGTTTTACCAAGTTGACCTTTTGGACAAGGATGCGGTAGCTGACGTCTTGAAGAAGGAAAAGATCGAAGCTGTAATGCACTTTGCTGCTTACTCTTTGGTCGGCGAATCAGTCAAGAAGCCGCTGAAGTACTACAAGAACAATGTATCCGGCATGATCAGCCTGCTGGAAGCCATGGAAGAAACCGGGGTTAAGTACCTGGTCTTCTCATCCAGCGCTGCGACTTACGGCATCCCTGAAAAGCTGCCAATCACTGAAGAAACTCCGCTCAACCCAATCAACCCTTACGGGGAAACCAAGATGATGATGGAAAAGATCATGCACTGGGCTGACAAGGCTAACGGGATCAAGTCTATCGCCCTGCGCTACTTCAACGTGGCGGGTGCTTCCCTGGATGGGTCAATTGGTGAAGACCACCACCCAGAAACCCACTTGATTCCTAACATCATGAAGGCTGCCCTGGCTGGCGGCGGTGACTTTACTATTTTTGGCGACGACTACGACACCAAGGATGGTACTAACGTCCGCGACTACGTGCACGTGGTTGACTTGATCGACGCCCACGTCCTGGCTTTGAAGCACTTGATGGAAACTAACCAAAGCGACGTCTTCAACCTGGGTACGGCCACCGGCTTCTCCAACTTGGAAATCCTGAAGGCCGCCATCAAGGTTACCGGCGTTGACATTCCTTATACTATCGGGCCACGCCGCGGCGGTGACCCGGACTCACTCGTTGCTGACTCAAGCAAGGCCCGGAAGGTGCTGGGCTGGAGTCCGAAGTACGAAAATGTCGACGACATCATCGCCAGCGCTTGGAACTGGCACCAAAAGCATCCTAACGGCTTTAGCAAGTAAGACAAAGAAAAATAGTGGAACTTCCTCAGATGGAAGGTCCACTATTTTTTTGCGCTTATTTGTCATCAACGCTAAGTCTTTTTTGGCGCTAAATAGTCAAAAATACTGATGCTGACCAGGCCTGCCCCAATCCCGGCCAAGTACTTCATTTACTCGATTATAGCATAAGCAATTGGGACCAGTTCATTCCTCTTAAAACAGGGAGCCGCACTTCTCGATCATCTGGAAGAGGTCGGCCCGGTAGTCTGGGTCTTCCTTACGGAGGCTGCTGATGGCTACCCCGAAGTGCTCCTTATAGCCAGTTGAGTTGATGTACTTGCCGTGGCCCAGGTACATGGCAATATGTCCTGGGAAATAAATCAAGTCCCCTGGCCGCAGGTCTTCAAACTCAATCTCATGCACCGGCCAGGCTTCTTTGATTTCCGCATCCCGCCAGAGCAGGACCCCGTTTAGCATATAGCTCATGAAGACCAGGCCCGAGCAGTCGATCCCCAAGGGGCTCTTGCCCGCCCACCGGTACTGGCAGCCCAAGTACTCCTTGGCGGTCTCCGTTACCTGCTTTCTGAAGCTTTCTTCATCCGGCTTGGCTTGGAGCAAAAAGTATTCCGGATCTGCTGACCACAAGACGTCATCTTCATCCAGCCGCTTTGCCAAGGCCGTCTTGGAAACCCAGCCGCTTCGTCCGTCCAAGAGCTTAACCTTGTAATAGCCGTCCGCAAGCTCATCCGTCACGTTAAGCAGGCTGCCCTTATAAACCGTCAACAGAATGTCGGCTGAAACCTTGGATTCAGCCAGGACGTCAATGACTGGCCGCCGGATGAGTTTGACCTCCCGCGCCTTGATTTCTTCCAGGCTAACTGGAGTTACCGCGGCCTTTGGCACGTAGCCCTTATAGCCGTAATGACTGGTTACGTACCAAAAGTCTTCCTTTTTCCCGGTTGCCTTGACAGCCCAGCCGTATAAAAGTTCATCGCTTCTGGATTTGAGGTCGTCTTCCGTCATGAAGACCGCTGGTTGATTGATCAAGCCGTACATTTGCCTTCCTCCTAACTTTAATCGCTTATTTTTCCTTCTTTATCCTAATCGTAGATAATCCCAGTCATTTTTGCAAGAGGGCAACGTGCCCTATTTCTTAAGATTCCTTTGCCTTATAGACTATTTTCTTAAATTAATTTCACTTTCTGACAGCTTATGTTAAAATATTTCATGTAACTCAATGGAGGTCTTATGGAAGAAAAGAAAACACAAAGTACATACAAACGGACACTAACCAATGCCCACATTCAGCTGATTGCCCTAGGCGGGACGATCGGGACCGGCCTCTTTCTTGGGGTCGGCAACAGCATCCAGAAGGCAGGGCCGGCAGTCATCTTGATCTACATCATCGTCGGCCTCTTCCTCTTTATCTTGATGCGGGCCCTGGGTGAACTGATCTTATCTGACTTAAAGAAGCACACCTATATCGAGTTTATTGAAAAATATCTCGGCAAGGACATCGGCAAGGTGACTGGCTATCTTTACTGGCTCAGCTGGCTGATCCTGGCCATGGCGGAAACGACGGCCTTAGGCATCTACTTCAAGTCCTGGCTGCCCAACCTGCCGACCTGGCTACCCGGGGTGCTCTCAGTCGCGGTCCTGCTCTTGATCAACTTGATCTCTGCCCGCTTCTTCGGGAACCTGGAGTTTGCCTTCGCTATCATCAAGATTTTGATGATCGTCGGCTTCGTTATCTTTGCGGCCTTCATGCTGCTGAGCTCCGGTTCAACCAAGTACGGCCAGGCCAGCTTCAGCAACCTGTACGCTGACGGCTTTTTCAACAACGGGGCAGGCGGCTTCTTGCAAGGCTTCCAGATGGTTATCTTTTCCTTCATCGGGGTGGAACTGATCGGGCTGACGGCCGCTGAAGCCAAGGATCCGCACAAGACTATCCGGAGCGCGATCAATGAATTGCCACTGCGAATCATTCTCTTCTACGTTTTGGCGATTATCGGGATTTTGGTGATCCTGCCATGGAACAAGGTTTCAACTTTCAGCTCACCATTCGTCCAAGCTTTGATGGGGGCAGGCTTTAAGGGTGCCGGCAACTTGATCAACTTCGTGGTCATCACGGCAGCTATTTCAGCAACCAACAGCTTCCTCTACAGTGCCGGCCGCCTGCTCTTCTCCGTTACTTTAGGCGGGGAAAGCAAGTGGAGCAAGTTCTTCGGCCAGCTCAACCGCCGGCAATTGCCAATGAGAGGCCTGGTCCTCTCAGCCTTAATCATCATCTGCGCGCCTTTGATCACCATGATTATGGGGGACGAAGCCTTCAGCTTCATCTCATCAATGGCAACCAGCATGTTCCTTCTGATCTGGATCATCATGACCTTGACCCACCTGCGCTACCGGCAGGTTACGCCAAAGGACCAGCTACATGAATTCCAACTGCCAGCTTACCCATACCTTGACTACCTGCTCTTGGCCTTCTTCGGTGCCATTGTTATCCTGCTCCTCTTCCTTGAGAGCTACCGGGTCCCAATGATCACGGCTTTGATTACCTTCGCTGTCCTCTATGGTTTCAGCAAGGCCTTCAATAAGAAAAAAGAAGCAGCAAAATAATTAATGAGATACAACAAAAGCTGACCGCAAGGTCAGCTTTTTTATGTACTTTAGTATTTCACCAAGAAGAGGCCGTTACGCTTAAGCAGCTTATTAACCAGCTTCTTCGACTTCTTAGAAAGCTTATACAGATCAGCATCAATGCCGCTTTCGATCCGGAGCAAGGAATAGTACTTCTTGTCCTTAAAAAGGACATTTACCCCAAGGTAGTGATCTGTCACAATCAACTTCTTGCTGATCTCCAGCAGATCAGCCACAGGCAGCTCGGTCAAATCCCGGTCAAGCAAGTCAGGATAAGTTTCTTTAGCCAGATCATGATCCAAAAAATGTGTGTCTCATACTGGCTGACCAGCATTAACAGCAACAGGAGCATTTTGTCCGCGTAGGCTTCGCCAATCGTATGCGACCTCAGGTATTCAAATATCTCATCATAATTGTCTGGCGGCTCCATTTTTGGAAAGCAATCGATGTAGTAATTTCTTGGTCCTGGATTGCGGAGCTGGTCCACCAGCTTATACGCCTGCTTTGCTTTCATGTCGATCCTCCATTGGCAAAACTCTCTTTTCAGTATAACACGGAGATTTTTAACATTACCGCACAAAAATAAGCCCGGACTTGGTCCGAGCTTATTTCCATTCTATTTCTTTTTGCGAGTAAAGAAGAGCTTGATCGTATCCCAAACTCCCAAAGCCTGCCGCATGTGGTCGGCCGGGACATACTTACGGATCGCCCGCAGAGTCTTCTTCGGATCCTTGGTAATAAAGATGAACTTCCCATCCTTCTTAGTCCGGATCTCAAAGCGGGGAATGTACTTCCCTTTGAAGTAAACGTCCGCGACTACATAAGTTATCTGATCCCAAGGAATCTGGATATAGTCTTCAACATTCTTCTCGTTATAGAATTCAAAAGCTTCATCGCCGATCATGACTTTGCCGTAGGTAGACATGGCCCGGAACCAAGTTCCGGATACAGCCAGATCAACGGTCTTATTCATTGATTGAGCCATTTGTTAATCTTACATCAAGCCCCATACGTGGAAGAGGATACCAACAACGAAGATCCCCAAGATGATAACGATTGGAGAAACTTTCTTCTTCAAGAGCCACATGCAAAGGAAGGTAAGCAGCAGACCTGCCAAACCTGGAACCAGCATGTTCAAGTTGTCTTGCAGAGTAGTAACCTTGGTATTAGTCAAGGACAGACCAGCAGCTTGTTGGGTCAAGGCTTCCTTGATACCAGCAGTACCGCTTGGCAGCTTGGTCCAGTCGATGTAACCACCCTTTTGGATTGGCACTTCTGAAACCTTCAGAGTAAAGTTGATGCTTACCCAACGTTCGATCAAGGCACCCAGGACGAACATACCCATCATGGCAGCCCCACGGGTAACCTTCTTCAGCAAACCACCTGAAAGGTCGGAGCTGATAGCGGCACCAGCCTTGTAACCCAATTCTTGAGTGTACCACAAGAAGGCGATACGGATCAGGTTCCAAAGAATGAAGAAGAGGATTGGCCCGAGGATGTTACCGTTGATGGCCATTGAGGCACCAAGGGCACCGAGGATTGGACGAACAGTGTACCAGAAGACTGGGTCACCGACACCGGCCAAAGGCCCCATCATACCAACCTTAACACCTTGGATAGCTTCGTCGTCAACTTCAACGCCATTAGCCTTGTCTTCTTCCAAAGCCAGGGTAACACCAATGATTGGTGAAGCCAAGTAAGGGTGAGTGTTAAAGAAGACTAGGTGACGTTGCAAAGCAGCAGCCATGTCTTCCTTGTTTGGGTACAGCTTTCTTAAAGCTGGGATCATACTGTAGGCCCAACCACCGTTCTGCATTCTTTCGTAGTTCCATGAACCTTGCAGAAATTGTGAGTGCCACATAACGTCCCAACGATCACGCTTTGATAAAGTTACTTTCTTTTCAGTCATGATTTATCTCTCCTTTCTGGCTTGATTTCTAATAGTCATCAATGATGTCGCCCAGCGGGTCACCAGTACCAGCTGCAGCAGCATCGCCAGAGCCCTTGCTTACCTTTTCTTCCAAAGCGAGGTACATCAAGGCCATAGATAAACCAATCGCACCCAAGGCAATCAAAGTCAAGTCCTTAACGCCGGCCAAAGCGAAACCAATGGCGAAGAATGGCCATACTTCACGGCTGGCCATCATGTTGATAACCATAGCGTAACCTACAGCAACAACCATACCACCACCGATGGTCATACCAGCTGACAGCCGGGCTGGCATAACAGCCAGTGCGCTTCTAACAGTTTCAGTTGGAATAGCAAGCAACAAGCCAGCTGGGATAGCAATGCGCAGACCCTGCAAGCAGACAGCGATCCATTGCCATACGTTGATCATGCGCCAGTTACCTTTTTCGGCGTACTTGTCCATGATATGAACGATGGCAGTTGAAATAGTCCGGACCAACATGGTCAAGAATAGACCGGCAACGGCCAAAGTGATGGCCAAGCCAGTGGCAGTCCCGATACCCTTGGTACCTTGACCACCCTTGATCAAAATGATGGCTGAGGCAACAGCGGCCAAAGCTGCGTCAGGTGCGACAGCGGCACCGATGTTGGCCCAACCCAAAGCGATCATTTGCAAAGAACCACCGAGCATAATACCCAAGGTAAGATTGCCAGTAACTAAACCGATTAAAGTACATGCAACCAATGGTTGGTGGAATTCCCATTCATCCAGGATACCTTCCATCCCGGCCAGGAAAGCTACCACAATCACCAGGATGACTTGAATAGCATTTAAGTCCATTTTTAACTCCTTTTCCCACTACTTTTGTTCATCGAGCAGGCTTTGTGCCTTCTTCTTTTGTTCATCGAGCAGGCTTTGTGCCTTCTTCAGAATTGAATCCATGTTTTCAGGGGTGTCTGAAGGAACCTTGCGGACGTCGAACTTGATGCCCATCTTTTCGAGTTCACGGAAAGTGTCGACGTCAGTCTGATCCATGGACAGAACGTTGTTGGCGTTAACCTTGCCCTTGCTGTATGACATGGAGCCGACGTTCAAAGTCTTGATGTCTACGCCGTTCTTGATCGTTTGCAAAGCATCTTCTGGGTTTTCAAACAACAAGAAGGCGCGCGTATTACCAAAACGCGGGTCTTCAGAGATTTCCTTCATCTTCTCCAATGGAACGGTGTGTGCTACCGTACCAGCTGGAGCAGCTTCACGGATCATGCTCTTGCGCAGGTCGTCCTTGGCAACCTTGTCAGAAACCACGATAACCCGGTCTGGGTGAAGTGATGGAATCCAACCAGTTGCAACTTGACCGTGCAACAAACGTGAGTCAATTCTGGCACCAACGATCTTAATGTGACCGTCGCCCAAAACAGTCCCTTCTGGGATTGCTTCCTTAGGAGCGCCAGCTGCGGCTGCAGGTGCAGCTGCCTTTTGCTCTGCAGGCATTAAGCTTTCAGGCTTGGTCTTGATACCATCCTTAGCCGGCTTAATGATCGCAGTCGCGATGTCTTGCGCGGTAGCCTTGTCATTGATCATTCTTTGGGTCAAGGCTTCAACTACCATTGGCAAGTTCAAACCGGAAACGATTGCCCACTTGTCGTGACCGTCGAGCAAACCGTTTGCCTGGTTGAAAGGCGTGGCCCCCCACAGGTCAACCAGGAACAAAACTTCTTCCTGGTCTGCAAAAGAAGCAATCGCTTCATTCATCTTACCCTTAATATCATCTGGGCCTTCAGAAGGCTTCAGAATGACATGGGCAAAATTGTCTTGTGGGCCAAAGAGCATTTGCGCGGATTCGGCAATACCGTCCGCGAAACTGCCATGGCTAGCTAAAACAATTCCTACCATGATATTTCCTCCTCAAAAACTTCGGTACATTCCTATTATACAATAAAAAGCGCTTACGCGAAGCACTTTCTTGAAACCTTTTTCAACTTTTTTGTTAATTTTATCTCTATGACTGAAAATGCATTACAATAACGCAAAAAGCGGCCAAAAAATTGCATTTTTTCAAAAAATACCAGTTTTAATTAAGAAAAGAAAAATACTTATTAGATGAAAAAAAGCGGCTGATTCAGTCAAATCAGTCGCTTGTCTTATATATTTGTTGTTATAACGGAGTAGCAGAGATTCGAACTCTGGCGCCGGTTTCCCGACCTACACCCTTAGCAAGGGCGCCTCTTCAGCCACTTGAGTACTACTCCAATTCATGTATATTAATACTAGCAAACTTTTCCGGGTCCGTCAAACCCTTTTGAGAGATTTTTTCTGCTTTTTCGCTTTTTTGCGTCTTTTTTCCTCCAAAACAGACGATATCTGCAAATCAATTGAAAGCCGGTCTCACTTTTCATCGTTTTTGGCTATTGTCTTCCCGCCGGCTTAAAAAATAATTAGCAAAAGCGTTGCTTAACAAAGCTCATAATGTTATAGTAGGAAACATAAAAATTCGAGTGATCTTTTAGTAGCAGCCAGGCTCAGCGCTCAGAAAACCGGTGGTTGATGCGAACCGGACAGGCCTGAAGCAGCGAATTACGGGATCAAGCAGCTCGGCCGGTCCAGCCCCGTTACGGCTAAAGCAAGTGCAGCATGCTGCAAAGTTGGGTGGTACCGTGCCTATAAGCGCCCCAGCCTGAGTCAACCGACTCGGCTGGGGCTTTTTGTTTGCAGAAAGGTTGTGACTGTTAAAAAGTATTAATTTCATCCAGTGCTAAATAGTAATTTTTCTTATCAATTCATGATATAATGCCGGTATCAAAAGATTGGAAGGAAGAAACGATGAGCGAATACATGTCCATATCAAAAGCAGC